>Ga0163148_10000096_pt1 | contig 102268 bp, 135 predicted proteins | sample OliLakLV19MP7P2_FD_148606 | JGI IMG/M metagenome (GOLD analysis project Ga0163148, IMG submission 148606) | Freshwater microbial mat bacterial communities from Lake Vanda, McMurdo Dry Valleys, Antarctica- Oligotrophic Lake LV.19.MP7.P2 | ecosystem: Environmental > Aquatic > Freshwater > Lake...
ACGATCTATCTACTGGAGAGTATCCTGACGCACCAGTAACTACTCTCTTCTTTCCTGTTAAAGTATTAATTTGATAACAGTTAACTCCTTTTATGTGATGAGTTCTCCAAAATAATACACTAAAAATTGATGCGAATATGTATTTAAAAAATTTCATTATTTATTTTCCTTTAATTACTAACAGTGGTTTTAATTTAGCTACTTTTTTTGCTAGTCCAGCAATTTCTACAGAATTAATAACCTGATCAAAAGGCTTATAAGAAAAGCTGGACTCATCAATGGGATAATCTGTCCCCTGGAATATTATATCTGCATCATTCATGTCCTTGTTAACTTGCTCTTGGGAGAAGGATTTAGTGGCTGCGGTACGGGACATGATCCTCCCAGCTCCGTGATTAATGCTGTATGCAGTCTTGACTGCATTTTCTAATCCCACCATCACATAAGATCCATCTTTGGCATTTCCAGGTAATAGAATTGGGTGTCCAGTTTCATAAAATGGGGTATTCTTCAGGGAGAAGTGTTTGGCTGGATATGCCCTGGTTGCACCTTTCCTTAATACCCAAAGCTTTCTATTATCTATAATTTCTTGTCTACCTATGTTATGGCTAATGTGGTATATAAACTCACCCGTAACTCCAGGAATGACTTCCTTAATGGAGTCCAATAGTAGTTTGTTAACATATAGATGATTCATTATTGCAAAATTTGCGGCGAGTTGCATGTCTAGAATATAATCCTTAGCTTCTTGAGAATCTAAAGGAGCAAATACTAGTTCCTTATCTCCAGCTGGGTATTCTTGATGCCAGGTTTTAAACCTCTCTTGTAGTCTATGAAAGTTATCGGTTGCTAAAGAGTTCCCAAAACCTCTAGAACCAAAATGGGAAAGTATTGCAGTCTTGCCCTCTTTAAGTCCAAAAGCGTCGAATTCAGGCGAGTCACTTACTTTTTGAACTTCGGCCATTTCTACAAAATGATTTCCGCCACCGATTGAACCCAGCTGCCTTAATTTACTGTGTAAGGTATGTTTAAAGGTATTTTCTGATAACCAGTTATACCTGGACATAAGAAAGTCCCTCCTGTTCCCATGAGAAGAGTCCTCACACCTGTCTATCCATTCTGCTGGGATTCCTAAAGTCTTTAAGGTGAACTGATTAGCACCAGCTTGAATAGCACCTATAACGTGACTCCTAAACTCTTGATCTTCTATTAAACTTCTTGAAATAGGATTTTCTCCATCTAATCCTACTCTCTTTAATATCTCAGTAATAATCCGTCTTCTAAGCTTTTTATCTTTTAACTCTGATGCTGGAACATCTAATTGTAACAAGGACATTGAGCAGTTAACATCAACCCCTGCTGGGGCTGGATAAATAGTCCCATCAGTAACCATTACACTTCCTACTGGAACCCCATATCCAACATGTGCATCTGGATTTAAGATTAACTCCTTCACTCCTGGGGCATTACGGGAGTTTAAAGCCTGCTGAATACACTGGTCTTCTAAACCACTCACAATGAACTCATTACCTATAATTGTGATAGGTTTACCAGCCTTACCGTGATCGAGATAAGAGATTCCAGGCTGAGAAGACGGTATAATTTTATTTTTCATAAAAGTGCTATTTAGAGCATTAAACATCAGAAAGCTTACTCTACTATGCTAATTAGAACACTTATAGTAATACCTCCAAGCTAACTTGGCCTGTTTTACTACAAATTTGCTTCCCCTCTAGCAGTAGTATCAGTATCGTCAATAAACCTATAAAACTTTAGGTTTATTTCTCATAGAAGTTTTCTTCAACCCAGCTTATAGAATACCAATCTACTAAATTGATGTCAAACTTTAATAGGTATTTTTGGATATTTAAGTCTATATGTATCAACTCTACTGGGGAGTCTTCTGGTAGTTCAAAGCTAGTGATACCACATAGATATCTTTTACCTTTTTTAGAGTGTAAAGTCTTAAGTGTTACCATAGGTTCTTCTTAATAGTACCTATTTGCTCTTTAAGATCTTTTACTAGGTTATGCACCTTAAATGCTTTATTTGAAGCCGTGTCCCTCTCAGATTGTTTACCTGATACTCCCCATTGCCTGTCTCTAAGTCTGTCGCCTTCCCCTTTTAGATAAGAAGACACACTAGCCCTAATAGCTTGAGATAAAGGTAATTTACCTAGCAAGGGATCTATAACCGTTCTTAAGGTTTCTATGGAATCTTTCTGTTGAGCTAGTAGATCCTTATCCCTCTTCATACTTACTATTACTTTTTCATAAGCTATGTTAGTTTCTCTGCTTTTTTTATGGGCCTTCTTTAAGGAGTCCTTAGCGGCTAACAACTCCTGTCTCTTAACTGCCAGCTCCTCATGTAATTTTTTTCTGGTTAAGGTGCTCATAGGACTTTATCTATTATCTTTCTAACTTCTAGTAGAGCTTGTTTGTTTTTATCACCGCTAATATCCGTATTTAGTATATCAGATAGATCTCCAAAGTGCATTGCCAAACATTTCAATAATAGATTCTTTATTTCTTCTTCTCTAATCTCATAAGGAACTACTGTTGAATCTAGGTAGATTTGTTCTAACTGTTTCTCTTTAATATTAAACCAATTTTTAATATCTTCGACTGTCCAATTTCCTGCTCTAATGTCTTTATACATCTCTTTATCCCTTTGAAGGTCTAAATTCCCTTCAGTGAGGATCTGTTCAGCTTGGCATAGTAGTCTAACTGTATGATACGCAAATTTTGTGTCTAACCCTTTGGCCTTTATATCTTCTTTTCTTTTTGAGGATGTGGATTTCTTACCACTACTTAGGTTCGCCATCTGACTAAATGCGAACCCCTTACAGGTATGCCAGCACTTCTTGCTAAGAAATAGTTTTCTATTCTCCCTAATAATAGTACCTATAGAGGTTATATGAGTAATGCAGTTAGCTGGAACAAATAAGGCATCTAATATGTTGGGGTTTGCATTGGCGGCCAATCTGAAGAACTTGACTATATTGAATACGTTTATATCGTACTCTTTTTTATCTATCTGAATATTGTGCTTTTGATAAGAGTTAAAGGTTTTAAAGTCCTCATCAAAGCCATACATTACTCCACTGGTGTGAGGGAAAACTATAGTCTTATTTGGAATGCAAATTGCCTGTACGTCATGGTCGGCCTTATCTGGATCATTACATCCGTAAGCGGTAGATCCAGTAATGCACTCATAGTGAATATTATCCTCTATGAAGCTGGGTTGATCTATTAGGTGATCGTGCTTAATTAAACGGTTGACGATTCCTGACATTCTAACTCCTTTTGTAGAACTTCTTTAAACTGAACCCAAATAGATTCATAAAAATTATTCAAGTCTCTATTAACGTTTGTATAGGTCTCAGGATAATCTCCGTTATATATGTAATCGAAGTTGGATAGATACATTACTTCTCTACAAAATGATTCAGTATTATTAAAACCCTCATCCACTAGGTTAGTAAATTCGTCCCAGAACTCTCTAGTCTTTTCTTTATTACCTCGTCCATCTCTTCTAAGTTTTAAAAGGTTCTCGTATATTCCTTTAACAGTTTTATCAAAATCAAATTCTCTTTCCAAGCCTTGACCAAGTTTACCTAAGAAGTAACTCTTATCTAGTGATAGAAGAAACTGTTTAAAGGTATCCGCTCCTATACTAGTCCAGATGTAGCCATAAGCTCCGTAGGAGGAATTAATTATAAGGCTTCCTCCACCTTCCCAGGGTTCCAGAACTATTCTTGCCCACTCACCCCTTATTTTTAAAGAGTATTGAGGAACATGCGAAAGCTTTGCTTCTAGTTTAGTATTCATTACTCCTCCCACCCTATCTGCTTACTTAACCAAGGTTCCCACCCGCCCATGTCTTTGTGGAAGGTATCAAATATAGTTTGCATTACAACAGATTGCTGTTCCCTTTCCTTTTCAAAATTAAGGTCGCTATATTTCAAGTCCGTTCCAGCACTAGGAAGGAATCTTAACCACTTACCTAGCTGGACTTTATCTGCCTTTTTAACTTCTTCTAATGTTGGATATTTCATATTAAGTATCTCATTCGGGTTAATTTGTAAACTTCATATTAAGTATATCGGTCAGGTTAGTTGTAAACTTTAGATTAAAATTACCAATCTACACCAAAAGATAAAAATCCAAACCCTCTTACAGGATCTTCTTGTTCTTTATAATCTCTAGTTCTCATGTTATAGATAAATCTAAGTTCATAGTTGTTATATTGAGCCCCAAATCCGCTTTCCAGGCCTCCTATAAAGGGCTCCTTATCTACTGTGTGGGGAGATTCTGTAAAGATTCCGCCATCATAGTAAATGTTTCTAAGTCTCGCGGATACATAGGGAGTAGAGAATACAAATAGACTTAGTCTATCTCTTAATAGATTATTTAAAGTAGGTAGATTATAGCCCGCCCTGGCCCCATACGCAAGGGTTCCATCTGTTTGAATGTTGCCCAGTCTTGCCAGCTCAGTGCCTTGTAAAGCGAAGCCTAGAGACCCTCTGTTAAGTCTGAGATCCTCCCAGGTCTGTTCGTGATCTATATTAACTATAGGTTCCGTGGCTATCTGATTATCCCACCCATTAGGGCGCTCGTTGAGTCTTCCTATACTACTTAAAGCTCCGTGAACTCCTATTTGGGTTTGTGCTGCCAAGGATGGTCCTCCAGACGAGCCCACTCTGATTGTGGTCGAGGTCTTACTCGTTGTAGTCATTATTAACTTCTTCAAGTTTAAAGTTAAGGTTCCAGCATAAGGATTTTCATTTTTTATAATTTCCTCGTCTTTAATGTTATCGGGAGTGTACATATCCTGTCTTAGGCCAATCAAGTACCTACTGCTTGTTTGGTTGGGATCTAAGTCAGTTGGGACTGGTATTAATTCAAATACCTTCTGCATTGCTGCTGGAAATTTTTCTGGAGAACCTGAGTAGTTTAATCCTGCACCGTTGGTAAAGTTACCATCGGTACCAGTAAATACATCATTCTGAAGGTTAAAAGATACATTAGAGCACCCCTGAAGGAAGAAGCTAGTCAGAGCTATCGTTATTCTTATCCTTTTCACTTCTTTCTTGACTCTTTTTGGTTTTATCTTTTAAGGTGGTTTTTATATTAACGGTTAAATTATCTTCAAATGAAACTTTATCAAACTTTTTATTATAGAAGTTAGAGTAGTCTTTCCAAGATATAGATTCTAGAAAATCCTTTACTATCTGTTCTTTATCTACTACCTCAGGGTTATAAAAAAGAGCATACTCTAATTTTCCATCTATGTAAAACTTTCTATGCTTACCTGTAATCATATTACTTGGGCTCTACTAAATAGATGGTAAGATCTTTATTAGTTATTTTACTTAATCCTAGTATCATTTCGTCTTTAACGTCTTCCCAGCTCAGTCCCCCTAGACCACAACCTAAGGCTGGAATAGCTATACTTTTTACAGAGTGACCATGATTTAGAAAAGGAACTAAATTTTTAATACCCTGTTTTATCCAGATTAGTTTGGATGGATTTCTCCAATGATCCTTGGTCGCTAGGTGGTATATTATTTTTCCTGACTCTCTAGTCTCTAAAACAGTCCCTGGTTGCATGTATTTAAAATCACATTTTTCTTTATATGACTTATAAGAGTTAGGGAACTTTTTCTTAAACTCTAGAGCTAGTCCTTTACCCATAACTCCTACACAATTAACTGGGTTGACTAAAGCATCAGCATCTAATAAAAATATATTACTTTTTGTAGTCGTAATTATAAAGCCCATGTTTTAAAGTACCCCTTAATTTATGGACACACCTGATGGGACCCATCTACCATAGCTTGAGCCTCCATGCTTGCTAAGACTCTATTTAACTTTTTTGCACTAACTGATCCCGCTGGAACTATCCTGTTTAGCATAGAGAACTTTTCTGGAAAAATACGTTTGCCCGCCTCGTAGGATACTGCATCATCTAGGGTGAATTTATACTTAGTATAATCTCCTCTAGAATGATCCTTTACTGTTTTTATATTGACCCAAAACTTATCACTGGTCCAAGGTTGCCACCCTTTAGCTTTAATAAGCTCTTCTTTAGTAGATTTAGACTGCTTGAGTATTAAGTTTAATAACTGATCTGTATACATACTAGTGAAAACAAAATATTAAGATTCCAATTATAACGGGTAATCCTATAGATATTGCAAAAACAATAAATCCATTTCTGTAGAACAGACGTGCATGTTCCTGGCAGTACAGCCAAGATTGCATATTCTCGGGCTGAGTTTCTGGGACTAGTTGAGTTACTTTTTTGGTCCCTACTAGATTGCATCCTCTCTTTTCACAGGTCATATAAATCCTTTAAAAATGTTTCTTATTTGTTTAAAATTATTTAAAAACCCACTTGGAGTTGTCTGAGTTTTTACCAGATCCTCTGTGCTGGCTTTAAGCCTGTCTAAAGATTTTTCAAGTTCGGCTTGGAGTTTAAAAGGCTTTTCTTTCTGAAGTTTGGCCGTTTTCTCTGAAGGACTTCTAATTAAGTAATTATCTTTAAACCAAGCCTCAAAAGCTACTTCTTCTATTTCTGGATAGCACTCTGATTCGGGATCTTTGTCCTTATTATCCTCTAAGACCATGTCTATGTAATCATTAGTAATACCACACATAAAGGCATTATGTATTAATGACCTTTCTCTGTTAGTTACAGCTGTTCTTTTAATTTTACTCATACAATACCTTATCGACTGATTAATTTAAAACTTTAGATAAAATATGATGTTGCGGTTTTAGGATCAGCCACATGGTTCAAGAATTTATTTAATATAAAAGTCATTATAGGGTTCCTATATATTTTCCAAAGACGGTCAGATCTTTGCTTCCAGTTGGGTTTTCCATCTTTATATCTGTTCTTATGAAAGATACTAGTACTTATAAATGTATAAAATAATCCAGCACTTATGTACAACTTTAACCTATCAATAAAGGTCAAAGGAGTCAGTATGTATGCCCTACTATAACAAAATATAACTTCTGGGTTTCTATGTACTTTAGAGTAATCTAAGACTTTACAGTTTTGTGGTATGTAAACAGTGTAAGGAAATTCATAAATACTTTTATCTTCCAATGCCTTATTCAGTTCTTCTTCATCTTTACAGTTGTAGTAATTTAATACATCTTGTAAGTCTTGACCTTCTACTGAATCCCAATAACCATCAGTGACTGAATTAAAGTAATGTACTTTTCCAGTAATTTTATTTCTACAGACTCCTGATAGAGGTCCGTCATAATACTTTAAATGCCAAAGTATTTCTACATCTTTCCTATCAGTCTTTGGCAGTACTTTACCAGTTTCTTTTAGAATTGCTTCCTGTATTAACTCAAAGTCTTTTCTAAATAAAGGGTCCATAGGTTTTTAATTTAACTTAATTTAACTATCTGAATTACTTTTTTATCTTTCAAGATAGCTACTTCATGTCCAGACTCTGAAGCAGTATTAAAGTGATCTAACAAGGCGATAGCTTTATTGACTACACTTACCTTATTTAGATTAAGTTTCTTGCCTAAGTTATTAGCTAAAGCTGTAACCTGGGGTGTAAGCTCTACCTTAAATGGATGTTCTTTTTTTGACATATTATTTTAAATCCTTAGTAGATTCCATTAGCTGTTTAACATTTGCGGAGCAGAATCCATGTTGCCCTCTTTTAATAAACTCTATAATTACTCCAGTAAACTTATTTGGTTTAGTGAATACCTGGTCTAATTCATCTTCTGGGCAGGTTAAGATGTCTTTAGTTGTAAATTCAGCCCACCCTTTAGTTTGCCATTCAACCATCTTAGCTCGTACATCTTCTACCTGGAAGGCACAATGGTGAAAGCCTCCTATTCCTCCTCTAGCCTGAACCCAGAGGTCTACGACTGACCCTGGTTCCCCTTCTGAGATAAAAATTTCAGGGGCCATATGATATTCATTTCCAGTTGGGAAACCATCTAGTACTTGCGGTAAGGCCCACTCAAAGGTTAAAGAGTTTACCTTTTCTGGAGGCTCCATAGCTGTACAGACGGCTTTAGTACCATCATCAAATACAACTTCAAACTCTTGTTGAATTTTGTATCCAAAGGCTTCCATATAAAATTGAACTGCTTCTTGTCTATTAGGAACCCTAAGAGCTATATGGTCTAAACGCATTAATGAACCTTTTTCTTCTTTTCATCTGATAAGACATCGGGAAAAGATTCCCTAAGTTTATCTTCCAGTTCTGGAAATATATCTTTTAAATAATCAAATGTGTCACTCTCTATTAAATTAGACAGCTCTCTTAACTTTGTTAGAATAGGTTTGGGCATTTCAGATGGTAGTTCTTTAGAACTTTTAAATAGAAAACTTTCTAGGTATATTCTAACAAACTCAATAGTCTCTAAAATCTCTATTTCTTTTTCAGGTAAAGACATGTTTATTCCTCTATGACTGCTAGTACATCCTCTTCGTGCATAATTAAAACCTTTTGAGTTCCATCATTAACTTCCGCGCCTGAGAATTTTGCAAACAGAATCTTGTCTCCTACTGACACCTTAACTGGTGCAATTTCTCCAGATTGTAATAACCTGCCCTCTCCAATAGCTAATACTAATCCTTTTTGTGGTTTTTCTTGAGCGTCTTTTACTAAAATGATTCCACCAGAAGACTTCTCGTCTGATTCATCTCTTTTAACTACAATTCTACCGTAAAGTGGTCTAAAACCCATATAAAATATCTCCTAAAAAATGACTATACCAAATTAAATTAAAGATGTCTAATCTGAAATAATAACTTAAGTAGTCAATTATTTAATTGGAGGGGCTAACTTGAGAATACGGCATGAGTAGCATTTGACCGCTATTGCCGGATATTAGTAGGGCTGGATTTTCTGGAGAGCCTAGTTGAGTAACAGTGACTCCACCTAGCTTTTTAGTAACGTTACGTTTATAAATGGCTTTGATAATTCCTTTAGAGCTAGTTGTCGGGCCCCAAGCTACATTCTGACCTACCTTAAACCCAGCGGCAATAATCTTAATGGTTGTCTGGGCTAATTCAATCTTATTATCTAATAGTTCTAGCAGGTTATCAATATCCATGTAAATTATATAGTATTCTAGTTAAAGTTTTCAAGGTACTGTGTCGATAAAAAGAATATGAAATGGAACGTTGATACACTGTTAAAGGGTTATTTTCACAAGGCTACTGTTGAGTGGGGCCAACCTGCTCAAATGTTGGTTGCAGTAGAGGAGATGGCTGAACTAACTAAAGAAATTGTAAAGAATTTAAATCGGGGCAAAGAGAATGAGGAAGAGATAATAGAAGAACTTTCTGATGTTATTATAATGTGTTTACAGTTAACTGAAATATATGGTGGACAGAAGGTTGAAGATATGATAAATAAAAAATTAGAAAGATTTAAAGCTAGGATAGATAATATATGAAAAACTTAACACTACTGACTCTAATTTTGCTGCTTAATTTTGCTACCGCTAATGCCGACTGTATTTCTGGGGCCAAAAATAAAACTGAGTTTAAATTAAGGTTTAATACGGGAGATATTCTCCTAACTGGAGGAATAGGTGATGATATCTATGTTACTACCTATTCGCTAATATCACCAAACTCATCTCTCTCCGTGGTGGAAGATTCTTTCTGTAGTTTTGATAATAACGCTATACGAGTGGATGGAAGACTTATCTCGATAACCTCTGTATTTTATTTTAATCTTTCCGCTAGCAATGCTCAAGGGAACTACATACGTTTACAGAGTAGTTATAACACCCTAGTCGAATCTTATAATCTAAGTCTAAAAAGAATTAAATAGGTCATAAAATTTTAATATCAAATGGAAATGGTAGAAAATCTATATGAAGAGTCTACTAAGACGTGCCTTTCATATCTCATTAATAAGTCTTGCAGGTACTTCTATAAATATAATCCTAATTAGTTTTTATACTAAGTTAGTTCCTGACTTACATTTACTTTTAGATATACCTACCTTAATAGTTATAGTGTTAATATCTATAGAGATATCCGTTAAGTCAATAGATGTCATCTTTACTAAGAAGGATTTTTAATTATGGATCTTAAGGTGTCGGTAAAATAAAACCCTCAGTGTGTTGGATAAGACATATTTAACTGTTCAGGTAATAATTTTAGTATCTATTCTAGCTTAATAGAGTTATTATATTTTTAGATAAAAGACTAATGTAATTAACTGAAGTCGTAGAAAATACGATAAACAATTGAAGGATTAGATCCAGTTTCTAATGCATCTAGCCTAATAGCTAAGTGAATAAAATCCGTGGTCATTTCCCCAGGAGCTACCCCAACTGCAATAGAGTCTAGAGCCGTAGATACTTCTGGCATGTTGTCTTCTGTAGAAAAAAGATATGCAGGAGGTACGTCAGACGATAGGTCTGTACTGCCTACTACTGCTTTTCTCCACTCAGTCCCATCTGATGCAGGATTTCCTCTTCCAGAGAAGCCTACAGCGAATTTAGTTCCGTTTCCGCCAGCATAGTGGTTCTGCGCGGTGCCATTAGAGTTTAATCCAAATCGAGGGCTAGATAAAACCGTTGCTCCGCTGAGGAGATCAAACCAAACCGATTTAGTAGAGCTGTAGGTGGAAACAGTAACTGCCCCAAAATTTAAAACCGTTACTCCTATTGTAGTTGGAACTGGTCCACCTGCAATAATTTCAAATCTATCTCTTCTAGTTAAGTTACCTGAGTTAGAGAATGCAATGGTTAGTCCTTTATTTCCAACTGCGGTTCCAGTTACCTGGGAAACAGTTGAAGCGGAAGATTTACCTTCTCTTAGGCTAGACCAATGGTATCTTGCTGTTCCAACAGCTGAAGATGTTACAGCACCTGAAGAAAATTGTATAGCTGAACATGTAATTCCAAATAAATCACTATTACCAAATGGGCTGTCTGTAAATCTAATTCGTAACCCTCTTGAGCCTACTGCATAGAAATAATCCGAATACAGTAATTGAACGGCTGCACCTGAGTTATCACCTGATGTAGATGTCCAAGTCATTGTAGGAACGTTTCCAGCTCCGTTATTCATTACTGAGCCTGCGGCTGTATTAATAGTAACTGTATAAGTTTCATCAAAGGCTTCATTCCATGATCCTGTTGAAGTGCCAGAACCTGTGTAAACGTTTCCGCCTGTCCCAGATACTACACCTATTGGGTGAACTGTTCCTACAAGTACTGTATAAATATCTGTAAACTGTCCTTTATAGACTCCACTTAAAGATACTTGTCCAGTAAAAGATCCGTTATTAGCTGAAGCTAACCCGTTAACTGTATTTACAGTTAAAGATCCGCCTTGCGAAGCTGCCATTCCTAGTAAATGTAAACAATCGTTAGATCCATTATCTACAGCTACTGTAGAGGCTGTACCTAAAGTACTTGACCAAATTCTAAATTTATTATTTAAATATTCAACTCTACAGTTATCAAATTCTGTTTGAGGTAGTTGTTTTAGTTTCCATTCAATGTCTCTAGCAACTGCTCTAGCATCCATTGTGGACCCAGAGGTTAGAGTTATTTGCTGTAAAGCATTTCCATCTATAGCTACTTGCATTTGATCAGCCGCGCCAGCGGTAATAGTAAACGTCCCTGAAGTAGCTGTCGAAGCTTCTACATATCCCCTAGATCCTGTACCACTAACTGTTTGATTAGTGGCATGGGAATAGGTAGTATCTGTGTTAGGATCGAAATAGCACCAACGTGAAATGGACGGCATAATTTATAAAACTCCTCATGTATAAAATAGTACAAGTCGTACCATAGTAATCTTTAGATCTATATTAGTTAAATAGTCCTAAATACTAATTATTAGAGATATTAAATTTGTAAGGGTATATTAACTTATTACCTGCAAAATCACTTACTTCTAAGACTAAATTCATAGTCTTACCATACTCATAAAATGGATTGTTTGAAGTAAGATTAGCTATTAGGTTGCCAGTTATGATGTCTATACCTGTTATTTCAGCACTTAAGTTGTTTTTTGGCATAGAAACGGTTTTAAAGGAAGTTACCATCTTAGTGTCCTCTTGAGTATCCCCTACATCACTTACCTTAATGGCTACTGTTATATCTGTGTCATAAGTTAGGTTATTATCAGGATCGTAACAATATTCAGCCCCCCACAGAAGTTCTGAGTAGAAATCCCTATAAACGGTATTTCCAGACACTAAGGTCTCTTGAACTACGTGAAACTGTAAATCTGCATCAGTTAGGTAGTTCGGGGTTAGCTGGAAAAATATATCATATTCAATTCCAGAAATTACAGGAACTATGGATACCCCTGATAAGGTTTGTCCATTTAAATTTATATAAGAACCTGAAGCACTAATACCCAGACCATTAAAGTTATAAAACTTTGTTTTAAAATTGTTAGACCCTGTAACAGTAGTATAGGACTGTAACAGATTTAAGTCGGTATAAACTGCATCTATTTCTATCTGTAGTCCTGATATAGATAGGTGACTATTAGTTAGTGTTAGGAAGCTAGAGCTATAAGTTAAGTAGTTAGGGGCTGGTACATATAAATCACTTGCTCCTACTTCTATATTAATTACTTCCTGAGGGCCGAACAAGTTATCTGGATTAATTAAATAACTTCTTCCTCTTCCTCCACTTATGTTTGTAATAGATAATGCATAGTCATTATTTATTAGAGCGCCAGCTGAAATTACAACCTCATCTTCAATAGTGATATTTACAGAATTATAATCTAGTCCAGTATGCTCATCTACTATGTCTATTTGAATATTAGTATCAAATCCTACCTGAGTTTGTAAGTGAGTTGGAGTTATGAAAGAAATAAAAGGACTTTGGCTATCTGGTAGTCCTAAAATGGTCGCACCCAGATTGCCTTGGTCCCAAACTTTGTAGTTATAATTAAATAACGATAAGTTGCCTGATGGAGCTGTCGTATCTCTGGCTTGCCCTGAGACGGTTACAAAGCTTCCTAAATTGAAAGTTCCTGATGGAGTAAAAGTAAATTGATAAAAACTAGGACTAACTTGTGTAAAAGTTGTTAAACCAATCCCTGATGGGGATATTGCCAATCCTGAGTTTACTACTTGAATTCCATTTACATAAAAACTTACACTTGTATTGTTTATTGAAGTTAACTCTTGGTCTTTTAAATCAAAAGATATCCCAGCAAAAGGGTTATTATATGTAGATCCGCTACTAGGTATTATATTAAATAACCTTGGTCCACTTACGTCTTCTGCTACTGCACTTATCGTAGTAACAAACCCACCAGTTGCTGTAGCTAAAAAAGTGCCAACCTCTGAGTGGTATTTAGAATACCCCAAAACATTTATATTATTAATAATGGAGTTAAAGTGCTGAGACCCTATTAAGGATAATATAACTTTATTAGGATTTTCTGATGGATGTAAGTCTCCTACCACAGCCCTTAAAGATAAGTTTGCTATGGACTCTGTAAAGTCTTGTACCTGTATATTTAATATCTTAGTAGGTTCATAAGAGGCTAGGGCTGATATGTTATACTTTAATGAGTTGCTGTCTACAATTACTGTAAAAAAACTATCAGGTGCTTCAAAAGATGCATAGGCAGATAAATTGTTAACTACAGCCTCTTCAATAGTTTGGAAGGTTCCGATTTGAGTTTTACCTCTAAATCTAGAATTAAAAGTTCCTATACCTGTAACTGAAGAGTAACTACTTAAACTTATAGAAGATGTAATAGGCATTTCATTAGGTTAATCCGAAACTGTAACTTGTACTTGAATCGCACCCGCTGTATTGCCTACCGTTAGAGCAGTAGTTGCCACACCGCTTGCGTTAGTAGTTGCGGTTGGAGGGGCTACTACGGAGTCCCCTTGAATAACTTGAAAGTTAACTGATTTACCTGCTAGAACTTCTCCCCAAGAATTGATTACTTCTGCGGTAATGTTTCCAATCTCACCTGTTCCTGCCTGTAAGTTATAGTTATCTATGTTTACAGAGGTAAATGCTGTAATGTTTGGGTCTAAGTTAAACTGTAATAACTCTGCATTAGATGAGATACTGTAAGTTAAACTTGGAGCCGTAGTCCAGCTTGTTCTAGGAGTTAGAGGTGTATTAATTAAGTTGCCTGAGATAACAGGACCAGCTAAGTTTAATACAGTATTATTAGGAATTGCGGTTACTATGTATGTTCCAGCATTTGAAGCTGTCGAGACGGTGCATAGGTCTCCCTTTTTAACGTTTAAAGTGTTAAAGTTTTTAGTAACATCAGTAAAGCTTTGGGATGCTGAGACTACAGCTCCAGCTGTTCCTGTAGTTTTAACGGAATTAAGTCCTGCATTTCCGTTCTTTCTTAAGTAAAATAAACTAGTCCCGTCATTTGCTAATGTATAAAATTGATATGGAACTCCATCTGAGGTTTTAACTTCATTGTAGTCAGGGACCTCAAGGAACGCCTGTCTCGTCTGAACTGTTGGAGGGTTAGTATCATTTAGAGTCTTCAATCTAATCTCTCCAAGAAAATCATCAAACTCGATATACCCTAAAAATCCTCCAGACTCTTCACTGAAGTGAAAACTTGATATTCCGAAAGATGGGACAATTCCCGCCGAGGTAGTAGTCACTCCACTTCCAGGAGGTGTGAGTACTCCTGTCAAGTTAGTTGATCCTGAGAAGGTGTAAATTTTATCAAATACTTTTAAATATACGTCATCTGCCCCATTCACTGCAAATTGAACTGCTCCAAATGGTATTTGATTATACGCAGTTACTCCATTAGAAGCTAATACATCTAAACCAGATATAATGTTATTTGTAACTTGAGCTTGATTGTTTATTCTCTCTACAGTTAATACTGGGTAATTAGAATAAGAATGATCACCAGATGTTTTATCAAAATTATCCGCCGTAATATTCATAGCACCAGTTGTGGTTGCAAATAACTGACTCTTAACTGGATTAGATGTTAGGGTCTCATCAAAAAGGGCGGAATTAGACGAGGTGTAAAAGTTGGAAGCAGACTTCTGTAAGTTTATTGTTCCACTAGCACTTGCTCTGGTATCTGTCTCATAATCTACTATAAAGTTAATATTGTTATTTATTGCTACGTTTTCTGTAGCTAGTATTTCAAAATTAATATGGGAGTTTAAATAAGTTGTGATATATCCAGTAGCTGTAATTGAAGGTTGAGATCCGTTTATTGATCCTACTACTGAGAACAGTTTGTTTGCTCCAGAGGCTCCCGTATAAGTTACGGTCCAGGTTTCAGCTCCAGATTGAACTGTACGTAATGTTGCTCTTAATCTTCTTAGATCGAAACTACCACCCGTATTATTTGAATAAGATTTGACGGCGGCTTTGTAGAAGTTACTTCCCCCGCGAGAGGTTACTCCAACACCATATATAAGGTTCTGATTGACTTGATCTACTGCATGTAAACCAAAAAAAGAACTTGATCCAGTAAGTGTAACTGCATTAAAATCAACCTGCCATTGAAAACTTGAACCAGTATAATCGGCATTAGAGGTTAAAGACCCTACCCCTGAGGTAGTTGAAAAAACTAAATTATTATTAGATATAGATCTAAAGAATGAAGAGTCTATGAAGTCTTCTGTCCACCTAATAGAGTCAAAAGAACTAGATCCAGAGGGTGTAGAAAAATTATCATCTGGGTTAAATAAGTCTGAAGTTATATTTCTATACCTTACAGAGTAATAACGTCCATTAGCTGGATTGTAACACATATCGATAAGCTGAGCTTGTTCAGCTGTAAAACTAGACTTCTGAACTCCATCGGTTCCGTAGTATACTACGTTACTTTTTGGGTATGAATCTCCAACTATAATCTCTGAAATAGTGTTATAGGCTTCTACTGGAGTAGCTAAAGAGATTCTAATCTCCTGTAAGGATGTGTTGGCAAAATTTAATGTATGCTCGTATTGAGCCGGACTCAGGTCGTTTCTAAAAGTCGTTACTCTACTTGTTACAGTTATACTAGCAGAGTTAGTAGCTAAGGTAATAGCATTTAAAGAGGCTGAGATTATTTCTTGAGAGCTATAAAGCTTGACCTTATTTATTACAATAGGCCTTGAACATTTAATTCTATAAACGTAGGTTAAAGCATTAGTACTAGGAGAAGTATATAGACCATCTGTTAGATATCTTGCTACGTCATACTCCCTAGGATTTAAAGTTGCTGGGTTGGTAACAAAGATTCTTGCAGCTTCCGTAACTTCAAAATACTGAAGTCTACATTTTAAAATATCAGTACCATTGTGGAACAGTCTGTCGATTCTATCATTATTGATAGTTTCAAAAGTGACACTAGTATTCGCTGGGGATAATTGATCTTGTTGTACTGGCATTTAAGTTTTTCTATAAACCTTTGGATTAATTACATACGTTACGTCTTTGCCATCAACATTAAACTCCAAAGAATCTAGGTTGATGCCGTCTTCAAGACCGAAAGCTTCAACACAAAAATTAGTATCCAATGGAACTAGTTTATCGCATGACTCTGGGTCTACATTAGTAAATAGTACTCCTGAAGAGTCTTTAATATTAAAATTCCATACTCCTAGGGTCTTATTACCACTATCGTCAGATACTAGGATTGATGCCCCTATTTGGGACTTATAAAAGTAAGTGCTATCTGTTTGGTAGGAAACTTTGAACTTCTGGTTCCCTAGATCTTCAATTGTTGGTGCAATCAACTTACCTTCTATGAACATCTGGATTGAATTTAGGTCTACAGATGTCTCCAAGTCCTGGATAATAGCATATACCTCTGTCAGTGGCAAGTTGTCTACAGACTGATCTGGAGGGTAAAATTCTAGTATTATTGGCTTTTTAAGGTCTGGAACTATACCAAAGGTGTAATAAGTAGAGACTGTTCTAGGAATTAAAGCTGTATCGTCTATACTAATCTCCACTGTAACCGTGGACGCATAGGAAAAGTTTAATATTGGGTTATAAAATAACTCTAGTCCTGCCCCGAAGGAAGTGATTACAACTTGACTAGTTACGTTAATTCCATTGACTTTAAAAATCAAAGTTGAAGAGTTTAAAGGCGTAGACCCGAATCCAATAATCCTGACTAGAATGTTAGTATTCACTGGGTTTTTAATGCTATACGGTAGAGGTAATGCAAAGATTAAAAAATCGTATTGAGTTACGATTGTAGTTTCTTCTATAGTCCCATCTTGTTGTATTAAAGTAGTTTGCGCTAGTAAGGGATCTTGCTGAACTAACACTACTGATTCCTCTAAGTACTGCTCTACAGTAGTTATTTGGTTAGGTATCGTAGACTGCTCTATTGGAAAGGAGTTACTAGTCGCCCCCTGCTCTAGGTTAGTTAGACTTGATAGACTGTCCTGTACAACAAAACAGGCTGTTGGGGAGGTCTGTCTTTGCTCTACTGTAGAGGAGCCTGGTGCTGAGGGTAACTGATCGACGGCTATGTTAGCCCTAAACAATGTTCCTAAGTCAATTGCGGTTACCGTGGGTTGTCTAAAAGTTGGTGTAATTCCTGAGTTATATCTAGTATTTCCATTTCCGCTAACATTTGTAGTAAAGGACGTAAGTCCAGGAGTAATAAAGCCAGAAGGATCATCGTCATTTACTGAAAAAGATCTACCAAAAATTGAAACATTGTATTGATCTCTTACATTTATAGTTAAATCTGCTGTAGCACTTATACCAAATAGAACGGATATATTCCTTTGTGCAGTTATACTACTTACTTTTGGAGTAATTAACTCCTGCTCAATATCTAGTTTATCACTAGTAGATGTTACATCAGAGTATATGAAACTTATGGTATCAAATTGGTGCTGTTTACTTTGTAGTTTATAAACATTACTAGCGTCTATTTCTATATCTTCTACTTTTATTATAGTTTGATTATCTACTTCTACATTATTTAGTATAGCAGAGTTTTGATAACCAGTGTTAGCCCCGAAAAGCTTATACCTTAATAGTTGAAAATTTCTAACAAAGCATAGGTTACCTGAGTTAAATGTGGCGGCGGTAACATGTTTCCACTCAGTACTACTATAAGTCGAAACTATAGATCCATCATAAGAGTTTATCTGTATAAGACTTCCAGTTTCTGATGCTAAATGTTTATCATTAAAAAACCATAAGTTTCTGCGATATATTACCTTGTCGTTATTATTAAAATTAACCCCCAAAGGTGCGTTTAGAGTTATATTATTTCCAGCTATACCCGTTATTGTTCTTTCAATTATTTCCCCCGAACTTGCTGTAGAAGGGCCGATGTAGAGGGACATTCCTAGTTCTAAAAACTGGGTTGAAGAAATCGGTATAATAGTGTCGGTAGCAATCTTTGAACTTGTTAAGTTAGTTACATACCTCTCTGCTGAAAAAGCTTGTCCACTGTAAGTAGTTAAACCTGCATTAAGTAGGATTATCTCATCTCCAGGACTTATTTGTTTGATTAAATTACTACCACTAAGTAACCATTTAGTAATACTTACTCCTAAAGTTCCCCCAGCCCCTAGCTTACTCAAGGCATAAAAATAGAATCCGTCATACTCTAAAGACTCTACTTGATTAAATATACCTACATTTAAAGGGATAGTAGCTACTAAGGTACCTGCTAAAGTCTTTACGGTCATTACATCTGTTGAGCTGTCTATGGAGTAAGCCCGACCTGCTACAGGTCCAAAGGAAAAATTTGGAGAGGTTTGCTCAAGGGCTATGTTTGAAAAAGCGACCATAATTTAATACTTTCTATGTACCATAGTACACCTAACCCTCTGTAAAAACTGAGATTTTTACTAGAAAATATCTTTAGATTTCAAGTAGTTGATGGCTTTTTGAAGGAGTAATAAAGAAGAAAACTCGTCTTTAGCCTCCACATATACTCTAAGTTCTGGAGCATTTCCTGATAATCTAAAGTGGATAATTGTATTATCTGGTAAGGTTAACCTAAGACCGTCTAATCGATTTTCTGACCCGCCATACGTGTCCAATAACTCCGAACAACTAAGTAACTTATTGATTTTACTAGGGTTTATACCCCTCAACATTCCAGAAGCATTAACCGATCCCAAGTCGTACCAAGGCTTTTCTATTTTGGTGCTTTTAAGAAAGAATAGATAAGAGAGAATTGGTAATAAAGAGTCCCTAGTTAGAAGTGGTTTTAAGCTTCCCAGTGGGTATATTAGCTCATCTCTATGTATGACCCCTCCGTTAGCTTCAAAGCCTACTGTGTTCTTATCTTGAGGCGCTGAGAGCATTTCTTGAATAACGTAAGGTGAGCCTATCTTAGTCCTTATCACCTCATATTGGGCTATTGAACTAGTCAGGCCATAGTTTTCCAGTTGAGAGTTAACTGTTATTGGGCAAACAGCTATCTTAGCTCCTGTAAAGATAAGAGATAGTCTTCCTAAGTAATCTCCAGGTAGTGGGTCTCCCTTACTTGTGAACACTAAGGGTCTATCAGCGTCTCCATCAGCAGATATAACGCAGTCCACCTCGTTAAGGTTTAGCCAACCTCTAACAGTAGCAAGCGCTTCTTTATTTAAATCTTCTGTGTCTATTGCCATGAAGCTGTCCGATTTACCGAAGGCTACTGGGGACGCGCCTAACTCCTTCAATATATCAAAAAATATATTAGCCCCAACACAGCTATGTTTGTATATTCCTACCCTCAATCCCGATAAAAAGTCTTCCCCAAATACCCTAGTATACCTATTTCTATACTCAAGAAGGACTTTAGGGTCTTTTTTATTGGACTCTTGAACCTTTAATGTTCCTGACTTGTTAAACCCTGCCAGGTCTAAAGTAACTGCTTTATTTAAAATGCCCTGCTCATCTGATTTGTTTATTTCTCCATCTAGTTTAAAAAACTTAAGACCATTTCTATCTTCAGGAATATGACTACCTGTTACCATTATTCCTGGGCACCTGTGATTACTGCAATAGTAGCCTAATGCTGGGGTTGGACAGTCTCCTCCATTTATAGGCGTAAGGTCTAGTTGTCTAATGCCGTGTAAAACTGCATTTAAAATTCTAGGACTAGATGCCCTAAGATCTTTTCCAACAACCACTCTTTTAAATTTAAATCCTGAGTCTTTTAAATACGTTAAAAAGGAAATAGTAAAGCTGGTAACTAAAAAATCATCAAAATCTTTTACTAAGCCCCTCAAACCACTGGTGCCAAACTTGATATCTTTATCTTTTAGAAGGGATTTTGGAACAGTCTTTAACCGCATAATTTGATTATACAATAACTCTATCAGAAGAGCAAAGATTTAAGTACTGGAAACTATAGTAACAGTGTTTGGTATTGTTCCGGCTCGATAGGCTACCGTTGCGGTCCCTGAAGAAGATGTCGTTGCACTAGTCGGTAACATTACTCCCGCTGGAGCCCCAGTTGAATCCGTATCTGTAAAGGATACTAATCTACTTGCAACTGGTTGATCAAACTGATCTCGAACTGATGCCTGTATATTAGCAGTACTCACCCCATCTGCCGATATTATTGCAGGGTTTGCAGTTAGAGAGATAGATGTTGGTATTCTCTGCATAGTAGCTAGTTGGTAGTTGTATTGAGGTGTCCAGTCTTCTGTAGTGAAAGTTACACCATTTCTAAAAGTACCCTTCTGCTGTAATCTAAAGATTGTATTACCTTCTATAGCTAAATCAAGGATAGGAATTACTGTTGAAGTAATTTCTTGATTATTTTGGGCGGCACTTTGGATAGTTAATAAGAAGTTAGGATTGCCTACTTCTACCTCTAAAAATAAAATATTTGTTTGGTTTGCATAAGCTAAAAACTCTCTAGCCCCACCAGGGTAAAAATTATCTCTAATAAAAGTAGAAGCTAAAACACTTCTAAATTCATTTCCAGCTTTACGTGGAATAACTGTTGTAACAATCTCATTTAAGTTAAACGAATACAACTGCCCAGTACCACTTACTACATCAAGATCTGATGGTCTAAACTTATTAAACAGCCAACAATTTTTGGCAAAACTAACTTTATTACCAGTATTATAGGATTTAGTTAAATTGGTGGTTATTCCTGTAAGGCCTCCACCAGATACTGCTAGTACTGTTACCTCTTCCGCCTGCCCTTCAAATCCTGTAAAAGTAGATGGACCTATTTGTAAAACATCACCTGGTTGTAATCTAGAATTAGAATTTAATATTAAAGAGCTACTTCCACTATTAACGGTACCACTAACTGTTCTTGAATAGCTTTCAATAGAAAAAGAGTTAGAATCATACTTTTGTGATCCTATACCATTCAAAGTATAAGTTCTTTTAAGTTTTAAAATAAAATCTTCTATTTTCCACTTTTTAACAAGTAGCTGACCATTGTTAGTATTGGCTGTAGTATTATTTTCTAGAGTATAAAAGAATGTTGTATCTGTTTGAAGACACTGAACTGGATTTACAATATCAGTATCTAGGGGCCAGGAGAAAGAGTTTGATCCGTCATCTGTGCGTCTAATTAAAGTATCAGTAGTGTTACTTAATGTGAAGAAATAACCAGAGTCCCGACAAAGATTTGGCACCCCAGTAAGTTTAAGATTGGTTGGCAATTTATTAAGTTCCTATACGTTGTTCTTAATAGAACATAGTATATTTAGCCCATAGTTCAAATAAAAAGACCCAGGACTAGTCCCAGGTCTTTCTAAGTCATTTTACCCTATTATTACTTACAAACTTTACTTTTAGAGTGACACTTCTCTATATCATTATCTAACTTATTTTTCAATTTGTTAGTGGTATCGTTACCCTTTCCTTTCGTCTTGCAAGCAATCCTAGCTTTATGTTGTGCATCTGATGCGTACTCATACAAAGTCTTATTAAGTCTTTGCAGTAAGTCTAGCTTATCTGATATAAGTAGATTTACACACTCTCCCTCACACACTTGGACTTCTGTAGGAATTGAATTTACAATTTCTACGTAAGTGTTAAAGGTTTGAGTTGCCCCTTTAACTTGCCTCGTAACTGTGTTTTTGGCTTTACGATTACAGCCTTGAAACTTTTTATAGTAACTAACTGTTTTAGTATTAAAGATTACTCTGGCTTGTTTAATAAGGTCCACCTTACTAATTCCAGTTGTAATCAGACCACAAACTTTACAGCTTGATCCATCGCCACCACACACTCCACAAGTATCGACTAGTGCTCCACCATTAGGTGTGCCAGCGCAGTCTAGACAGTTGTTAGTTCCATTACAGACTCCACATGAATCCGTAAAGCTTGAACCATTTGGGGTACCAGAGCAGTCCTTACATGAACTACTATCACCGCCACAAACACCACACTTGTCTAATGTTAGACCTCCATTAGGATTACGAGCGCAATCCAAACAAGATGTCCCGTCACCGCCACAGACTCCACACTGGTCAACTGTGAGGCCACCGTTTGGCGTACCTTTACAGTCTAAACAGCTCTGTCCATTTCCACCGCAAATTCCGCATTGGTCAACTTGATGTCCACCATTAGGGATACCAGCGCAATCTAAACAAGTGTTATTTTGTCCTTTACAGACACCACACTGATCAATCTTTGCATCACCTTTTGGTCTTCCTGAACAATCTAAACAAGACGTTCCGTCTCCTCCACAGATTCCGCAAACATCGTTCACGGATTTTCCTTTAATACTTCCATAGCAATCTTTACAGCTTTGATCTCTATCGGAAGATGTTTTTGGAAGACAGACACCGCATTGGTCAAATGTATTTTGTCCGTTCGGTGTACCAGCACAGTCCTTACAGGTAGAGTTATCTCCACCGCATTTACCGCACTGATCTACTACCGCACTTCCAAGTGGAACTCCGGCACAGTCTTTTTTACAGACAGTAGCTGTACTTACTGGACTGTTATGCCAAGCCAATAACCTACTTCCGCCATTAAATCCTGTGTTGTTATATCTAACTCCACCTTTAAAGCTAGTGATTACTGTTCCAGTAAACGCATCAACTTGAGTAGCGCATGGAGGGGTTTTAACGCATAGAGTTACAACATTTTCTTTTTCGACCGTTTTGGAATCATCTGGTATTAAAATTGCTGTAGTACTATCGAATAATACTTGTGACTCTAGGTCGTCAGGTACAGTAAACACCGAGTAAGATGCTAGTCCTACTCTCTGAGAACATAGGCCTGAGTTTGGAGTTAAAGTAAATGTTGTACAGCTTTTTCTATCTGGTGCAACTGTTGATGGAACCACACTTCCCAACAATGTCACCACATTTTTTGGATTGATGGCTTTAGCAGTTACTGTTAAACCGTTTAACGTCCAAGCTAGTGTAGTCGCATTTGTAAAGTCTAGTTGTAGTGTGGTTTGACCTGAGGCACTTGAATCTGATCCAAATACCCAAGCTTCACTGGAATCTTTTGTATTAAACTTTGTTCCTTGTCCTCTTTGCTCTGGGAGCGGGGAGAATTGATTCTTACTACCAATTGCGATAGTATCTTCTCCACCTACAAAGCTGAAGCTAGCTTTTTGAGATCTGTTGGAGTTATCTGTAACGCAGTTAAGTATAGGGATGGCCGTTGGCTTTGGTGTCGGAGTAACCGTTGGCTTTGGTGTCGGAGTAACCGTTGGCTTTGGTGTCGGAGTAACCGTTGGCTTTGGTGTCGGAGTAACCGTTGGCTTTGGTGTCGGAGTAACCGTTGGCTTTGGTGTACAAGTTGGTTTAGGCTTGGTGGCAAAAGCTAGGCTAGTACAGCAACAGACTAAAGCTAAGCAACAAATAAAACAATTAATAATATTTCTCATGTTATTCTAAAAAATTACAAATTAATAAAGCACAGTAAAAATGACTGTAACAGTATTATCGTCACAAATCAAAAAAACCTTTAGTATTATTATTCTAGTAATTAACTAGTTGATATTATTATAATGGTATGTAAATTGGGGTGTAGGGTATGCTTACTGAGGCGTTTCCATCTCGCCCATCTGACTTACTGGTCCCGCCACCTACTACTTGAACCTCTCCAAACTCCATGGAATTTGCTCTCCCTATTCCTGGACTTCCAGCAGTAACTTCAACGGTTTGTCCGTTTACTGTAGGACTTGGTAAAAATACAACTCCAGTATCAGCTCCACCATCTGTAGTCGTCTGACCTTCGGCTACTCCTCTAATCATTCTAGTTTCTACTCCATCTCCGCCGCCTATAACCGTAGGTCTATTTATCAAAGAGTATGTCTCTAATCCCCATCCTTGAATCTCTTTTTGATAAGAATAGGATGTGATAAAGAACTCATCGGTTAGATCGACTACCCCGCCCGCACAATTGCTAGCGAAAATGCTGAGAACTAGAGGATCTGGCTCAACGCAATCTATAGATGCTTCTACGTTTTGGGGTGTTCCAGGGGCATACCTAGTTATACTTAAGCTGGCCTGTGTAATGAGGTTTTTATCGTAGGGTACTGGAGTTCCTAACTGGTAAAGTCTTTGGATTTGAGGGTTAAGGGTAAAATTTATAGATTGAATTCCAGCCCCAAAACCAGTGACAACAGTTCCCGCTGATATAATGAATGGCATCTTTTCCCTTTTAAGCTTTCGCTTCCTTACCCTTTAAAAATAGTATAAAGAAAAGGGGAGGTGTAACCTCCCCTAAATACTACTAGAATATAGACAATGCTACTCGTTTCCAGCTGTTAGTGCCTACACAGATATACACGTAGTCGTCTGACCACCTTGCTTCTCCTGTAACACCTGATGCTGAAATTGTAGCAGGCTCAGATCCCGAAGCCAATACTATTGGATTTAGGAAGGTCTTATTTCCACTAATGCTTTGATCAACGTTCGCAGTTCTTACTACATCGGTCCCAGAAAGATCAAGTACTATTTGAGCTTCACCTGAGCCTGATATAACATCGAATCCAGCACCGAAGTCTAACTTAACTGCTCCAGAATAAACTAGAGAGTTATTTTCTTCTACTATTAAAAACCCTGAAGCTGATGAAACTTGGGAATCAACATAGAATTTATTAGCGGCGTGGCCTGAAGCTGTAGGGTCTGCATTTAGAACCAAGAAGCCAGTCATTGTGTCGCCAGCGACATCTACGAACTTAGCGTCTGCTGCTCCAGAGTATGCAGAAAGTGCAGCGGTAGCTGTGGCAGCAGTTGCAGTATCCCCAGCATCGACATAGAATTTATTAGCAGCATGTCCAGAAAGAGTTGGAAGACCTGCTAGAATCAAATTTCCAGTCATAGTATCGCCAGCTCTTAAAACACGAGAACTAATATCAGTTTGAAGGTTACCAGAAACTGAGTTTAAATCGGATTGAAGAATAACCGTCTCTAGTGAGCCTGATATTCCAGCTTCAAACCTATCGCTAGTTTCATTCCAAAGTAAAAGAGCATCAGTAGATGTTCCTCTTTCAATTTGAAGGCCAGAGTCCAAAGATGGAGCACCAGTTACTGTTGCATTTAAAGTGATGATATTATCTTCAACTAGAAGTTGTTCTGTATTTAAAGTTGTAGTTGTTCCGTTAACTGTTAAATCACCTTGAACAATAACATTATTATTGAAGGTTTTATTCCCAGAGATACTTTGATCTCCTGTTAGGAACACTACGCTTAGGAATTCAGACTCATTTACTGCTACTTGAGCTTCACTAGCTCCAGATACAACGTTTAGTCCAAATCCAAAGTCTAATTGGCCTGGTCCACTGTAGACTGTAGAGTTATTCTCTTGTACTGAAATGTTTACTGAACCTACTTGTGAATCAACGTATGCCTTATTAGCGGCGTGGCCTGAAGCTGTAGGGTCTGCATTTAGAACCAAGAAGCCTGTCATTGTGTCGCCAGCGACATTAACGAATTGGCTTTCTGCAAATCCAGAATATACTGTTAGAGCTGAGGCTGCTTGTGCTGCACCAGAAGCTGCGGCAGAAACGTCTCCAGCATCAACATATTGCTTAGTGGATGCGTGGCCTGAAGCTGTAGGGTCTGCATTTAGAACCAAGAAGCCAGTCATTGTGTCGCCAGCGACATCTACGAACTTAGCATCTGCTACTCCAGAGTAGGTTGAAAGAGCTGAAGCTCCTGAAGCTACTGCGTTTGCGTCTCCTGCATTAATTGCAGATTGAAGAGCGCCTGATAGGACTGATTGATTACCTGAAACTGTAAATCCAGTTGCGGTGGCGCTAACTGAAACACCGTCAGCTCCAGAAATAGAAAGAACTTCTTCTTGGAAGTTACTTCCATCCCAACGAGAGATGAGCCTATTATTAGTTGTAAAAGTAAATGGCATTAGTTATTACCTCGATATAAAATTTTTATATTAATAACCAAAAGGCTATTACAGATTATAAATAGTATATAACTAGATAATATAATTGGTCTTATTGTAATTTATTTTGACAGGTTGGGCAGATTATAGATATGGTTTTAGTACCACAGTTATTACACTGGCGGGCTATATACCCAGCGGGGGCTCTATTAGATTTAGATGAAGTATTTGGTATAAAAACACTAGGTTGACCTTGAGTTTGGTTCTGTTGGTTTACCCTATCAATAATTTTCTGTTGATTTTTATCTGGAATTACCTTTCTACAGCATGTCATAATATATAAAATATAGTCCTTTTGTCTAACATATTTCTCCTCTTGCTGTAATATTATGTTCAAAGTAGTCTGAACCTTCTAGTTTTCTAGGAACATCTGACTCTATAAATCCCCTAAAAACATTACCACTTAGTTGGAAAGTATAACAGGAATTAGTTATAGGGTCAGTTTTTTTAGTTAAAACTGTTATTTGCAGTGTTGCCATGCCCTGATTGTCTAACGTAATGCTCATAGTAGATGTATCAGTTATAACATCTGGCACTCCTGAGCTTGTTCTGGATAGACAACCTATTGACATTAAATATTAAAATCTCCTCTTAAGGATCTGGAGGTGTCTATATTTACTGAACCTGGTTGACATTTAGGGTAGGTATTTGTCCTAATAAGGTCCTTAGTTAGGACAGAGTTAAAAACTAGCCGTCCATTTACCTTTCCTGGAAGTGCTCTGTAGTTGGCCGAAAAGTAAAATCCGCCTCTCATGCACATGTCTTTAGACCCTACAACCTTGTCATCAGCAGAACAGCTTATAACTTCTTGAGTTTCAGTTCCAAAGGTAAAAACTACGTTTCCTTTAGAAGCATCTTCAGGTTTATCACATAAGATAGGTATAGCATTTCCTACTCTAACTTTATATGTAATTAATTTAACCATGCTTTTATATAGTCCTTACTACTGATCTATTGGAAAATCAAAACTATAAGTAATAGTTGCGGGAGAGGGGTAGTCTACACTAACATTTACAGAGTTTATAAATCCATTATTTAATACCTGACCCTGACCTAAGTCTACTCGCCACGCTGTTAAATCTGGTACAGTAATTGGAACTGGAAAACCACTATAATTAAATATGGCTCCGATTTCTACACTCTCTTCTGTAGTAATAGATGTTCCGTTCTGTGATTGGCTTGAGGCGGCGCTTCCCATAAAAAAAGTCTGACCAAGTGAAATTTTAGCTGGATTACCATTTACTGATGGACCTATTACACCATTAATTTGTGCTCTATGCACTTTAGTAGGTATAAACCACCATTTATCGGTTGTAAAATCATACCTTTGAATGTTAGTTTGACCTGCTTGAGCCGATCCTTTACATCTACTATCTAACCACTTATCTTCTCCTGGGCCAAATGCATAGGAAACAAATTGCACGTTGACTACTCCAGGTCCTGAAATATATTGATTTGATCCGCCTCCGACAACACAGCTATCATCATCTACTGGTCTAACTGATGAGTTAGGAGAGACGGATACAGAAATTAATCCGACAGAGTTGTTACAGTTAAATGCCGAACATCGTATGCAAAATCCCATATTATTTTACTCCAAAAACACTATAGCTAGGGCCACCGGCATGTGGTCCTGATATATCTAATGAAGAGTGGTCATGTAATATGAATCCACTTCCTCCACCTCCGGCCCCTAGACTTTGTCCCGCGTTATTTATAGGATCTGCTATTTTAGTCCAAGGGTGTAATGATCCTGTAGTATTTTCATTGCCGATACCAAATTGAGTATGCTCTCTAAAATTAATTGTATGAGTTAAGTACCCCACTTCAGATGCACTATTAAATATATTATGCCTACTAGGGGGATCATCAAATCCTGGACTAGTTCTTTTATGTACTGAGGTTATAAAGGCCATTGGCCCAAGACCAGCTAATTTTTGTCTTCTAGTTATACTTCTATTCTCTAACTTATGTAATATGTCTTCTGCTTGTATTTTTACTAACACACTCCCTGCACACCTTAAGGATGGTGATATGGATAGCCTTTTTACTACTCCCACCCATACAGACTGATCATAAAGAAAAACTGCTATTGGGGCCCCCGCTGGTGCGCTAAATTCTCCATTAAAGATAAAGGATACGGAGCATGAGCTTACTAGTTGACCTCTTGTCCTACTTACACTTATCGATTTTAAATCTGGTGTCCCAACTCTTATATCCCCTATTCTTATCAACCCAGAAGCAGGTACAGTTGTTAAACCACAAACATTAAAAGACGTTGTTGCCATATTTAGTCTAACTCCACTGGTACGTTCATTAACTTTACTTCTACTTTGTCACCTGGGTAAATAGTCTGTAGATCCCCGTTAATTGCTTCATATCTTCCCAGACCTGCAACGTCCACGATGAAAGTTCCAGATGAATTGTCTCCCGCAACCACCCAAGCGTCTCTAGAAAAAGATTCAGATCTTTTTACGTACTGAGAGTCTCCATAACTGCCTACAGGGTAATAGAGTGGGCCTGTGGTTATATTCGTAGAAATCGATTCACCATCGTTGTAGGAGAATTCTATAGTTTGAATAACTCCTTCAGGTATCCTCATTCCAGGCAAAAGTTTATATCCCCCTGCTCTATAAGTCAATGTAGTTGTTTTTCCATTATCGCCATTTATTAGCGTAGATATTTTAGAGGCTAATTTTACGACCCCAGCTTCCCCTAAATAGGGAGCAGCTATATCCATTACGGTTCCTTGAAGCTCTTCAATGGGTGACTCCACCTTAGTTGGTATGCCTTCAGTATCAGGTGGAGCTACTGGATATACTACTATTGTTCCTTCGCTACTGGCCCATCCTGTTGGAGCTGGAGGATCTGCAACTACGATAGGATCGTAGGTTACTCCTCCAGTCAATCTAGAGGCAATAAATGCTGCATCTCCGTGTGGAGATTTAACTGCTATAGATGCCTGTGAGACGGTATAGGCCAGATCTAAACTCCCTATTTCCGTACCATTATTACCGCCAATACCTTCTACAATGGTTCCTCTGTTTCTATTCGTGTCTGCTCTCCCGTTTAACGTGTTAAATATTTGTCCTGGTGCGGGCGAATCGTTAGTACCTATAGAGGAAGTAACATAATCTTTTATATTTGCAATTCCACCATCCTTCCTTCTAAAGTAATTAATACTCTGTGCATCCAAATTAGAAGAAAAGTTGCTAAATGCTTTTTCTGCATTTAAACTAGAGGCTCCCCTTCTTAACTGTAAAGAGGCATTGTTTCCTCCGGCAGAAGACAGAAACCAATTAGTTCCTCTACTAATGGTTATTAGACCACATTGATGATCTAACAGGCAGTAAAAATCATTATCGGTGAATTTATAATTAGACGATGCTGTTTCAGCTCCAACCCCTGATATGTCATCCATTAAGTTTGCAACGGTAAATGTAGGGGGGTCGGTCTGTGGAACCCCTGATACTGAAGTTCCTTTTGTAACAAAAACTCCAGTAAAGGACTGCCTTAAATCGGAACCTTTGACTAAATCTAATACGGCCGCTCCCGTAGCATTTAATGCAGATACATCCACTATACCTCCACCATCTGGAAAACTAGCTCCCAGGTTTAAAGTATAGACGGTATTAAAATCAGAGCTAAATGGTATATTAATAGACCTAGGAGTCGATTGCGATAAACTGATTGAAGCATAAGAAGGTACATCTGCGAATCTAACTTTATATCCCACTAGATTTTCCCATTGAGATCTTCTAACTGCTGCCTTTAACGAGGCTTGAATAGCGGGTGACTGTAGGGAGCTGCCAAACCCAGCCCAAGCCTCTTGACCAAAGTCCTTCGAGGCAAAGGTATTCCCCGTTATACATGAAGGTGGGCTTGGGTATACAGCTCCTCCCCCCATCACATTTATCGCACCTTTAGTATATCTATAAGGTAATGGATCTTTTCCTTTTACCAGTACGTGATCTATTTTATTAACAAAATTTGAAGTTTCTACTTTTAATAGGCACTGCTTTAATCCTAAATCCTTTATGTCTTTTCCTGCTATTACTTTAATTGCAAATCCAGCGTAATCTGTATATATTTCTGGAAACCCTTCTTCAGTCCCATCTGCTAATAGAGACAGCTTAAGCATAGCTATACTTTCCTGTGATTTAATATCGTACCCAGGCAGAGAAGATCCTCCTACACTCTCTCTAAATGGAATATCATTTCTTCTTAGTATCAATTCAGCTATGCTGGTAAGTGGTGCTAAAGATGACCCTACAAAGTCACCATATTTATTATTCAAAAATCCTGTAAAATCACTTCCTCTTGCCATTACCGTTGATTACCCCACGCTTGAGTTGCTAAACCGTAGGCTGAGTTAGCTATTGCTTTAACTTCATTCATTGTTGATTCAATAGATGGTATTCTAGTTTGTGATTGAGTACTTCTAGAGTCTGCACTAGTTGCTAATTCATGGGCTTGATTTACTTTTGCAGATAGGTTATTAAGGTCAGCGGAAATTATATCTAGCTTAGATTGTGCGTCATTTTGATTTCCACTTTCTATGCTGGACTTTAACTCTTCATACTTTGCTTGTACGTCCAGTAGACCCTGATCTAAACTACTTTGAATGTCTTCTAGTTTTTTATCATTGGCCGCCTCTAATTCACTTACTCTGCTTGTAAGCATAGTCATTAAGGTTTGTTGGTCTACCGTATCGCCTCCAACCGATTTTGATTGACTAGACATTGCGCTTACTAGTGTTGAGAACGCTGATGAAAGACCCGCCACACCTTCTGACAGTGCCGATGAAATACTACTTCCTACGATTGCTGCTCCAGTTGCAAAGTCCGCTAAGAAGGAGGTGTCTACTTTTATTGGAGCTACTGATTCTTTGGCTGAAGATACTGATTCCTTTATATCTTGTTTTGTATTGGTACTGTTGCCCGTACTAACTCCTTCTTTAGATATTAAGGTATCTCCTTTCATTACACGAGAGAATAGGCTAGTATCTGGGTTTTTAGTTATTGTAGTTTCTGGATTCTTAAATACGGACGACTCTTGAGAAGTAGGTAAAGCTTGTGAGAACATTTTGTCTTTATAAAACTCCTTATCTATTCCAGTCCTTGCTCTTTTTTCATCAGCAGCCGAAGCACTATAAGTATTAGTGAAATCGTCCCTGATTATCCCATTTCCCATGCTGGTTATTGATCCAGCTAAATTATCATTACTAATGACTCCTGTCAGATCATTTCTAGTTCTCCCATTTCCTAAGCTAGTTATTGAGTTATCTATATTGGGAGTAATAATCTCTTTGCGTGTATCTGAATTGTAGAGTTTTCCATTAGCACTTATAATAGACTCTGGTTGAGTAGGGAGAGTAGGTTGAGTAGTTCTTGACTCTCTCTTAGCCTTTTCTATTCTTAGTGTTTGCTCTTGCGTTGCTGATGATTTAGATAAAGATTCAGCAGAGGATAAGTCTGTTATTATAGGACTACCACTGACCCCTGAGAGAGGGAGAATGGATCTTGTACCTCGTCCTGGAGAAGGACTCAGCAGTCCTCGAACGGCTTCGGTTGCTGACTGTCCTTGATTTCTTGCATCAACTGTTTGAGCCTTTAGTGCGTCTATAGGTGGCGTTGTACCGGCTTGTGAGAGTAGGGGAGTTACTTTACTTAGATCAGAGACACCAGCAGTTTTACCTCCCGTATTTGCTGCTATCTGTGCTAGGTATGTATTACTTTGACCAACTGCTTGCACTACTGATTGCTGTGCGTCAGTTGCTTTAGCGGCTTCGGGAGATATTGCTCCTGACTGTAACAACTGCTTCTTCTGATCTTCAGTTGAGTTTTTAAATATATTACTTTGAACATCTTGAGGTAATAAGGAGTTAATTCTATTTCCTAGGTTTTTTAGTATGTCGAAGGGCTGAAGATTAACTCCACCTCTAGGATTAGTAAATGCTTTTTCTGGCTCTTTGGATAGTCCAATTAATTGATCTTGTATTCCTTTTAATCCGCTTTTAGCTTTGGGTGTAAGTTCTTTATTTGCTAAAACTTCATCAATTGACCCAATAAATTGAGTAGCGACTTGTTGACGTTCTTGAAGGACCTGCCTTTGTCTGCCCAGCTCTTGTGCTTTCCTAGCATCCTTCTCTTTTCTATCTACCTGAATTCGTGCATCAGTGGCTTCATCTCTTGTCAGAGGGGTAAATAAATTCGAAGACTGTCCATTAGAATCTGTAATTTTATCTCCTCTAGACCTTCTGTTTATTATGTCTCTTTCTATTTCAAACTGATTCTTGTTAGAGAAGTTAATAGCGGTTTTTCTACCAGAACCTCCGGCACCTTGAGACTGAGTAAATAACTCTGGTCCACCTCCTGGACCTACAACTCCAAGAGGTCCTTGCCCAAGTGCTCTATTTAAATTATCAAATCCTTTAAATTTCTCTATTAAGGTTAGAGACCTGGCAGCACCTTCGGCTGCTGTTCTGAGTTGCATTAAAGTATTAGCAGTTACTAAGTCAGTTTCCGCACCCTTATTAAAGCTTTTAAGCGGAGAAGCTGATGAAGTTAATCTCTCTCTTAAAGAGTTAAAAGCTTGCTGTACTACTGCTGTTAAGTTTCCTACCACTTGATCTCTATTCTGTGAAGTACCCTCGGGGTCGAGCTGAATTAAACTACCTAATGTAGTTTTTAGGTCATCAGGGTTAGCTCCAGTAGTAGAGGATAAAATCTTTGAAAATTCTTCGGCGTTTATGGGAGCTAGGGCTTCAGTTCTAGAGGAATTTAAAAACCCTAACAATTTTTCTTGTTGGGTGTCTACCTGGTTAGCTTGTTCCCCTAAAGAGCTTAGCCTGAACTGAGACTCCTGTAATCCTTTTGAAGTATTAGGTAGTGCCAATTTAGATAAGTCTAATGAACTTAGTTCATCTCTTTGTGCCGGTAAACTAAATTGTGGAATCGCTGCTCCAAACTCTTTTGCTAATCTTCCTGTTTGAACTGGAGAAAACTCTTTTGCGTTTTTTTGTTCAATCTTAAAATTAGATAACTTCTCTACTGAAGCATCAAAGGACTTAAATACTCTACCTAAAGATTCTACAGCTTTTCCTAACACAGCTCCGCTTTCTATTTGAAGTTTTGCTTCATTAATCTGACCAACAGTAGAAGTAGTTTTTAGTCCTTGTTCATCAGTCTTAGTACCCGCATTTATGTCGTTTTGAGTTATCTGTAATCTAGAAAATATATCTTGTAGGTTAGTGTTAAATGTTCCCTGTCCAGATTGATCAAATCCTGAAAAAGTCCCTGCGGTTAGATCTGAAAAATCTTGTAAGTTATTAGGTCCAGAAGAGAAGGATTGAAAGTCTGAGGAAAGAGTTTTTCCTGCCCCAAACCCAGCACTAGTTAATCTAGGATCAAAGTCTATTAAGGATTGTTTTGATGTAGGGGGTTTAAATAGGTTAAAGTTTGTTGCTGTTCGAAGTAGGGTACTTAAAGACTGTGTAGCTGATTCAGTTACTGTCGTAGTCCCAGAATTCCTTATTTCTGAACCTTGAGTTAGCGACTTAACAAATTTCTTTCCTGACTCTTCAAATACTTTACCTACTCCTTGTTTTCCTTGGTCATCTGTAAAGTTTACTACATCTCCTGGTTTTGCCAGTGTCCGTATGAGGTTAATAGACTCGGCTTTTGTTAATGCGTTGGCGTAATCACTAGAGGTGCTTGTGCCTCTATTTAAGCTGGTTTTTGCGAGATCTGGATTGTCTGTTTGATCAGAAAGACTTTTAAATAAGTTTTCTTTTATCAGTCTTACTACATCATTTGGTCCTTCTTTTGCTTTTTGCATCTCCCTGTAAACGCCGAGCCCCCCGCCCCCTAGCTCTCCAAAAAGGCTTCCGGTAGTAGGGATTTCAACTGCATTGGCACCTTTGCTTTTTACTAAAAGAGATTTAAGTGCATCCGAAGATGCAGAAGGTAATTTCTTAACAACGTCAGTTAGTAGGGCTTCTCCACCTGGTTGATTTAGAACTTCAAGAGCTTTATTACTATCTCCAGATAAAAAATCGTTAATAATTTTACTTTGATTATTTTGTAATTCTCTAGACTGTGCCTCACCCAGTTTTTCGTTTCCTGATCTTCCTGTTAATAACATTGCTAAGTCTGATTGTGGGGTGTTTGTTTCTTGTGCAAGTCTTTCTGGTAATGAATCTAATCCTGCCGCCAAGTCGGTAGCCACCTTTTCTCTAGTCTCTTGCTTCTTCATAGCTTTATTTAAATTTTTGGAAGCGGATTCACTATCCTGAGTATCAGCTAAGGTTCCTGTGTCATCTGCGAAGAGTATCTTATTATCTCTAGTAATAATGCCCCCAACTTTTTTAACCTCTTTCTCGTTAGATATTAGTAAAGACCTTTGTGATTTTTGAAGTTCTAAAATTCTTTTTTCTGCCTCGGGCGCTGTTACCTCTAAACTACCCTCAGAGACCGCCGTTAGTTGGCTAGAAAGGGGTCCTACAGATCTAGCTTGATTAGCAAATCCCCTGTTATTTTTAATATTTTCTTGAATAGCTTCTAATTTAGATACAGACTCTAAAGTTTCTTTAGCATTTGAGTTTTGGTCTGTAACTCCAGTCCTATCTAAACGATCTTTTGAGCTTTCAAATTGTCTTCTAATTGCTTGTTCCAGAGCGGCTGCGATTGCTGTACTAATAACAAATCCTATAGGAGTTGCTAGTGCCCCTAAACCCATTCCAAGTCCTCTGATTCCGGCTCCTACCATTCCTATTGCTCCAGATTTTAGAGCTTGACTGCCCATTACACCAGCAGCGGTTGGGGCTGCTGTGGCGACTTTTGGTATAAAACCAGATAGAGCCCCTCCCAAGCTTTTTACGGCAGTGGTTACTGAAGCTCCTGTTAGAAGTCCTACTGCGGTTTTTCCTAGTCCATTAGATACTATTGACGATAGAATTCCTTTAGATAGTGCTGCTCCTATAGCAGCTCCCCCTAGAGTTGATACTAAATTTCCCCCACCTAGCGTTCCCCCTACTACTCCACCCGCTGTTGATGCTACGACTGCCGCCAATATTCCGGCGGGCTTACTGAATTTAGTTATTAAAGTAGCTAGGGGTCCTAAGGCAGAACTAGCCGTTGCCATGCCTGTAGCACCTCTAACTGCTCCAAGTCCAGCGCCTACTGCTGTGGCTCCTGTTGCGACCCCCGCTGCGGTTGCGACTCCTGAGCCTAGTAGTTTTTTTCCTACAAATCCAGCAGTCCCTATTGCCGCTCCAGCAGATACAATGGAACCTAAAGATCCACTCTGTCCGCCACCTAGGATAGATATCTTTGACATACTCTCTAAAACATGAAGTGACTTTTCTAAAATTTTTAGAAGAGTCATTGCAGGTTGAACTAGATTTCCACCACTAGATAAGGCAAAACCTTCAAAGGCAGCTCCTGTTTTTTCAAACTGTTTTTGCAGAGATTGCATTACTATTTGGTTTCTTTTAAATGACTCTCCACCTGCCCCCTTTCCAATGTTAATAATCTGTTCTCCTTCTCCTTGAGAAAGGCCAGTTAAAAGCGCAGTAGTTCTAGAGCTAAACCTGGTGTCTCCAATTTCTCCAGATATTTTAGCTTGTTTTCTTCTAGAAAGCGATGGAAAGGATTTTGAAATATCTCGTAACACGGAGTAAGGATCTCTAAGATCCCCTGTTTCATCTGTAAATTTTAAATCTGGTAAGATCTCCTTTAGAGACTTCTGAGTAGTGGAAGATTGCAGGTTTTTAATTACAAACCTTAGTGCTGTCCCAATTTCTCCAGACTCTGATCTAGTCCTTTCTTTTATGATAGTAGTTAAAGCGTTTAACTCGTCAACTCCTATACCAGCAGACTGAGCTTGCGGTCCTACTCTCTTAAATACGTCTGCTAAGTCTCCCTCCGAAACTGCTCTTGCACCTTCAACAGCTAAAAACTTATCTACTAGTTTAAGTCCGTCTGCTCCAACCTCAGCTTTACCAAAGGTTTTAATACCTGCGGTTATTAATTCTGACAGTCCTTCCGTCCCGAAACTAGATACATTAGATGCTAAAGCTACAGCCTTACCATACTTAATTACCTCATTGGTAGGTAAACCTTGTTGGGCGAAAACTTTAAATCCTTTTAATACTCCGGTAGTAGACTTACCAAACTCTTGGGCCGTAGATACGGCAGCAGACTTTAAGTTATTTAAATTCTTTTGAGAAGTATTTAATACCTTATTCATCTGTTGCATTTCGTTTTGAACTTCTGTAACAGTATTTACACCTTTTGAAAATCCACTAAATAGAGTATTTACTGCTGTGGCTGCTATTCTGTATTCAGCTACTGAAGCTAATCTACCTGCAAAATCTTGACGATCTCCTCTAGCATTAGACCCAAAGGTGCCTGCGGGAGGACCAGACTTACCTCCGCCTGGCGGTGATGAAGCTGGTGGTTGGTTGCCTGACCCTCCGCCTGGAGGTTGATTATTATTATTATTATTATTATTTTTCCGAGTATTCTTACCCATTGATGCGATCTCTGACTTTAGACTTAACATCGCATCAGCGAGTCTATCACTAATCGTGTTTGCTTGAGTTGAGGATGAGGCAGTTCCAGGCCCTTTGGAGGCAGGTCCTGTCCCCGTAGATTTACCGACTTGTGCTTCTAGATTAGAAAGAAAGGCACTAACGTCAGAGGCAGCCTGAGTAGTATCAATTTGTATTAATATAGGAATTTTTATACCAGTAAACGCCATTACTTACTATTAACCTTTGCTAACTTTCTTTTGGCCTCTTTAATTTGTTCGCCTTCGTTAATTCCTGTGGTTTCATTTCCCCCACTCATCTCTTTTGGATCGCTATACATACCTTGTTTATGGAAGCTAACAAAATTTCCTGACTCAGGGGTTACTACTGAGTGGTTATGTTGTAAAGCCTTACTGTCCTTAGTTTTAGATTTTTGTCTTTCTAGTTCAATTTCAGCTTTTGTCTTCCTATTGTACTCCTCAAGGTAATTATCCAGAGCATCGTCATCTTCCAATATATCTTCGCTGGGGCGATCCCTAGGCGATAGTTGATATATATCGTAATAGTAATTAGACCAGGATAGTAATCTTAACTGGTCAGATGATAAGTCTTCAGTTTTGCTACTAAAAAGGTCTAGATTAGCTCTCTCACTATTTATATAGTAATTTCTCCATATAGGGTGTCGAGCAATTTTTCTTAGTACTTTATTGTCAAAACCAAAGTAAAACCTTAAATACTCATTAAGTAGCTCTTCGGCTAAGGGTAAAGACTGTATATTAGTTAGAAGATCTTTTCTATTCTTCCAAATAATCTGTCCATCCAAGGTTAAACACCTTTTAGATACCATTTCATAATACTTATCTTCTCTGGCTTGATACTCTGCTGTAATAGACTTTACTATTGATTTTTTTGACACTATAAGGTCTCTTTCCAGGCTCACGTCAGATAGTTTTTTACAATCTTCCAAGTACTGAATAGACCCCTTGATTCTTTTCTTCATCAAGAATTTGTAAGCTTTTATTTTTGACTCTACTTGTTCTAGTTGGTCTTGATCTTCTGTAGAAAAAAACTCCGCTCTTATATCTTCAGTTAAATCTTCTTCTGAAGTAAACCCTTCTTTTTTATAAACTAATGCTAGTTGTTTTTCTAGACAATCTAGTTGTAGTCTTTCTAACGCTATTGGGTATTTAAATAGGTAGTAAGTTTGATTCGTGTCTAGAAAAAATACCCTCTGAGCTGAGAGTATTTCTAATATATAGGTGTTGACTGCGTTATCATCTAACGTCTCTAACATTTTTAAAAGAAACTACTTGCTACCGGCTTTCTTTGGCTTGGGCTTTTTAGCCCTGGTAACATCCTTTTTAGTTTTCTTTACCTCTTTAACTATCGGAAGTGTTGACTTATCCCTCTCAAGCCTTAGGTTTTGGGCTTTTATTATAAGAGCCTCAGATGCGGGATCAACTGGTGTTGCATCTGGAGATAGTCCGTAAGTCCAACAAATAACTTGATACTTACACAGCTCTAGCAGTTCAAAGTTATTATCATTTAAAAAATCTTCTGTGGACTTCCAAAGTTTATTACCAAATTCATCTACTATAAGCTCTGAAGTTAAAAAATTAATCTTATCTTCTTCGGCTATTTGGTCTGCTGTATTAGCAAATACGTTATTCATAGATAAATCTTCTTGAATAACTCTTTGTTTATAAATAGTTAATAAGTTGGCATAGGTTTCTAGCTCTTCTGGGCTGTTAGTTAGTTCGGATTGATCTTTAGCTAGATTATATTGATTAAGTAACTCGGTTCGTTTAATAATATAATCTTCAATTACATTTATTTCACCAGACTTAAGTACTAGTTCTAACTTCTTCTTAGTATATATTCCACGTTTAATAGCTTCAGTGAAGCTTTTAGTATTTTCCATTTTTGCTTCCCTAATTACTTTAGGGGAGGGCTTAACCATCTTTAAAACTTTATCATTGAATTTGAATTCAAATACTACATTTAAAACTGATGTTGACTGTGTTGTGTTTTCCATAATTACTTACCTGTTCCTAGTTTTCCATCTTCCCTGCGAGATGCTATTTCTGGGGCTGCCAGTTTTGTGGTAGCGAGGCGGGGAGATGGCTTTATCTGTACAACGTCTTCTCGAATAACAGAAGGTTCATACTTTAAATTGTAGTTGGTTTCTAGCTCAGACTCAATATCCCTGAGGAGGTCATTAGTGGACCCTAAAATCTTTGACCGAAACTGTATATAGTTATCTTGAGGTACTACAACCTCTGACAGGTCTAATACTCTTTTTTGAAGTGACTTTATTTGTTTTTCAACGAAGTCTAAAAACTTTTCCTTGTGCTTATCCATAACCTTTACCTTTTACTCTATAGCTAACGCCCTAGAATCCTTACTTAAAAAATAGTACATTACGTATTTATACTAGATAGTAAGAGAGAACTTTATTTTTCCACAATCCCATATTCTTCTATACCTGGTGTAGTTAAATACTAACTCAGATTCAGTCAAACTAGAATCATATTTATCCCCTAATAATACCTTAAGTCTCTTCTTTTGGAAAGCCCTTCTGTGAAATAATTTCTTCCCTAAGACATAATAATATCTGGGATCTACTAAGGATTCCTGGGTAAACCCTAAAGTCTTATATAGATTACCACTAGAATACCTTAAATCTGCAAATGAAACTATTTTTACTGGTTTATAGTTGTTTTTGAAATAAGAAAGGAGTTTGCCCGCGCCCCCTTGAACCCTATAACTACTTAGACTGCAAAACCTAACTAACTCCCAATTGCCATTTTTAGTATCTGAAAAGCTCATTACAGAGACTAACTCCTCTTTAAAATAGAGTCCTAAGTGGGTAGTGGCCTTACAATACCCCTGAAGGTGGTTTAAATTATAGAAATTTCTAGTGCAGGTTGAATCTCTTATTTCCAGTACTTGGCACTTTCTAGCATATATCGAAGGCAGGCTATTAGATACTTTATTTTTAAGTATATTCATCCAGATAGTCTTCTTACTGGAATCTAAAATCTCTGATTCAAGGACTGTTAACAGCTCAATTCCCTTTTCTCTACAAAGTTTGGTTTTTTTAGAGGACGCTCTTTTTTCGTCAAGAGTTTCCTGCCTGTTAAATGAGTGCCAGTACAGGCCATTGATCTCTATTGCTAGGTTTTTCTCTGGAATAAATAAGTCCAGTTCTCCGTCTATAATGTCCCTGGTGTTTGTTTCTATATTTGTAATTCCGAGAGATTTTAAATAAGTTTCAAATTCTAACTCATAAGAGGACCTAAAAAAGTACTCTACTTTTAATCCAAAGTCAGAGAAGTCTCTTATAACTTTAGTAGCAGATACCCCTAATATACCTGCTATAGAGGTCAAATCCCTCTTTAGGGTATTATGCATTATAAACAACCACTTCTTATACTTTGACTTATTTTCAAGAAACTTAAGAATCTTAAGGTCTATATGTTTTTGTTTAAAGTTTTTAACTCCATAGTTACTTATTGATGTTTTCTTTGATTGCTCTTTAAACTTATCAGATAAGACGTAGTAATTTACTCCATATTTAAGATTAGTAGTACTCTTCTTTTTACTCTCGTACTGTTCCTTTTTAACAGGATCTTGCATGGTTTCTTTAAAGGAGTTTGCTGCTTTCTTTTTTAGTTCTTCACTCTTTAAAGGACTTTCTACTCCATGGTTGCGTATCATAGAGGACTTAAACTTTTCCTTAATTCTTAAACTTCTTAGTGCAGATTTAACTCCATGATTTGAATATAAAGTATCTAAAGATTTGCTATAAAACTCTGGTACTTGCAAGGCATGTTCTGTATGATACCTCTCTAACATGGTTAACTTCATTCTTGACATGTTAGCTTTTCTAGACTCGGTGCAGTTGTTGCTACAGAATTCATTATATACGCCTGCTCTCCAGTAATTTACTAACTTTCCACATTTACATATCGGTGCGCTGAGCTGGTCATTAAGGATGCAATATACCCTTTCAGATATACTAGAGGTAGAGGATAAAAAACTAGTCTTTTCAAGTAGTTCTGAGTATAACTTAGGTTCATTGGCTTGGAGATAGGATTTTACGCATCGTGAACGATACAACGTACCATCCTCTCTGACCATCTTAGCCTTTAATTCTTCTTTAAAACTCATATGTTACGTAGATGATAGCAAAAAAAAAGAGCCAGGTCTACACCTAGCTCTTTTTTCAGTCATGCGATTAGAAATTACTCGCCTTGTGATTCAATAGTTTTAGTTACTAAATCTACTTCCGCAAATCCTCTAATTACTGTTACTTCGTTAGTTCCCCTGAAAGCAAATGTCTGAGTAGCGTTTCCTTCTAGAGGTGTATTTGTATTTTCTTCAGTAATTCTGAGATTATTACAAACAACAGTCTTTATTGGGTACTCTCTTAAAGAACCATCAGTAACGTCATATATACGTTTAATTCCGTTAACATAGTATTCATCACCAAACATATCTGGAGATAGAACTTTTCTGTCTAGCCCCGAACCACCAGCTTCCTGGTCAGTTTGTTGGTAAATCATAACTACTGCTGTAAGATTACTCTTAGCAAATAAGTCAACAATAGCAATGTCTGTTAATGTTCCAGACTTGTATTTATTAAGCTTTCCTGCAAAAGTGGCATACTGCTCTAAGTCACTTGCTGTAGCGTCCAAACTTACTGTAAACTTGATAGGCAAAGTCAAAGGTCTAGCGTAGTTGTTTAATCTACCTAGCTCTTTTAAAGGCTCTCTAGTTAGGCTTGAAGTAATAGTAGCTGTTTGAAGTCTTAATGCAGCCTCATAATCCCCAATTAGGATTGTTGAGTTTACAGTAGGAGATGTATTTACTAATACCGCACTTCCGTCATCAATTGCTCCAGAAGCCGTAGTAGACAGATCGATTCTTCGACTAACTTCAGAGACTCCAGATATTGTAGTATTGAATGCGTTTCCTGATACCAATACTGTAATTGCTGATCCTACGTAGTCAGCGTCAACTCCGCACAAGCTATTAACAAATGCTCCTGATGCTGTAGAAACTGCTGAACTAGATTCCCCTAGTCTTAGGTTCGGCCAAACCGAGCCTCCTAAGGTGATACTTCCATTATTAAAGTTACCTGAAAGACTATTGCTTGCGCCGATAATCTCTCTAGATGGTCCATTTTTACCTGGGCCGTCTACAACTCTAACTTTTAATCCTACGAATCTACCTAGATCTACTTTACTTTCAACGGTATTGTTAAAAGTAATACTTGCTCCACTGATTGCAGCGCCAGTTAGTACAGACTTAAGGAGTAAATCTGGATCTACTAAGTAGACTTCAATTTGTCCTTGTCTTACTGAACCGACATCTTCTACGTCATCAGATGAGATTGGGGCAAAATATTTAGCTGAGACATAGCTAGAGTCTGCACCGCCTGGTCTCCCTGCTTCTCCAACTTCAACGGCATAACCGTTGGCAGCATAGAAAGCAAAAACTTTATCGCTGTTTTGAAAACTAGATCTTCCTGCTGGAAGAACGTTAGATAAAGCTGAGTTTGTACCATTTGAGTAAAAGGCTAAGGTATTTACACTAGAATCGTACAAAAAGTATTCAGTTACGTTTGTTGGAATACAATCATTTAAATCAAATACAGGAATGGCTTTACTTTCTCCAATGGCTAATCCACCAGTGGCAGAAAAGGTAAGGAGAACTGAAGGTCTACCTGCTAGATCTTTCTTTAAAAATCCTAAAGTTTTATTGTCTAACTTAGGTACAGCCAAAGGAGATGCAAGAGACATCTTTAAAAATGTTTTTGCTCCTAAAGTAGCTGCTAGTATTTCTCCAGCTGCTGAGTTAGCTCCAACTCTCCACTCTTCCCACGAAAGGAATCTTGCAGAGTTAAGTAACCACTGTTTTTGCTCGGACTCAGCTGCATAGTCTTCGTTAGCCATGTCTGAGGTAGAGTAAGTTAGTGTAAGGTTGTTAACAAATACGTCTTTTAGAAGTTTAGTGAATTCAATACTATCATTGGCAGAACCTAAAGAACATTCAGATTGAATAGGACTCCAGATATCTACACCTTTAGAGATTCCGCACTCTCTACCAAAATCTGGTAGTGCTACTCCGTGAAGGTATGCTAAGGCAGTTCCACCAGGAGAGTCTTTAATGACGATGTTTGCTTTACCTGTGCCAGATGCAGCAGGTAATCCAGAAAAAGCGGTGGCATTTAAGTCACCCTCACTGGTATCTCCAAATCCACCAACAGTACCATTAAAGGTAACTCCATCAGATTGTCTGATGTTGTGATTAAGATTTTGAGTTGGCACTTTTGCTAAAGTCGCCATTGTATAAATTGATCCGTAATCGTGCCCTTCCAAAGTTATTGCAACTTCTGGAGAGTCATCAACGATGTCTGTTAGATTGAGGTCTCCTAACTGAAACACGTCCTCAGTATTAAAGGTTGTTGAACTTCCAAGAGTTCTAATTCTGTAAAGAATTCTACCTTCTGCTTGTACGGACTGAGAAGCATAAATAATCCTAGTTCTTCTTGCCATTTTGTATAAATGTACTCCTTAGCCTAAAATTTACGATGTCTGTCCCTTCACTATTAATGAATCCAGACCTCCTGGAGCTGCATCTAACCCATTAAATTTACCTACCAACTTGGGATCTCTATCTGTTTTAGAGCAAGTAGTTAAGCGAATTTTTCCCATGTGTCTCATTGAGTCAGACATATTTCCACGAGGACTAGTATCGAACAAGACCTCTACTTTAATAAAGTACAATAAATTCCCATTACCAGGATTTAAAGTCAGGTAACTTCTATATGTTTTTCCATTAAAGTGAATGTCTTTTATAAAATCTTCATTGATTACCCCGTGTTGTTTTAGGGGTTGTCCAGATCTGTTAAAGTCTATGACTGGGGAGTGCTTGTTAAACAATCCAGACTCTATAACATCCAATAGGCTTCTCCTATTGGCTAAACTGGTAGCAAATACGTCTATACAGTAGCTACGTTCAAATTTCACCCCTGGTCCAATTTGAAACCCGTGAAGTCCCTGTTTTTCAGGATATACTGCCACTATAGGGATGTTGGGGGTATTTTCTTGAGAAGGCCATCCGTCCAGGACAGCTACCATGTGAAATGAAAAATCTATACTGGTTGGGGTCAAAGTTGCCGCGATTCCTGATGGAGTCGTTGGGGCTGGATATCTTACCCTACCCTTTTCATAGTCTATTTGATACCAGGACCTGTCCATCTCAGAACCTGACTGGTCATAGACCTTTATAGAAGTCAGCTCCCTTTCTGTAGGTATTGAGTAAGAGCTTTGGTCAAAAGGGGTCCCGTAGGTGGAGACATAAGCACTAGTAGTTACTTCATAAATATCACAAGAATTAATTGGGGACCTTTCAAAACTATTTAGACCTCTACCTTTGGTCTTATATAAAGAACCAAAGGGATTGCTGGGATCTATTACTTTATAATCTGTTCGTTGAATTCCATTATAAAGTTGGGAATCATAGACTAAAGGTACATTCTGTACTTCTTGACTAAATTCTGGAGCTAGTATAGCTTCTTTTATATAGGAAATTAGTGATAGATGTTCTAGTTCTGTTCTGCTTAAGGACATTTACCTTTATAAAACAACTAACTTTATAACGACTACTGCAATTCCTGCTGCTGTCGTATACAGTGTAATTCTTCTCCACTTAGCTGCTGATGCTTTATATATTAAAACATCTTGCTTAGCTGAGATTAACTGATCAGTTAAACCCTTAGCTTGATTATCTCTTTCATCCAGTTTGGAGTATAAATCCTTAACCAGTAGTTCACAAGAACTTAAGGTAGATAAATCCCTTTCGGAAGCATCAAGTAAAGTAATTACATCTATTGAGTCTGAGTCTTTAATACAGACCTCTGCGTTAGCTATTCCTACTCCTATTTGATTTATCAAAAACAATACTAATATACTGTAAATAAAGTACTTTTTGGCCATATTAGTCTTTAATTCCTCGTTTAGCTTTTATACGTTTAACGTCTTCCAACATTTTATCCTTTAATTCTTTAGATGTCAGTTTAGATAGGGACTTTCTAAGAACACTATTAGCTAGTGCATCTAACTTCTTTTTACCATTTAAAGTATTAATTCTAGATAATAATAGTTCATTATCTTTCTTATTTTGATCTAAGGCCTGTTGTAGTATTTGAATTTGTCCCGCCAAAGCCTGAGCTTCTAGCTCTTTTTGATTCATATAAAGACTTAAGGAGTATAACCCTAAGGTTATTACTACAGTTAAAGCTATCCAGTTAGTTAGAGCCCACTTAATCAATACCCCAAAGAAGGTAGAATTTTCTATATTAATAATTGCTGACTGTCTTCTAGTTTCAACAAAGTTGGAAATCTTTGACGATGGTTTTATGTTACTTGGTGTCTTTTTGGTGGCCATTTTTATTTACCCTGCTTTGGTAGAAATTTCTTTAAGTCTGCATTGGAAGTACCAGTATCCAACTTCTTAATTACTTCTGAAGTGGATTTTCCGTCTGTATAATAACTGACACCTTTAATAGCTAAGATTCCTGTAATTACTGCTGTAGAAAATAGTAGCACATGGGACAAAGCTGAGTCGTAAAGAACAGTCTCGGTGTGGGTAATAATTGTCGCTAGGCCCTCTTTGGTCAGGTACCCTAGTTTATATAAGGCAGTTGATCTCTCTATTACTTCTAATAGGATCACTTTTAAACTTAGCCAAGCTCCGATCAGTAAAAATATAAAGGTCCAAAAGGCCAAGAACTTAAAGGATATTAATTGCCATTTAAGTTTACCTAACCAGTTAGTCCAATCTTCCTTATCTAGTAGAGACACTAATACTTAGAAACGTCACGAATCCGCTTCTCTAACTCCTCTACAGTGTGTTGGTTTCCATTATCTGAATGGAAAACTCTGGCCATCTTAAGAACTGATTTGTCTCCACACATTCCTATCAACCTAGACAACTCTTTATGATCTTTTTCATTTATTAAATCTTGAATGAATACTTCTCTTTTAACTGAAGCAGATGTCTGAGTCTGTGTGTACTTATTAACCTTTGTAGGGTCGTAGTTAACTCCAGCCGCGCTGGGGGCTTTGGATTTTTCGTCAGATCCAGAGACTACTTGAGATCCTTCCCTTGTAAGTTCGGGCGTTAGAACGTGGTGTCTTTTACTTAGATTTGCAGATTCGGCATTTCTTAAAGCTTGCTCTTCCTTAGAATTAACAATCCTAGTAACAGGTTCTCCATGTTCTGAGAGCATAATCACTCCAGCTTTTTTAGTACTTTTTGATGCCTCTCTGCCTCTTTGTAGATCATCACCGCTGGTGACTTTAGCTGAGTCTAACTTGTTAGTTTCAACTAACTGTCTAATAGGATCTTTAGTTTGAATTGAATTATCAGGGTCTCTTTCTATAGACCCTACTGCATCTGGATGTCTCATTTTTCGAAGATTTTCTGTGGCATTTTTAGCAGATGTTGCTTTTTTCAAAGATCCTGACTCTAAAGTTATAAGCTTTTTGCCTTTTACCTTAGGTTTAACAATTCCACCTTCATTCTCCTCAGTATCTTTTCCAGCCACGTCCTCATCATCTGCGATAGTCGAATTAGAATTTTCAACTAGAAAATCTTTGTCTGAAATAAAGTCAGATAGCCAAGTATTAAAGTCTGATCTGCTGATTCCCTTTTTTACAGAAGCTGTGACATGTTCGAATATAGACTCCAGAGACCTTGCTTGGCCCGATGCCCATTCTAGTTTTAATGACACCATAGGGAGGTTGCCAATAAATCTTAAATTCGATGTTGTACTTGTATGCATAAACTATATTACCTTATATTAATCTTCTCTAGATGTCCTATTATAATCAATTTTCTTCTTTAAATCAATATTATCAATTATAAAATGTAGAATATTACTAATCCTCTGACTTACTAGTATTATTACGAATAAGTTCAATGGGTTATAATTAACTAACTGAGGTAGCTCATCAAAGTACCAAAAAATTACGGACCAAATTAAAGAAACCCAGAAGCTCTTACAGTATCCACAGAATAATAAATAAGTTAAGTAATCGTTTAATTTCGTAAACCTTGTAGTTATATTTAATATAAAAGTTATAACTGGTTGAAATATAACACTTTTAGTTACTGAAACACTTATCTCTACTAAAAAAGATAGAAGGAGTAAACTACTTACTATTTGCATATCGGGCTTGAACATACTTTACTGCGTTTTCTACTGCGGGTTGTATTACCATGGATTGAATTTCTTCCTCACTTAATACTCCCGCAAACCAGTTTTTTCCTGCCTTACCTGACTGTGGGTGCTTCAACTGCTCTAAGGAGTAGGAATATCCTGCTGACTTTAACCTAGAGTTTATACTCAACTTTTCTTCTCCAGATGTAATGGTCCATAAATGTCCATCTCCAAATCTCCCTAGCTGTCCTGGAGAACGACCTTTTATTGCTTCATAAGCATCTAAACTAATCCAATATAGATCGTTTCCAAAAGAACCGACTAAGAAGTAAACTAACCACTGTATTGGAGCCGTTCCAGTTACATCCCCTTCTTTTCCAAAACCGCAAAATCCATCCGATAACAGGACTAATTCTAACTCTGAGTCTGGAGACACGCTAGTAGCGGCTAGGGCAAAGTTATTCCTAATTTCCGTCTCTATAGAACTTATATACCCTCCTTGTAAGAAGGACGTTGGATCTTGTGAGGCTACAACACTGGAGCTAAAGTACTCCGCTTGTATTTCTGCAAAGACCTGTAGAGTTTTTGATATAAAATAGTTTTGGACAGATGAAGTTAATAACTGCTTCTTTAACTCAGCGATGTAGGTAGTTTTAAGAGTTTTTTCTATGTCTTTGATGAGGGTATTTATTTGGCCGCCAATCGCTGCCTCTGCTTTTGTAGCATTTGCTTTTAATTTAACTTTAATTCCACTTACCATATGTCGTCACCAGAAGTTATTGGTGGAACTGTCGGTGTAACCACTGAGGCTTGATTAGAAACTTGCCCCTGCTCCGCCACATTTATTCTTGGATCTGCATCATAGCCCGTATCAACGCTTGAGTCAACCTGGGTTGTAGATAGGTATAACTGAGTAATATGTTTACTACCAAGGCCTTTTAGGTATGCAGGCACTTCGACTTTATAAGTTACTCCGTCAATTATGAATGACTTAGCATCTCTACAGATGGGGTAGTGCTTTTCATAAGTTTTAAGTCTGGTTATTTGCATTCCATCTCTTCCAGCAGGCAAGTCTTCGAATCCAGGACTGTCCACTCCCCTAGATAATTTGTTTTCAGTAACTACGGCTTTTATGCATATGCTATTTGGGGACGTTAGTACTCCCGCGCCCGCACATACTGGACAAACGGCGGTGTTTAATACTCTAGGATTGGGAATGCTAGGATTATACTGTACACCACTGGCCGTTACTACGTTAAATGGTTGGGGATAAACGGTTGAAGCAAATCCAGTTGTAGGAAATATAGTTACTGGTCTTAAAAAGTTACTATCCCAGTTATTAGTTGAAGAATTCTGAATGTTATCAAATAAACAGTTTGGGCATTTAACAGAGTAAGGCTCTAAGTTAACCTGAATCTTTCGACCCATTTTATCTATGTACTCATTAAATCCTACCTTAAATTCCTTTTTAAGGGAGGTAGGTATATTTAAAGACATAATTATTCTACCTTGTATACAGGTAGTGACATAATTTTACACTTCAATCTGACTTCAATAGATTCTTTAAGCTGTCCACTTATTAACTTCATTAAATCAAGTAAAGTATTTGGTCTCCTAGACGCATCGAATTTAGAATCTGAATCCTCTAGACTAACTGCTGCATTTATATAGTTTTGTAATTTTTTGCTCATCAAAATGTAGGCAGTAGCTAATAGTAGTAACTCGGGGCCTAAATCAGTAAAAGTTAAACTGCACTGAGATGTTAAGTAAGTTAATGCAGAAGAGTCGTAGGTGTCTAGTATCTCTAAATCAGAGTTATCAAAGTGATCATAGATGATTACTAAGCTGGAGTTGAGTCCAATAGTTCCAGGTTGGAATCTTATGTACTTATACCCCATTACTTGTGCTCCAGGAGATCCACTAATCTCTACCCCATCGACATATATTTCTTTAGGATAGCCTTTTGGCTCTTGGAGAGCGTATATAGTCCCACTGGCTGTTAAATTTCCACAGGCAGTTGCATTATCAAACGAGTCTATAAATATCTCTTTAGTATCAGATATTAACTGTCTTATACGGAATATTATTTCTTGTTCCTGAACCTGAAAGATTGCTTCTGGTATATACATATATATATTAAAGACCCAATACTCCTTTAAAATCTGTTGCTATTGCACCTGCGCCTGCTAAAGCTCCCGTAAGTACTAGAGCTATTACTTTTATTATAAACATCACGTTATTATCTACTTTTGAATTAAAGCTATTTAGTTGTGCTTGCATCTCTGTTTGTTTCTCTGCTGATTCGTCTTTTGCATCTCTAAAATCTGTTTTGAAGTCTTCAAGATTTTCTTGAACAAATTTAATACTGTATTTGAGTCCGTCTAGCTGATCTTGCATTCTTGCCCTGTCATATTTTGACTCTAACACACTCTCTCTGGCTTGGTCATTTCTATTACTAGATTCTGTTAGAAGCTGGTGAGTGAGGGATCTCTGCTCAGTTACTATATCCGAAAGATGAATAATCTGTTCTTCTACTCTAGCTAATGATACTTTAAGATCGTCAGATTCGGCCATTTACAAATACCTACCTATGCCTTTTAGTTTAAACTATTTAAAAGTAGTTTAAATTTGTTCTGGCCCATCCTTGAGCTGTTTTTATATATAAAAAACTGTCATCCCATCTAAACTCTCCGATAGTACCAACTGCCCCTGAAGTAGCAGGAGGTAATCCTGGTGGTAAAACTACTGAACCACTTACGGTAAGTCTATTTTGTATAGAAACATTAACTCCATCTGACCGAAGTCCAGTATTTGGAGCATAACTTGTTCCGTTATAGTAGACGGTATCTGTAAAAATACCAGACCCAGTTATACTTCCGGTTATTCCTGAGATAGTAGATAGAAACTCATTTACAGAATCAACAGCATCTGCTATAGACCCGCTAGGGTTAATAGTGGCTGCACCATCGACATAACTTCCATCCGTAGGGAGTCCTATAATTCCAGCCCCGCCTAAACCACCTGTGATTGTTGCGGACCCTGAAGGTGCATATACTAACCACCTGTTATTTGCAGGATCACTGACCTCTAAACACAGAGTATCCTTATTTAAGATTACTATTCCAGGGGGAACATCTATTAGATTGGGTTTATCTAGTTCAGGAAACTCTTGAATTAAACCAATAGACTCTTTAGATGTTCCAGTTTGAGCATAAGCGAATCCTCGATCTGAAAATTTAACGTCTGAGGTTTGTTTTACTGAAGATTTTCTTTTTTTTCTAGTAGTATTGTTAGGACTTTGTTCTGACATTAATCTAAGGCCTTTTCGTTGTTTAATAGTTCATAGTATCTATAGTATATTCAGTCTTTTTTGATTACCCAAAGTCTAATAAAAAAGCCCCGACAAGCGGGGCTTTTAAATAACTTAGTAAACTAAATTATATTATAGTGAGCGGTCGATAATACCCATAACGATCATTCGTGTATCAAGTACTGCCATTCCAATTTCTTCCCAACCATAGAAACCTTGTTTCTGTGATCTGTGAAGAGCTGGATCTTCAAACAATTCTAAGTCAGCTCTAATAGGCATAACAAGTGAGTCATTAGCTGTTAGATCAAAACCATAGATTTGTGTTTCTCCTGCTGTAGTTACAAACCCGTCTGAATTTACTACGTTAGCATTACTAGGTGTATAGTCGTTGAACGATCCACCTGTTCCTACTTTGAATAGACCGAACTGAGATGAGTTCGAGTTGATGTTGTACTTTCCAGCTGCACCTAGATTGTGCAATGGATGAAGTTTAACACCATAGATTTCAGAAGTTCCACCACTTACATAGATTTCTCTACGTGTGACGTTATCTACTTGGGATTCTCCCCACTCTCTTACATCAGCTAGATCTTCTGGTGATAAATAAACATCAGTCAGAGTTCTTCGTTGACGTTCCATCTTAACAATCATTTGATTAAGGAGTTCTTTACTGAAAAATCCAGCAGAAGGACCACCATTAATTTCTACGATTGGAGCTGGACGTGGGCCCAAAAGGGCTTTACCCGCAAATGCAGAAGTAGCCGCTGGAGCCAAAAGTCTCCAAGCTGATTCTTCTTCATAGTCAATGATCGCACGAGCAGCGTTTCTCATAGCTCTCTGTGCAATATCGATTCTTCCGTCTCTTGCATACTGCAAAGACCAGTCAAATGCTGTTCCGATTTTAAATGTCGGTACAAACACTTCTTCACCTGGAGCTTCGATGTAGTTCTGAGGAACTTGACCTAGCTTAGGTAGAATAAATACTGGAGCTTCAAAGTCATCTGCAATTGGATAAGAAGCTTGAGCACCAGGCTCAAGGTTCTGAGTTGCAAACAACTGTCTTGCAACAGATTGATCACGTACTTTCTGTAGGATAGGTACAGTGATTGCTTGTGCAACCGCTTTTTGTACTTCGGGTGACTGAACGGCACCTTCGGAAGCAGTTGCTTTTAGGAGTTCTTTTAACTCTTCTTTAATAACTATTTCATTCATATTAATATATCGCCTCCGTATTATAGTGCCAACTTGATAACTAGATTCTCGCCTGCTGCTGCTTGTGCCGCACTCAAAGAATTTTGAGCAATGGCGCAAACTTTAGGTACTCCACCTTCAAGAGCGCCTGAAGCAGATACGTTAGTAAGTCTGCCTTGAGTTGCACTTGCATAAAGTGGGGCACCGGCTGCTAGCGAACCTGATACCAAATAGTGTGTTGTTTCAAAAATTCCACCGGATTGGAAACATAAAACTGGGTCACCTACGTGAGCGTCAGAGTTTCCGATCTCTCCTGGAAATTGAAAGTTTTGTGGAAGACCTGCGGCTTGTGCCTTAACTCTCTGAGCAAGTAGAGCATAAGGTGCTCCACCTGAGATGCTAGTAATAGCAGCTAATTTATTTTCTCCTGAAAGTCTTACGATAGCACCTGCCTCGGCAGTTCCACTGTTCTCGTCATGACGACAGAGAGCATTTTCTTGTACGATGTGTCTTGGGGTTAAAGCCATAGCTTATTATAACCATCCTTTATTTTTGCTATCTTGTTTTAATTCGGCAGACATAATCTTTTTAAAACCCTCGGTCATGCGTAGAACGTCTGACTTTGAGTTTACGGTAGATGCTGCCTCTTTAGAAGACATTTCTGTCTTCTCTTCTGTCTCAGCAGCCGCTGGTTTAGCTAAACTTTCTAGTACTTTTGATACTAGATTATCTTCGCTAACAGATATACTCTCTGATGCTACAACTTCTTCTGCCTTAACTGCATCTGTAGCTTCTACGTTCTCTTGAACTACTTCTACTGGTTTAGTAAAAGAATTGACTGTTTGAATTTTTACATCAAGTAAATCTTCTAAGTAGGAAGTAAAATCTTCCTCAGTCATAGCTCTTACCTTTTCAGCTTGTTTAATTCGAGAACTTTCTTCTGTCTTAAGAAGGCCTTCGCCCTCTAGTTTAGAAATTCTTTCTCTCAGCATTGCTTCTTCTTTCATCTGATTAATCTCAGATTGTGCTAACTCACGTGCTTTTTCGGCATCTGCAAGTTTGGTGTTCAAAGACTCATTCTCTGAACGAAGTGCTGCTAGTTCCTCTTGAAAGGCTTTTTCCTGCTCAAGTGCTACAGTATGTAGATCTTCAACTTCAGCAGCGCGATCTAGGATTGCGGCCTTTAGTTGTTCAACTTGTGCTGCGGTTTCACTAAGGTTATCCTTAGTCATGCCCTCAGGGGTAATCTTATCTTCGTTATTAGTTTCACTCATTAAAAGAAACCTCCTAGTCGTCTATCGCAAAAAGTATTTATAAATACTGACCGTATTTAGTCTTAAATCCCATAGTACATATTTTAAATTTATCAGCATGGGATAGTATTTTATAGAATGCTTCCTTTTTTTCGTCTTCTGAGCAGGAGGCAACATTTCCAAAATGGTTTAATGCTGATAGAATCTGTCTGTCACTTTCTAGAGGTAGTTTCCTCAGTCTGGCAAAGGCATAGGTTTGATTTGGGCTTAAGTTCTTACTTTTATTGGGCTTATTAGGTTTATTAGATTTAAAGCCTGTTAGCTTACTCTGCATTACTTGGTCTTGTAATTCAATAGGAAATAGGTCAAAAAGTTTGGTCATTTTTAGGAATCTTTAATTGGAGGGTCTAGCTTTAGTCCTGAACGAGCTGGTATCGATATGGAATTTACCTGCTGCCCTGAGAATGCTTGCTATCAAGTGGGCCTTCTCGTGATCTGTAATTTCGGATTTTAGAAAAGAGTATCTACTCATTGCAGCTAATACTTGTTCTTTGCTGTTTAAAGGGAACTGCTTTAACCTAGGTATTCCGTAATCTTCGGAAAACTCTAATCCAGGTTTAATGGAGAATCCTAAAGACTTTCCTTGCTTTTCGAAGTCCTCTGTGGAGACTCCTAGGCTATCAGATGCCAGTAAGATGTTCTTGTAGAGTTCCTTTTGTTCTTTAATTTTTAGAGTCTTAGTAGCTCCAACAAACATCTGCATAGTAGAAGCTACTGACTCTTTAGAGTGGATTGGAAATTTTCTAGATTCTGGTAATCCAAAGTCTTTATTTGATAGAGATTTCCTAGCTTCAAAGCTAATTGAAGCTACTTGTATAGGAAACTGTTTAGCAGGATCAGTAATAACTAATCCTTTTTTAGATTTAAATAATACACCTTGAGGTATAAACTCACTATCTGTGATTAAAACTCCTGGAGTATTTAAATCATCCTTAATCTTATTAGCTGCTGGACCTTGTTTTATTTTAGAAGGTAAGGGTTGAGAATCAACGCTTGGCTTGTTGTTTAATATTTGTTGTTCTGTGTCAGTACTTGGTAACTCATCTGAGCTTAATAGTTCTGTATCTCTTAAGTCTACTCTAGGGTTATAAGGTGCCGGACGAATTGCATTTCCATGAAGATTATCATCTTTAACTAGTCTGGAGTATTTATTCCTTAAACATGAGGAGTCATGTGCATCAGCGCCCAAAACTGGGCAAGACTTGTTAAATAGTTTACACCAATGTGTAGCAACTATCCTTCCAGGATTTGGATTATTAGGGTACTGTGTTACATATTTTTCAAAGCTTATACATATTCCAGCTGACTGCTCTGCTGGTCCGTATTTAGCGGCTAGGAATGATTTTTCTTTATTAGCTAATCCAAAAGAGTGAACCTCTAATACATCGCCTTTATCGTCTGTTGAGTAGAGCACAGCATCACTAGATTGGTTAATTGGAGTAATTGATTTAGGTGTGAAAATGCTATTCGCTGCTACAATTAGGAACTTAGAACTCTTATTTTGTGCGGAGAGTTTTATTGCTTCCTTGGAGACCGTGTTATAGTTAGAGTCAAAAACACCATCTACTAACTTCGATTCTCCTGACTCGGAAACTTCTAGTAGGTAATAACCTGCTGCTTCAATCTGAACTACTTCATTTTTAATTGGGTTTGGAATTTGAGTAAAGCCTTCTGGATTCTCTGTTACACTGGCAGTTGCTTGGTCTAACGATTCCATTGTTTTTTCTAGATTCATGGAAGCAGCTTCGACAATGATTGATCTTTCGTTAGCTGGATTTTTTACAATCCCTACGCCACAGAATCTAATATCTTTTAATACTCTTGACACTTGGCTTGTTCCTATGGATTTTCCCGATAGAACTAAGCTTAAGTCTGTTTCCTCAGCTTTGCTAAGTTTTACTAATTTTTTAGCTACCAGTTGTTTTGGAATTACTACACTTCCTATTTTAAGATCATAGTCCTCATAGTAGCACTCCATTGAAACTTTCCATTCGCCTTTTTCAATTTCGGCGGCTAGGTCTGGAAATCGGTCTTTATAAATAACAGACACAATTCCTATGTCCATACTCATATCGTCTAGTGTTTTTGCTACTTCTGAGGCATTTTCAGAATTCGATAGCTCTTTATATAAATCTTCATCGTCTATGACATTACCTGACCAGTCCATATACATGGCTGAAGCTATGTGTCCGATAATTTCTTGTTCTTTATGTTCTAGGTTAACAGCTTTTTGAGATATACTATCTCTAGCTTTAATTAACTCTGACCCTATAAACGTGGCCCCGTTTTTATTAGTCCCTGTTGATACTAAAATAGCAGACATGAATAAAAGATCTGCTTGATCATTTTCCGGTAGGGATAGTTTACTAGCCATTGCCTTGGCTTGTGCAGGCTTAAGCCTTCTTAGAACTAATGGGGCTTCTAGTAATATCTTATGTTTCATTATTTACTTGCTTTAGCTTTATCTATACTAGCAAATACTTGAACTTTTATATCTTCTATAACTTGATACATTTTATCTAAGTCCCTGTATGCTTGGGCTATTTCATTATTTATACTCATTTGGTGCTCTAAAAGCATATTAATTGAATCACTTCCGAGTGGTGGCAAATATACTCGATCCATATCATTGGCGAGCGCAGCGGCAACGGAGTTAAATATTACATGCATTGCCTGCAACTGTTGGTTTAATTTATAGATTTCATCACTCAGAGCCATATAACTTAAATAAAGTACAATACTAATCTAAAATCTCATCTAAAGTCGATTTAGAGATATCTACTTCTGTTCCTTCTTCTATTGTACTTTTGTCTGCTTTTATAGACAATCTTTCTTTTAATTCTGTTAGGGAGACTGGATCTAGAGATCTTAAGATGTCAATTAACTCGTCTACTCCAAGGCTAGCCTTACTAGGCGCTTTAACTTTAGTGGTGTCCTTCACTACCTTGACTGAATCTATTGGTTTTTGGGCTAGAGGGGGTTGTCCTACCGGCCTTCCAGAGTCTCCCGAAGGAGATGTTGCTACTTGATTGTAAGGGCTTCCTGCTCTTAAAACGTCTTCTTGGATGAGAGGAAGTTCTTCTCTTAATCTTTGCAACTCTGTATCATAATCGAAGTCCATCTCTCTCATGTACGATTGCACCGATATTGCCTTTCTATCTAGCATCTGCATAAAGGAGGCACGAGTAACTGCGTCACTGTCTGTACTAATCACTGATTCTTTCCATCTTACGACTGGATAAGAGTTAAATCCTGCCAGCTTAGCAAGCTCTCTGTACTGACTGTAAACCCAATCTTCTACTTTAATTCTTGCTGCTGTTATTTCACTCTTTAAGCTTTTAGTAACTAATACCCCGCCATCTCCAGATAAACCCTTGCCGTCAATTAAGACCCTAGAAAACCCTAGAGAGTTTGTAATTTCATCATCTACTGGCTCGTACTTAGCTTTACCTAGTATTTCTCCAACATCTCCAGCTGAAGTTATCTTTTCAATCTTAAGAGTGTCGTTCCAAACTACTGTAAACGCTTTTTGAGGGGTGTTAAAAGCTTCAGCTAAATCTGCTAATACCTTTTCATCCTGAATAGGTCTCTCCGCGTCTCCGACAGTTACTTTTAAAATATAATTGGTAATGCCATCAATAGTGGCATAATCTGCTTTCTTAAGCTCATCCCTATAATCAAAAGCGTCAAACGCTCTTGAAGCTCTGGGCTTGGCATATACATCAGAGTCTCTCTTCCTCAAAAAGATTACAGAAACTTCTTCGTCTTTAAAGGTGTACTCTTGGTTGCTCTGAGCTGCTGTTTTCATTCCAGACGGTATATTAGTTAAAGAATCTTTTACTGACTTAGATACTTTACTAGGATCTGATTTAATCTTCTCTAATATCTTTTTAAGAGGTAGGAGGCCTTTTTTAGTTATGGTAAGGCTTGTTCCACCAAAAAATCCTGAGGAATCTAACCTAATCTCTTCAGGAGGCAGTAGCGTATAGGCTATAGGATAGCCACCTGCTGCGGCAGTTTCAGAGGTAAGAGACTTATATTTGGTAGAAAATTTACTATAGTCTAGGTCTTTCCCTAATTCGGCCCTAATTCTCTCTTTAATTAGATGGGCTAATTGAGCTTTTTTACCCGCCTTAGTATTTGAGGGGGCTCTTCCTGGTATGGATGATATTCCATCTGGATGGGCCTCATATGGGCCTTTAGCGTTTAAGATATAACAAACGGAGTATTTAAATAGATCATTAAAAATTTTACTAACTACTCCAGTAAATCCAGTATCACGAGTCCAAGCATCATAAAACTCTTTAACTTCCTGATCATTGATTTCATTATAAAACCCTGTAGCTGAGAAGTTAGATAGAACATCTATTTGAGTTCCATATATTCCTGTCCTGTAATACTCTTCATTAGATCTAGTATATAATTTTAAGGCTGCAAGTTCATCTGAAGGCTTTCCTCTTAAATCTAAATAAGAACTATCTAGTGCATCTCTATACTGAGTGTTTAGTTTGGCTGTTTCAATTCCTTTAGTACTAGTCTCCACTCTAGCTTTTTCTCTAAGAGCTTCTAGTTTTTCATTTAAATTAAAAAGTTCTTTTTCAGCCTGTAGCTTACCCATCAAGGTATTGGAGTTATTAATAGGTTTAATTCTGGAGCGGAAAGTTTCTTTCTGATCTGTGGGAAAGAAGAGCGCGTCGATAGTTTCTTCACTCGTTTGAACGGTTAGCTCATACTTTCCATCTTTCGTCTTAGTAGCCTCAAGGAATTTGGCGTTACCTTTGGTAATCCGACTGTTTAGCTGATCTACTAGCTCTGGGGCTGGTCCTGCGGGCTTATTAATATCTTTTCTTCTTGCCATTGCTTAGAATTAGTCCTCCCCCTCTTATAGTAATAACATTTTTACTAGAATCCCCATTCATTGTATCAACACCTGCCGATCTAGTCAAGGTCGGGTCTATTGAGACTACTTGATTCCTTTGTGTTGGGCTAATCTCTTGTATTACGCCTCTCTCTACTGCGGGAGTTACCTCCCTGTGTTTCCATTGAAGGTCATAAACACACTTACAGGCTAGAATGAAAGAGGTATATAAATCCTTCTTTTTAGGTTTTCCTGAGTTAGTTGACCCTTTAGGTAGATCATAGTGCAGTTTACCTGTTGTTGTTTGAGTAACTACTATAGAAGATATTTGGTTTATAAGCTCTTGAACTAGATCGACTTCTTTACTCTGTCCTTTAAGATTAGCTTTTCTATGGCCATCAATTGGATTAGATGCAGATGGTATCTTTATGGCTCTCTGCTCTAGTAAGGTTTTAGTGTTGTTATTAGCATCTTCAATAAATACTGGGTTAAAGTTACATAGGGTTAATATCCTAGATCCTCTTAAGTTAGGAGCTGAGTCTGAGGTTATTACTGTTTCAGTTACTGAATATCCAACTGTAGAGGGATCTGCTAGATGATCTCTGATAGTTTGGCCTCCGCCGAATTCATCCATATAAATTGCTACTGGATTAAATCTCCTTATTAAATCGAAGATGTGTTTCGATTGGTCTTGAAAACGGGTCTGCTCAAGTTCTGATATAAAAACTAGTTTACTTGGATACCCTAACTCAACTACTGTAACAGCTGTGGAGTCTCTTTCTCTTGCTACGTCAATTCCAAAAACGTATTTCTTACCTTTATCTGTATCGGGATCTCTACCCATCTTAGGGATTACTTTATCGTCTCTACAGGACTCCAATAAGCTCATCGGAAAAGCTCCATCAGAGTCTGATATCCATTCCGCCATCCACTCTGTCAAGAACATGTGGCGAGGTGCATTTATCTGAGCGTCTGTAACAGTATCTACGTCATAAAACCCATCTGGTAGCTCTAAGTAAGGAGTGAATCTTAGGTTATAGTGCTTAGACCCCTTCTTTATTTGGTCATAGAAGTTTAAAATTTCTTGCCACCAATAGTTGAATTGATAATATCCAGATGTAATTCCAATATATCCGTTATCACTTAGGATAAGATCTTCTGGTATTATTCCACCATATTGTTCTTTTAATTTCTCAAGTTGTTTAACCTTTTGCATTGGATTAACAGCTGTACTCATCATAGGCTGAATTGAGGACCTGAATATTATTTCAGGCATATGTGGGATTTCATCTAATATGACTTTTCTAAAACGCTCCCCTCTTATTTTTCCTCCATCAGATCCTACTGGCAAGGCTTTAATTTCACTGGGGGCTAACCCTCTACCTGTAGATTTAAAAATACATAAACATTGATCATTCTGTTGAGTCGGATCTTTGTCTACTGCCTCTTGAAGCAGAGGACTCTCTGCATGTAATCTAGTAAATTCTTTAAAGATAAGTTTAGATTGACGAAATGCTGGAGCAAAGATTCCTATCTTAGTTCCTGGATATAAAGTAGCCTGTAAAGAGGCATAGACTGCGGCCAAAAAAGACTTACCCATACCTCTGGAAGCGGTATTTAATGAGAATTTAGAATACCACCATTCCGTAAGAACTATCTCTTGAATAGGTGCTAAAGTTAATGGTTCACCATCTCTTTTAAGTAAATGATTAGCAGCAATAACTGGATTCTTTCTCCAGTAATCTACTATACTACTAGAGTATTTTTCATCTAGTTGTTTATTTATTTTTATTAGAACCAAGTAATTTAATCTTCTTCTTTTATAAGGTTTATAGTAGAGCCTATGTGATCTTCCATGTAATCAGCAGTATTCGTAAAATGTTTTTTATTCTGTGTAATTAATAGTTGTTTTTCTCCAGCTTCTATCTCAAATGATTTTTTATCTTCAACATACTTACCAATTAATTCCATTAAAGTTCCAACATTACTTTCTTTTCTTTTTTTACCCCTGTCAATGAATCTAGAACCTAGGTTAGTTTTTCTTTGTTCTAGTCCTTTATTTAATTTCTCCAGCTGTAAGACCATTGTAGAGTCCATGACTCCATCAGCTTGAGCAAAAGATTCGTACATCTTATCGCAGTAAATTCTATCCCTATAGTATAGGGTAATTTCTTCTAAATCACTTTCAGACACTGAGTCGGACCCTAAGTCCTTTATCATAGCATCACATAAGTTTATATACCTATCTAAGTCGCTAGTTGGTATGGTGTGCTTGGGAACATAGTTAAATATGTCGTCTTTTGTATACTTACCATTTTTTAAAGTCTGATCTACTTTGCGCCAGCCTTTTTTCTTTCCACCTATCCTAGCTTGTTTAGGTTTATCTAATGGGTTTGTAATTGCAGGAGATCCGGCAACTCTACTATCTTCTGGCTCTAAATCGTTGTTTTTATTTGACATCTATTAACCAAACTTTTTAACAGTGAATTCTTCTGTTAGTCTATCTACTGTTACAAAATATCCTGTTTTACAATTACTGCACTGTATAGAAGCAGTATTCCTATTAACGGGCATTGAATTACTACAGCCCTCGGCCTCACAAAGAAATCCTCCAATACTTAAACCACTAGATATTTTGGACTTTCTAGGATCTGTAAAATCTATTTTATGGTACATAGCCCCTGTCTTAGGGTCTCGGGTTCCAACTTTTTTATCATACTCTTTGTTCTGTTTCTCGACGCGAGCTTGATATTTTGCTGGACCTAGGTCCTGCTTTAGGACACTTTCTGGTACTCTCTTAATCATAAGTTATAGCCTCTCACTATGGGTTATATAGTATTATAGAGGTTAGACGTGTAATTGTCTATTAATTGTGCTCAGATTGGGTGAGCTTTTTTGAACCACTCTCTAGGGCCCCATTAGATGGGGTATATTTAGCACTTTCACAACGGCCCCAGATTACATTATCATGGCGGCCATTGCCGTCACCAGTTTTTAGATCTAGAAAATAATGCCCTAGTTCGTGCCTAAGTATTTCACTTTGATCGTAGTTTTCCACAATAAACATGGTTTTAATCTGATCTTCATAGAATCCTAAAACTCTATCTAGGTTTAAGAAGGTAGGACTTATATAACTAAAAGACTTATCTTCTGACTCCATGACATCTGCGGAGCTTGTCTTGATGACGTAGCATTCTGGAATTGGTGGGTCGATTAACTTATCTTCTGGAAATCCCACTTGATTGAAACAGGACAAGGCAGTTAAGTACTCAGTTTTAAAGTCAAATACATCCTGACACCTAACTAGGTCTGATTTTTTAGTAAAAGGGATTAAATAATGAGCCTCATAGTCTCTAAAAATAACCTTTATAGCTTTGTAGAAATCTCTTTTAGTTAGGGTTGAGGTGTGTAGGTTACTTGTTATTGATGTAGGACTGAATTTAGATGGACCTGAAAAGGACAAAACTAAAGTAACATATAAAAGAGAAAAAAACCTCATAATATTACAAAGTACTGTAATTAATGAAGTTTGTAGTATTTTTACTATGCTCTAGACGAGCCGACTCGTTTTTGTCTTGCATTTTCGGTCGTTGGATAGTCACCTGGGCTAACTATTCTATAATCTACAGCCCCCGAATAAGCTGCCAGAGATGAGAGATTAATATTTTGACCGTCAATTACTATAACCCCAGATACTGCTAGAGGTGGAGGTAAGATTCCTCCGTATTCACTGGAGTTTACTCCAGAACTTACTAAAAAATGGAACGCTGCTGTCATGTATTATACCTCTAACTTTTAACTGTTTTCCTTAATATAAATAGTATATTAACTATTACTTAAATTTTCTCTTCCTTATAGCCCCGTTTGGAAACCTAACTTTAGGTTCAGTTGGGTTATCAAACTCTGGCTTAATGAGCCACTCAAATCTACCTACATTTGGGTTATAAGAGTAGATATAATCGTTCTTAGGTCTCTGACTCTCAGTTCTAGTGTTATTGGCTATTATAAACTCGGACGATGGGGAGTTGGATACATCCTCAAAGTCGGTAATAGTGTTAGGGTTATCAGAGGGTGGACCCTGAGTGAAGGGGACAAAATCTATAGGAAAAATACCACTCTCCGTAGCGTAAAACCCTTGAGGCACATTACTAATATTTGGAGCATTATTAACATAGCGGTACTTAGCGTCCATTATCGTTAGGGGTCTTCTCGTAGATAGGTTAGCGTAATCTACCCCGTCTCCAGGTAGATCTCCCCTATAAGACCTAGCGTAGTCTTCGGATCTATAATCTAAGTTAACCGCTTTGCGATCATCAATTAAAGGGAATTTAACCTTAATTCTTTCGTATTTAGAAAATTTTACATCCTCGTGCCAAGCCTCTGCCCACGAGGAGTCGGTGGAAGAATACTCTGGTCCATCCTCAAAATTTCTTTTAGCCACTATCATACCTCTAATGTGTTGTATACATTAGAGAAATAGTACTAAGTTAGGTGTGCAAGGTAGCAAGTAAGGATGTTACTTTGTCTCCGAAGCTCACTAAAGTGGAATTATTATCTAGGGTATAATGCCACTTAGAGAATGTATTCAAATCATTTTCACTAATATCATTAGCACCAGATCTGGCTATTACATCTCTTTTAATATTAATTAATTTTAAATCTATATCTGGTCTTGTTTCTGACCAGCGTAATGCAACGTCTGCTTCATTTCTAAATCTAAAATCTGTTATAACAATTTTGGTATGTCCTTGGGAAATCAACTCTGGAACTTTGGTATTAAATATGTAGGATGCCCATATGTCTGGAAATAGTTTTCTTTGATCTTGTCCAAAAATCTGAAGAACCCTGCGGGGAGTTAAAAACTTCTTATAGTCTGGGTTGGGAATCTCAATGGGCGGGCCAACTCCCCTAACCCCTACCCCTAAGTGACCAAAAACTGTTATTGTCTTGGGGTCTACTAGATTCAGGTAACGAGTATCCTCCACGTCCTTATAATCCCCATGCATCTGCTCATGTGAAAAGTTATACAAGTCTGCTACAGTATCTTTAAGGCAGTCAGCAAATGCTAATCTTTTATAGTCTAAGTCTTTTGCGAAAGAAAAGAATGTATCTTTTCCTGTTAAAGACCTGTACCCTAGCATAATTACTGTAGTCTTATTACTCATATTATTTTTGTACCTTTCTTATAGCCTCGGTTAGGCTTTTTAACTCTCGTTTAATTTTTCTAGTGTGATCAATTATAGCATTTTTTAATCCTGCATGTCTATCTTCTTTAATAATTTTTATTGAAATAATACAAAGTTTTTTATCCTTGGATTCATTGGGATTTGTAGTGATTACAGGATGAACTAAGTCTTCATTCCAATAGCCTACAAATTTTATATCTTCTTCGTCCATTTAAGCTCCAGTAAAGACTTTTTCGTATTTAAGTATTTTATCCTGTACTTCCTCTATTAGTTTTTTAGTGGTAACTAGCCTAACTACTTGATCCGTAGTGGTTAGAGATATTAAAGTGAATAATACTTTTTGAATGATAGTAGCCCTAAAGTCTTTAAAGAATAGTAAATTTTCTGGGCTTTGCCCACTTACTAAACTACTTATTACATCTAACTCTCTAAATACAGATTCAATAGTAGCTTGAACAGTGCTAGATAAGGCTTCAATATACTTTAACTCTTCCTTAGAGGGTGAAGTATTTGATTTAATTGATAAAAGTAGTTGAAGGTAATTAGATAAGTTACTTATATGATAAGATAAGTGATGAAGGGCTAGTAACATCCTCCTATTATACACAAAATAAAACCCCACATCAAGTGGGGCTTTATTATACAGATCCTAACTAACTTAAGTTCTACTTAGCGATAGTTGATGGACTGGTTCTAACCGAACTCGTTGGAGCTGGGAAAGGGTTACTCATTGGGGCAGTTGTTTGGGCTGTCTTTTGAATCATTCCACGTCCTGAAACGTTTCCTGAACGACCTTTACCTGTAACTGGACCAGCAAGATTTGGCTTTGCGCCCATTGCGCCCATTGCGCCGTCTGGGTTACCAAACATACCGAAATCTTGAGCTTGTAAAAGCGCAGTACCTGGCGCTGTAGCCAAGTTTTCGATTCCGAGTTGGTTATCTGATCCGTCTAATTCTACGACTGAACCTGATTTATGTGGTTTTGCAACAAACATATTTATATATCTCCTGTTAACTTTATATTATACTTCACCTTAAGGTATCACGGATAGATAATTAGCCTATCCACCTTAATTCATAGTACATTTTGGTAAGGTTTTATATAGTTAGGATTATTGGTCCAGTCTCTGATAGGTAGACATGGTTTTCATAATGTGCTGAAGGGGACTTATCCCTAGTTTTAAACTTTAGGAAGCCTGACGGCAGTTCCTCCTTTATTATGTCTTTTGTATCTAAAGACCTATCTAAATGGTTAAAAATTAACACAGGCTCTATACAAAAGGACATGCCGACTTTAAACGCTAAGCCCCCCTCTTTAAATCCAAAGTTAGGTATGCCTGGGGACTCATGTAGTTTTAAGCCTATTCCATGTCCTTGAAAGGGGGGAAATACATTAAAGAGGGCCTTGTTATGTTCTTGTTGAGAGATTACATGTTTCTGAATAGTATAGCCTATCAATCCTGTAGTAACGTCCGGTTTCATTACCCCTAAGGCCTTGTAGAAAGATTCTTCTGCTACCTCTATTAGTCTCTGATGCTTAAGGTCTTTGGGTTGGCCGATTATAATAGTTCTAGCCATATCGGAACAAAATCCTTGATAATTAACCCCCAAGTCTAGGGATATAACGTCTCCCTCCTGTATGGCATCATCATCTGGTGTTCCATGTACGATATACTCATTCTTAGAGTAACAAATTGAATGAGGGAAACCGTTATAATTTAGAAAAGCTGGAGTAGCTCCACTATCTTTAATAAAAGTATTTATTTCTTTTTCAACTTGATTGCCTGTGTTTAGTTGCTTCAAAAGGCTGAGACCAAGATCCATAGATCCTTTAGCTATACTTGCGGCCTTAGTAAGTTTCTCCAAGGCTTCATCAAAGTATAGATTAATTCCATTCCTTTGGGTTATAACGGTCATTTACTCTTCTGACATCAATGCAATTAGGCATCCTTGAGCTACTGACTCAAGTGCGTTCTTTGAGTGTCTAACTTCTTTAACTTTAAACGGTAGTTTATTTTCTACTAACTTAAGTTCTGAATTAAATACCTCTATAAAGCCTTTAGCTAGAGAAGTTCCACCTGCAATAACTATAGGAACTGGTTTAACAAATTTAACCGAAGTTTGATGATTGGAAAATTGGTCTACTAAGTTACTGATTAAGTATTTAATTAAGTTCCTATAGTGAGCAGCAATACCTATCTGAATTTTATCATTAGGATCTGGATTTAAAATATCTACTCCAGCTTCTTTAGTAAAAGTTATTAAATTAGGAGTATATGCATTTGATTTAGATGTGGAATCAAAACCTAAACTAGTTGCTGTTCCATGATCTATATAGTCTCCACCTTTGGCAATAGAAAAACTGAAGAGAAGGTCTGCCGCATTTACGGCAGCCACATTAGTCATACCGCTTCCGAAAGAAATGGAAATTCCACTATAATCGTCGTTTTCTAGTTCTGAAAATGCTAGAGCGTGAGCTTCATTAATAGATTTTCCTGCAAACCCTAAATCTTTTAAGATGCTTTCAATTACGGCTGTATGGTATATGACATCAAACTGTCCGTCTACTGGGGGCGCGGGCACTGTAAATACTATTTTTTCATTTTCTACTTTGGGGGCTCCTAGTAATTCCTTTAGAAGAGCTTTAAACATTGGTAAAGCTTTTGCCTCTTTAGGGGATATAACCCCCTTTGACATTGGCCTTTTTAAAACCGCCTGCCTCTCGACCGACTGTTGTAAAGAGTCTTGGCCAAGAATTATGATACTATCCTCATCCTCTAGAAAAGATATTCCAGACTTAATAAGTCCTTTCCTCATTGTAGATTGGACTAGCTTGTTAGGTGTTATGATTTCTAAAAAACAATCACGAACTGATTTTAATTGAGTCTCTCCGTCTTGTTTAGACCTGGCCGAAACTAAAAATCCAGTCCCACAATCTAAACCAATACCTGCCTTGAATTCATTTTTCATAGTTAATTATTCCTAACTTTCATCTAAAGATCTAAAAATTTCCTGTGCAACTCTTTGTATCATCGTGACCGGCACTGAGTTTCCCACTTGTTTATAGGAGTTACTATTAGCTGATTTTTGGGGAAAGTTAAAAGACTCGGGAAATCCCTGCAATCTCAGGCATTCCCTAACTGAAAGTTTTCTTACTCCAAAGTTATCTAAAAGTAGAGGAACATTATGTCCTCCACTTCCCATATTTGCAGTTAGAGTCGGGCAAATCTGTTCTTTGGTATGTCCTGAACCATAAACCATATCAATCGAAAACTTTCTACTTTTGTCTAGGTCTTGTTGGGATATAATAACATTCCCTTTAAACGGGGGCTGGATTTTCTTTTTTAAATTATTAAATACTTCTTGACTATCCATACTAGTATAACTTAAATATTAGTTTTCCTGACTTTATATCCTTGATAGTATTGTATATTATTGTAGGTATAATTTCAATGTTATCTTTGATAAAACATTCCCTAAACCTTAACATATTAACTTTCCTGTACTTATGGTACATGTTACAGGCTTTATCTCTACGTGCTTGAAACTTTTGCCTAGCATGGTGCTTCTTATCCACGTTACAATCACTACAGAAGTGGTGCCAGCAACCATCGACTTGTATTGAAAGGTTGGCCGACTTTATATGGAAGTCTACTGGATAATTACCTATTCTGGTTTGTTGAGAGTATTTAATGCCTGCCCCAGACATTACATTTCCAACTTCTTTTTCTAAGTCAGAACCAAACTTGGACTTAGCCATTACAGCTTATCTTGTTTCAGTTTTTTAAGTTTATCCAGTTTATCTGATATGTTACTAGACTTTTTCTCTTCTATTGAAACTTTACCTTTAAGGTTATTAAACTTGTTTTCGTCTATAGGATTAACAAATACTGTATCCATTTTACTTGTAGGGGGGTCTTGTAACTCCTCTTCTGCCCATTTTGAAAACTTTGTAATGTCCTGAGTAGTTATCTGTCCGTTTCTAGCTTGAGCTAGACCCTTACTGACCGATTTGGCTACCTCTTCAGATAGTCCTTCTTTCATGGCCCTCATAAAGTCCATAAGTTCTTGATTATTATTATTATTACTTTGACTAAGCTGTTGAGTTACTGTGGAGGGGACTTCTGCTAATCCATTTTTTAGGTTTTGTAATAGAAAGTCTATAGTTAATAAGTTTTTAGATGAAAATAAATCGGCAGTACTCTTATCTAAGGTAGTTAGTGTAGAGTCAAATCTAACTATTAAATCAGGATTTCCCTGAGCCCTAGTTTGTAAGTCATGTAGAGCACTCGCGTCTACCCCTAGAGCTTCAACCTTAGATATAATTGATCGTATGTCCATAGATGTAAGATAGTACCTTAGAGGTTTAGTGCCCGAAATCTAACTAACTCTGTTAAGAATATACAGGCAGAAGAGTTTTCAGGGTAACCATCTAGTCTATTGTAAATATAGTTATAAAAGGTAAGAAGCCTTTTAATTCCTAGCTCCTTAGCTAGCTTTAATCTCTTAGTCACGATGAAAGGTGGGGCGTTTATTACTATCTTGGCTGATGAGTTTGCTGAGACTAGTGTAATTAAAAAAAATATACTTCTGAGTAGTAGGGATCTTAAAGCAAATAGGTTTGTTGATTCTTCTACCTTTAGGGCGTAGTCGTAAGCTAGGATTGAGTTATTCTCTAGAAGGTGGTCAATGAATACAAAAATATCGTCATCGGCGTTGAATCTACAGGGTACTTTGTATATCTCTTCCCCCTCAACAAATTCCATAGCTTTGAAACACTTCTCTACTTCTGATCTTATAATAGACCTAGACTCCGAAGCATTAGTTAATAGAATCTTATATAACCTTCTATCTTTTAGATTTAAACCACTATAAAAAGTATCCAAGGATTGCTTTCTATTATTTAAATACTTTAAAGGTTCAATGGCTTCAATACTAGTTAAGCCTTTTATTTTCTTATAGATATTAGTATTGGACCTCAAGGTTTTAAAGCACCAGATATATTTCAGAGGGCTTGTATCTAATACTTGAGTCAGTTCCTTAGAGTCGATGTCCTCTACATTAGTAAAGACTTTAATCTCTTTTCTATTGAATAGATTAGCGCAGTGTTCTATAGAAAAAGAGCTTTCTAAATCTTCTGAGTTTTTAAATACTAGCTTTTCTGATTTAAAATCCTCAGTTACTATTTGTCTTATGTTTTCAGACTCAGGGCAAATATAACATTTAAGTATCATTTACTGGTGGGCTTCTATTGTTTTAATTATAAAGCGACTAAGTAGTGCATCTTTATTGGTTGTTCTTTTTACATTTGATTCTAGCTCTAAAAGCAAATCGTATAACTTATCTAAAAGCTTGCCCGCTTTCTTTTTATCAAACGCAGTTCCAGCCTTATCTACATATGTAGTAAAATAACTAACATCAGATTTGGTAGACGTTTTTAAGTCTGGAAGGACTAGGCAAAGACGGCAGTCTGTGGTTAACTGCTGTAGATCACTAATTGATCTAGATATATCGGACTTATCTGTATTAAATATTTCTGATATAGAAAACAACTGGTTATAATCTGCTACCAAATAGGATAATAGAAATTTAGTTAACTTCTTCGGGCTAACTAGTCCTAGTATAGACTCTATAGTAGCTTCAGCATCTGATGGATCTAAGTTTAATACTTCCTCTAGAGTTACTAGGGCGTTTCTTAGAGAGCCCGAACTCGAACCAACTATGAGGTTTAGAATGCTATCAGGTACTAGTTTTTTCTCATCCTTTACTACCTGCTCTAATAATAGTTTAATCTTTTTAGTATTTATTTTCGCTAAACAGTGACACTCAGACCTGGACCTAATACTTAGAGGTATCTTTTCAAAATCCGTTGTTAGGAATATAAAAGTAACATGTGGTGGCGGTTCTTCTGTAACCTTTAGGAGAGACGAGAATGCCTGTCTTGTTAGCTCTTGCGCTTCATCAAATACATAAGTCTTGTGCTCTCCTACCATTGGAGTATTAGATACACTACTCACAATGCTTTGTATCCTTTCTTTCCCTCCATCTTCGGCAGAGTCTAGTTCTATTATACCGTGATCACTCTCATTTAAGTGTTTAGCGATAATTCTAGATATAGTGGTCTTGCCTGTCCCAGGGGGACCGTACAGTATTATTGACTTAGGTAATTGTTTTTTGTCTAAGTAACCTTGGATAACTTTAGTGACGTGTTCCTGTCCTATGACGTGTTTAAGGTCAGTTGGTCTAACCTTATTATAGAGGCTAATTTTTGATGTGGTCATCTAGTTTAAATCGGTTAAATAATCTGGTAAAATATCCTCTGGGCTAAATCTCAATACATATATTGGATGTCCCTGTGCTGTCACATTAGTATTATCACCCGATTTAGTGTTAATGTCAACGCATTTTAGTTTTAAATAAGTCTCGTCTGGATCAAAGAAGATATCTAACTTACGTTCTTTATCTGTACCAAAACTACCGTTATTTTTTAAACAAAGAGTATACAGATCTAACTTTTTCTTCTTGAATAACTCACTTAAGGTTTTGTAATCACTAGAGTAGCTTCCTATCCAGTTACTAATTTTGTCTTCTTTTATTAGGTACTGTGCCGTTGCTACCTCTAAGAATAAGGGGCCGACTACTAAAATGAAGGGGATAAAGCTTTTAGCGTGGGCTTGCGATACTAGTTCTTCAATATCGTCTATCACCTGTTGGTGCAGATTTTTTGAGCCAAGATCTTTTATAGATATATTCATTCTTTATTAATTATTTAATAAGTCTTTAATCCAGCCTTTCTCTAAAAAATTGTTATATGTTTTTGGAGAAAGCTGCCATATTTTTTTCATTTTATCTCTACAAAATATTCCGTTGCAATTTTCACACTTATACCATTTCTTAGTTCCATCATTAGTGTGGACAGATAAATAATACTCTTGATCGCCTATTTCTAGTACAGACATTGATTTTTCAACTTCTGGACAACAAAAAGGACAATCTAGTTTCATAATTTATAATAAAAATAGCCCCTGCAAGCAGGGGCTAAAACCCTAGTTAGCTAGAACCCATGATCCAGCTTTAGAAATTTTCAACTTGTTAACAGTCGTGTCGAATGCCAAGCATCCATCTTCTACGTGAGCCGCATTTGGCAATGCTGCTGTAACGTAAAAAGGGACTAAGCCTGTAGCTTTCGAAGACTTGCCGCCTAAACCTTTAGCAAGCTTATTGATAAGCTTAACTGATTGTTCTGGTCGGACTTGTTGTTTAACTTTATTTGATGACATGTCTGTACCTCTTAATGCTATATTTATAATTATAAATGGGCCGAGCCCTTATCTATAAGATAGTACTTTTATTTGGTATTTTCCATATTTAGCCTTTTAGAAACCTCATGGTCTACAGAATCAGAAACGGTCTCTTTAAGCTTAAGTAGTTCCTGATCGGTTAGAGCTTTTAAAAAAAGGATATGTGTAGTAATTTTTAAAACAGTTCCAGCTGGAATTAGATTTCCTTCTGGGTCTTTTACGTAAGCTGTAGAATCGAACCAGTCGAAGTCTGGTTCGATAAACTCTTTGATGGATTCTTTTTTGTTTATCATTAGAATCTATATTCTAACAAGAATAAATCAAACTAGCAACTTATTAGTTTGTATATAACAAAGCAGGCAAGCACTACGATAGTTATTTTTTTATTTTTCTTTGCTAATTCTATTAATTTGCAAGTTAAATTGGCTACTTCTTTTAAAGTGCAAAGCGAAAGTTCTTTTAATCTGTCTATAGGCAGTTTCATATTAATTGTCCTTTACAGACTCTTTATTGATTAAAGAGCTTTTAGTGTTGGTATCTATCATATCTATTGTATAAGCCACTGGAGATAAACCAGGAGACTGTCGTAGGTAAAAATCTAGATTTCTAATGATTTGCTTTTTGAGTAATTCTATAGAGTTTAAATCTAATTGAAGATCTGATGTAGATATATTAATAGCAATGGTTGCTTGGATTAATATCTCTTCATTGATTTGGTACTTCTTTCCAGACTTTTTCATGTGCATTCTCCTACCTATTAAATAATACAGTTACTTAAGGGTGAATGATTATTCAATTGACTTATAGCCCAGAGTGATTTAAAGTAGTAAAATCGGGTCTATAAGGGGCCTCGTCTTCACATGGATTATAGTTATGTTAAAATTAAACCTTCCTGGGCCCGTAATTGTATTCGACACTGAGACGGGTGGATTAAACCCAGATATTGAGGTATCTTGGTCTGTTGACCCAAAAAAGTACGTCTTAGGGGAGTCCATTCAAGGTAACTTAACTAAACTTGCTTCTCCTATTTTAGAGATTGGAGCTGTTGTTTTGAATCCTTTGAACTTAAAAGAGGAGGAGGAGTTTCATAGGATCTGTGGAAAAAGTGAAGAAGAAACTTTTAAAGATTTTATGTCTCGATGCTCTGATAAGGCATTAGAGGTTAATGGGTTCGCTAACCGACTGGAAGATTTAGAGAAAGCTCTGCCTTTAAAGAAAGCTTTGGAAGATTTTGTTAAGTGGATAAGAAAAGCTGAAGACAGGTTTGGCGGTAGAGCCATTGCTTCAGGTCAAAATGTAAGGTTCGACATAGAGATGGTTAACTTTGCATGTAAAAGGCTTGGGGTAGATTATCAACTGCAAAGTCATCCATTAGAGTTAACTAGTTATTCTCAACTATATTTTGCTTTGCCTAATACTCCTACTGTAGCTAACTATAAACTCACAACTGTGGCTTCGGCTTTAAATTTAAGCACTGAGAATGCCCATTCAGCTTTAGCTGACGTAAGAATGACCGCTGAGTGTATTAGACGAATGTTTAGAAAATTCTGCCCTTAGTGTAAATATATCTAAAGTATTATTTAAAAACAGCCGATACTATAAACTTGAGATTAACTTTTTATCAACTTTTTATTGAGATTATGAGTAAAACTAAACAAGACCTTACTAAGTATACTGGAGACAGTGTTGGATTAATCGGATTAAATCGGGAGTGGAAACTTTGCCACATTCCTTTCTTAATCGAGCACGATGTTTTTGGTGCTTTAGCTTTACAGGGCTCTTCTGGGACAGGTAAAACTACCATTGTTAAGAAGCTAGGTATACTAAATGAACTTGCTACTGGAGAGGGGTGGGGTATTTACTCTGCCGATAAAGCTAGGTATGAAGATTTCGTAGGGTGTCCGATTCCTAATAAAGAGACGCACAAGATGGACATCTTTACGATGCCTAATTCTATTGCCACTAAGTCTGTAATTTTGATAGATGAAATTAATAGAGCTACATATGAGAACCAAGAAAAATGGTTATCTTTAATTGCAGGTAGAGAGATTGACGGTTTTAAGACTAAAATTAGATACGTATTTACTGCAATGAATCCTGTTATGGGAACTGATAATGACGTTTATGAGGGGGTGCAGCCTTTGGATAAAGCTCTCGGAGAGAGAATGATAGGCTTAATAGATATTCCCTCTCTAGGTAGTATGGAAGATTCTGAAAAAAGAAAAATGATTTTAAAAAGTGCCGTCAATCAAACTCGCTGGCACCCAACTGAGGAGTTAGTGCAGTTGCACATTGACTTCATCTCTAGAGCTAGAGAGCACTACGAGGAAGCTAAGTATATGTTTTTAGAGCAAGTTGCTGAGTATGTAGATATTGTTCAATCTGATTTGAGGAAAGAAACTAAAAATACCCTTAAGATTGAGGCTAGACGTGCTCAATTTATGTTGATGAACATTCTGGCTACTTATGCTCTTGAAGCGGCTTCAAAAGCTGGGACAAATGAGTCTAAAGTTCTTGAGTCGGCGGCTGAAGCTGCATTGCTCTCTAGCTTTCCAAATACCCTATGGGAGCAGAACGTAAATAAGGCCCAACTGTCTGAGGCTCATAAGCGAGCCAAGGGGTGTTTAACTATTAGCCTTGAAGCATTGAAATCAGGTATTCATAATCAAACTGATTTACTTAAGGCCATATCTGAGGTTCTCTCAGCGGTAAGTGAAGGTAAACCTAAAGAAGTTGTATCTAAGATGATTAACGTTAACTTACCTCTTAAAGAATCCAATGTATTTAATTACTTTTCTTATGTAGCATCAGTAGTTGATGGATTAACTGATAGTGGTAAACAGAAACAGACGCTAATGAAGGAGCAAGAGTTTTCTAGATTTGAGAAAATATATAATGAGATTATTGAATCTCCTGAGATGACTAAATATAAAGCACTCTCTAGTGAGTTGTCTACAATACATGAGCCTCTGAAGAAGGAACAGTTTATTGCAAAGAACTACCCTGATTTTGTTCTCAAGGATTTGGACTCCAGTGAAAGTGACCAAGTTTCCCAATTAAACTGCGTACTAGAGAACGGATATTTTAATGTTCCATTAGCAATGATTGAAATGAATAAGATTAAAATGGAATCTATAAATGATCTTATGACTTTTGTTGATAGTATTTCAGAGGGAAGTGCTAAGTTTCATAGCATCAGAGAGTCATATGCCGCTACAAAGTAAAAAGAAGCTAAAGTTTGATCTTCCAGAAAGTGCTGAAGATTTAACTCTCAAGATCCTAGACAACTATCCTAGGGAGAGGGATTCTGCCTCTCTAAAGAAAGTTCTAGGGGTAGGTCAGATTAAATATGCTGATCTAGTAGGGGGTCAAAAAGTAACTGCTGCGGTCGTAAACACAAAACCCTATACTTTACTTTTTGGGAAAGAGTTTATTGAAGAGAACTTAGAGGATATGGATGATTTAGTTTATCTTCTAAGTCATGAGTTAACCCACTTAGTTCTAGACCACTTTGCTGATGATATTCTAAAAGAATTTAAAGATAGAAAATTAGGACAACCTGCTATGCATATCATAGTAGATTGTCAGGTAAATGCTACTGTATATAACTCTTTAAAGGAAGAGAAGTACCTTAAGTTTATTAAAGACTACTACTATAAAGATATTGTTCCATATTGTTTTTTTAGACCTGATGGTGATCCTAAGTACGTATCTGAGGGTATAAATGAGGAGGCCAAGAAGAGACTAGGAAATACAGATGACCCTAGATCGAATATCAGTCACGAAGATTTAATATTAAAAGAGCTTGATCCTGAGTTGAGAAAAAGCTTTACTGATGCTCACGCAAAGCTATACTCTGAAGGTGGAATTTCCAATAAAGAGTTAATAGATGTGTTGATGCCTTGGTTTGAGCAAGAACAACAAAAGCAGGATGCCTTTCAAGAGATACTAGAAAAGTTGCTTGGTAATCACAGTGATCTAGGTAAAGGTAAGAGTTGTGGATCTCCTGGTCTGTCCGATTTAACTGAGACTGTGGCCAACAACTACCTTAACAGGGATAAAAAAGAAGAGGCGGGGAATGGGGAGGAAGGCGGAGGAAGCTCTGAAAAAGACGGGGGACGTAAAGCTGGAGAGGGGGGCCCAAAGAGGGACCAGATGGTTGAGATTGTTATTGAGTCTGCTGAACATGCTAGGCACGTCAGGAAGCAGATCAAGGACGTGAGAACCATTAGTCCTAGTGCCAGAATTTATAGAGCTATAGATCAGTATAGCCCTAAAACAGCTACTAGAAGCGTAGTGCCTAATTTTTATGATAGAAGGACTTCTGCAATCTATTCAACTACAGGGGAAGTTCCCGTCTTTCATAAAATAACAAACTTAGGATCTAAAGTTCTAGTCCCTTGTTATTTGGACGTTTCTGGGTCTCAGGGTCATGTTATCCCACACACTATACCCGTGGTAAGTAAGCTAAAAAAATTGATAGGTAATGTGGTTTTCTGTTTTTCTACTTATGTTAGCGATACCAACATCAACGTACTTAAAACTGGTAGCTATGACACCAGTGGTGGAACTGACTTTAATCCAGTACTAGAGCATATACTTAAAAATAGGTATAAACAGGCCGTAATACTAACAGATGGAGAAGCTTATGCCGACCCAAAACTGTTAGATCGGATTAAAAAAATGAGGGTTAAGATTACTGTAGGTTGGACTTGTAGTAAACCCTCTCTTTTTCCACTATCTGAGATAGCTGAAAAAACATTCTTTGTATTTGATAACTAATGGACTCCAATAAAGACCTGCAAAATTTAAAGAGGGTATACAAGTCCTGCTTATTAAAGATTGAAGGTCTTTACTCAGATGCAACTGTTTTACCCTCTAAGGATAAAATAATTAGATGCATGGAGGGAGTAAAGTTAGAGGATATAAAGGTTGTTATTATAGGTCAGGACCCCTTCCATGGTCAGGGCCAAGCTAACGGGTTAGCCTTTTCAGTTGATGAGGGTATTGAATTGCCACCACCTTTAAAGAACATATTCAAAGAAATTAAATCAGATTTAAACATAAGTAACTCTTCTGGTAACTTAATAAAGTGGAAAAATCAAGGAGTTCTTCTACTTAATAAGGTCTTAACCGTAGAGCTTGATAAGGCTGGGTCTCATAAAGAGGTGATTGGCTGGGAAAGCTTTACTGAGGAATTAGTTAGTATCATATCTAAGGTAGGCTCTAATGTGGTATTTATGCTATGGGGCAATGATGCTAAAAGCCTTCAACCTTTAGTAGATGAGAAAAGGCATTTAGTTCTCACCGCTACCCACCCCTCTCCTTTATCGGCTAGTAAGGGGTTTTTTGGCTGCAAACACTTCTCTAAAGCTAATAAGTATTTAATTGAAAATAAAAGAAGTGCTATTGATTGGTCGGTGTGATATAACTAGACTATGCCTATTTACGAATATGAATGCAGTAGGTGTAGTTATTTTGAAGTAACTCAGTCCATAAAGGATGGAGTCCTACTAAAATGTATTAACCCTGAGTGTGATGGATCAGTTAATAAATTAATATCTAGCGGTAATTTTATTCTAGAAGGATCGGGCTTTACTCAACGGATTGTAAAAATGCCAAAAAAGCAAAGCAGAAGTAATCAGAATAACTTAATTCTTGCAGAGCAACTTATAACTCTGTTGCTAGTTTTTCAAATAGTCGATGGTATCTTAACCTATGTGGGAGTGTCTGGAGGATTTTCCGATGAAGAAAATCCACTAGTTAGGTCCGTTGTTGACTTAGTAGGGCTGGGATTAGGGTTGTTTTTAGTTAAGTCTTGTGCTATAATGGTGCTGTTGAAGATTAGAAAATATGCTGTTAATTTTATTGGTTTTCTTTTCTGCGCTGCTCTGGCGTACACCTTTGCAGTTCTATCTTGGATTTATATAATTTTTTCTTAAAGGAACAATATGAAAGATTTTTTTAGTAAACTGTTTAATCAAGTTAAAGAGGCGATTAGAAGGTTCTTGGATACTAATGCTAGTAGTCCTAGTCCCACTCCAGTTGTTACTCCTATACAGCTACCTATCCCGACTCCTACCCCAACGCTTTCACCCGTACCGCCAGTATTAACTCCAAGTGAGGAAGAGGAGCCTGCTGTAAGTGATCCTTATGGATTCATCACTTCTTTTCTATGGAAACCGGAATCTGATACTACTCCAAAGGGCATAGTAATTAGTGTAAGTTCTGATACTCTTAGGGCAGAAGATGTCAGAGTCACTCTGAAAGACTCTTTTGGTAAGATTATTAAAGCCAATGATAAGTATAATATGGGTGGACTATTACGGGGCAATAAACTTCCAGGTCATAAGTATGGAAGATTTAACTTTAAACCTGGTGGAAGTGCTGAATCCTACTCACCATCAAAACCTCTTACTGTCTCCTTTACTTTAGTGTTAAATGGTAAATCCACTCCTATTAAGGTAATGGATAAGTTTTCAATAGAAATTAAAGATCCCTCAAAAAGACTTGATTCAAGGTCAAGGTAAAAAGAAAGGGAGCCTAGGCTCCCTTTTTATTATCTGTAATAAGCTTATTAATTAACTAGGAAATTTAGTAGAGATACAAAAAGCTAAAGCTTCTCGTTTATCAGTTCCGCTACCATCAAAAGTTCTAGAACTATTTGAGGCTAAATGACATCTAACAACGTATTGATCATTAGCTAGTCGTTTAATAAAGTCTAAGTCAGTGGAACAGTCATAATTAGCTGCTGTATAATTTAACATAGCAGTGCATGACTTGAAGTTATTTAAAAGATACTGTTTACTAGGCATAGTAGGTATTAGTCTCCGTAAGTATTGGATATTTTTACACCTTTTAAATAGTACAACTTAACTGTTGACTACTTCAAGTGCCGAATTTACAATGTACTTTAGCTGATTTTCATTTAAGTCTGGGAAACTTGGAAGATTAAAACCTAGTTTATAGATTTCTTCACAGTTAGTAAGGGGAACTGGTGTCTTTATATCAAACCCCTTCATGAGGTGGATTGGAGTAAACACTGACCTAGTATCTACATTCTTTTTTGACATCTCACTTTGAAACTTAGAGTAGTTAATAGTGTTTGGTAATTTAAATACAGGCATCCACTCAGAACTGTCTATAGATGGCCATACGTTGGTGATAGGGGAACCTTCAAATCGTGTCCTATAGAATGATGCTAGGGCTTTCTTTTTATGGGTTATTCCGGCTAGCTCTTCTAACTGTGCAGTACCTATAGCGGCCTGAATGTTGGTCATCCTAAAGTTATGACCTGGACCATCGTGGATAAAACCACCAATATGAGATTGGCTCTTCAGAAGTCTAAGTTTTTTACTTAACTCCAGGTTATTAGTGCAAACACATCCACCCTCTCCTGTTGTAATATTTTTGTTAGCGAAGAAAGAAAAAGATGATGCTACTCCTAAACTGCCGACAGCTTTACCATCGGGCATAAAGCAGTTGAATGCCTCTGCACTATCCTCAATTAAGTGAATGGAATTTGAATTACAGAAGTCTATTAAGTAATTCATATCAGGTGCATCACTATAAAGTTCGGGCACCATAATAGCTTTAGTCTTTTTACTTAAGCATTGTTTTAGTTTATCTAAATCCATTTGAAAGTTATTATCAGAATCTACTAGCACCGCTGTGGAGCCAGATAGGTTGATAGAGCTTATAGTTGCTGCATAAGTTAAGCTGGGAGTAATTACCTCGTCACCGTAACCTATATTCAAGCCCCTGAGGATGAGTAATAAGGAAACTGATCCATTAAAGGTACTAAGAGTGTTACTAATTCCTAAAGCCTTAGATATGGATTTTTCAAACTTGTCTATGTAATCTCCCCTAGAACTAATCCAATTAGAGTCTATACAATCCAGAACATACTTTCTTTGGTTCTTAGCTTTATGAGGTTCGTATACTGGTATTAAACTCTTTGGCTTATACATTATAGGCTCTCCAAAAACTCTTTCCAATCCGACCGAACTTTATCCTTAGAGAACTCTTTCAAGACTAACTCCCTGCCATTCTTGGATATATACTCAGCCAATTGCCTATTGTTTAACAGTTCTTTTAGAATTGAATTCAGTTCTCCTAGGTTATCTGAGAAAAATGCATGTACCCCGTTTGTAATTAAGTCGGAAGGTTCGTAGGTTCCATCCCACTTACTGCCTCTCCAGTTGCCCAGATCTGGGCCCCAAGTAACTGTAGGTGTTCCTGTAAGCATGGCCTCTAGCATGTTATAAGTCAAGGATGCTGGTTTAGAGCCTAAGGCGAAGTATGCCTTAGCCTTCCTGTACGCCAGCCTCTGATCTTCCCAGGAAAGATGTCCTATGACCTCAGGATGCCCATCAGAGGTACCGCCATATGTCTTATGGGGAATGTCGGAAACTACCTGTAGATACTGAGGGGTATTACTGATAAAGGATCGGCGGGCGAAAAAGTTATTAAAGGTTAACACGTAGTTATCTGTACCTTCCCAACCAAAGTAATCCTTTTCATTTACAAAGGGCCTGATAACTCTAGTCATAGGTAAAGATCCTAGAATATTCTGCTCTTTAGGGGAACCTCTGACAACTTTAAGTCCTTGAGATATTAAAGGGGCCATAGCCACCTCTATCTCAGGCTGTTGTTGGGTATAAGTATGCCATATTACCGGCTTATGTTTAATTGCATCCCAGTTAGCTAATACCCCATAAGGCCAAGGACAACAGTGACTTACTAGAACAATATCAAACTGATCTACTAGTTCTTTTGATACAATAGATGCCCCATGTATTTGCTTATTGGGACAGGACTTTCTAAATGAATCGATCCACTCTTGATTGGCTGTCTTATTAATTGACTGTCTATATAATCCATCTGCTGGAATTGGATTTTGTGGGTCTAGGAAATGGCCAGTCGAAAACCAGTCATATCCTAGCTCTGTAAAAAGAGTCATCAAGTCGAACTCCATAATTATGTGGTCGGAGCTAATGTGTAAAATCTTCATAGACCTATTATACCTTATTAATTGATAATTTCAAATGTAGACTTCTATCTAAATAGTTGATAAAATACACTCATCTATGAGAATAATTGCACATCGGGGGAACTTAACGGGGCCAAACCCAGAAATGGAGAATAATCCTTCTTACTTACTAAAGGCTTTGGGTGAGGGATATGACGTAGAAGTTGATGTATGGAAGACTCCAGATGGTCTATTTCTAGGTCATGATATTCCAGATTATAAAATAGAAAGATCTTTTCTTTGTAATAAACGAGTTTGGTCTCATGCTAAGACTATAGAAACCTTTTACTTTTTGTCTCAGTTTAAAGACATAAATACCTTTTATCAAACTGAAGAAGATGTGGTGTTAACTAGTAGAGGTTTTTTCTGGTCTCATTCTAAAAATAAAGTATTTAATGAAAAAACTATCTGTACTGATTTAAATCCTAATCCTAGTCATCTAAGTGGTCGTATAGATATTTATGGATTTTGCACAGATTACTGTTTAGAGGCCAGTTCTTACTTACCTAAGGAAAACAAATCCTTTCCGTTCAAACTATTGATACTAGATATTGATGGGGTAATGACTGACGGTACTAAAACATATGGACTATTAGGGGAAGTTTTATCTAAGAAGTATTGTGACTTAGACTTTACCGCAATAAAAAGATTTAAGTCTGCTGGAATTAAAGTATGTTTTTTATCAGGAGATACTACAGTCAATGAGGAGATGGCGGAGTCTAGGAAGATAGACTTTTTTCATGCGCGGGCAGATAATGGAAACATAGATAAATCCGATTTTGTAAATAAACTTACCAATCACTATGGAGTTCATAAATCAGAAATGGCTTATGTAGGGGATGACTATTACGATTTAAGTATAATAGAGTCTCTTAAATTTACTTACTGTCCTTCTACCGCAAATGGTTGCATTAAAGAAAGATGTTCTAGGGTTCTAGACTCTCCTGGTGGTCATGGAGTAGTTGCTGAGTTGTATGAAATCCTTAAGGATGGGTTAGATTATGCCTTTCCAATAGACTCAATAGAGGTAAACCCTAAGTGATTAAAATAGATTTACATCTTATCGGTAACTCAATAGTTGACCAAGTATTTGAAATTAAAAAATCTAAGTCAGATAGTAAAGGCTTCCTTCCAGGAAGTTCCAACAGTTATTCATCTAGCAGAGTGTGTTTTGGGGGTTTAGGAAATTTACTTTCAGTATTTAAGAAGTCAAAACTAAACTTTCATGTATCTACTCATATAGGTAAAGACCAGAATGGTCAGAAGCTTAAGGACTATTTCTTAAAGAATAAAATAAATTTTAGCCCTTACGGTATAAAAGAAACTAGCTCTGCGTTACTCCTATCAGAAACTCTTGAAAACAACATTAAAGAGAAGACTAGTTTTGTAAGGTGGGGAGATGTTTCTGATTTGAAGAATTTTAAACCAGTAAAAGCGAGATGGGCTCATATTTCCTACCTAGATGTTGTACATAACTTAGACTTATCAGAATTAAGAAAACAATACGATTACATGTCCGCTGATTTGTGCCTTAATGACCCAAAAAAGTCTGTAATAAATAAAGTTTTAAAAAGTCTTAAGTATTTAGATTTTCTTTTTATCTCTACCAATGAGGCTTACACTTATACTAACTTAGTAACCAGGGAGAGTGGGGTTCTTTATATAGGAGATTTTTTAACTAAGCTTCTTAGAGATAAAAAGTCAGATACTAAAGTAATACTACATTCCCCTTACTTCTGTTCTGTATGCGAAAGGAGTGAAGAGCCTGTACATATAAGCTACCCTAATGCTAGAGGAAACGTATCTGTTGTGGGGGCGGGAGATAAGTTCTGTGCTAACTTCATCTCTTTTCTACTATATAATTGTAAGGAAATTACAAAACGAAATATACTTCTAGCTTGTGAGCGGTCTCATAAAAAAACTAAAAGTAGTTTAGAAACTTATGAAGAAATATAACTTATTGGTGCCTTTGGCTGGGAAGGGGCAAAGAATGGTGGATGGGGGTTACTCCTTTCCAAAGCCAATGATTATGGCTGGGGATCGGCATATTCTAGATTACGGTTTAGACTCTATTGATTACTCTGAGTGTAATTTAATATTCGTAGTCAGGAGAGATCATATCTGTAATTTTGCAATAGATAAGTTCCTAGAGAAGTATGGATCAGATATTAAAATTATTGTTGCAGAAGAAGACACTAAAGGATCAGTCTCTACTTGCCTCCTAGCTAAAGACGAAATCAATAGTGATATACCTCTTATTATATTCTGCCCTGACATATATTTTGAGGATAAGTTTAAGCCTACGGACGATTCCTTTAAACACGAAGGACTTATATTAACCTTTAAAGCTAACTCTGCTAACTATAGTTACGTCTGTGAAGACCAAGACGGCTTTGTAGAGCGTACCGCAGAGAAACTTGTTATCAGCGATAATGCCTCTGTTGGAGTCTATTGCTTTAAATCTGGTAAGAGTTTTGTAAACTTAGCAGAGCTTGCAACCACCAATGACCTTAAAACTAAAAATGAGTTTTATATCTGCCCGCTTTATAATTTGCTAATTGCCGGTGGGGGTAAAGTTAAATCCCAACAAGTACGAGTCATGTACGTTATGGGAACTCCCGATGAAATGAGTTTCTTTAAGGAAGTTATATATCCTTACTTTTTAAAAAGAAAGATTATCTTATGTGCAGACCATTCTGGTTTCGAAACTAAAGAAAGAATTAAAGATTACTTGATAGAGTTGGAGTACGATTTTCTTGATTGTGGCACTTACTCTAAATCCGATTGTGATTACAGCGACTACATTGATCAAGCAGTAGAGTCCAAGAGGTTTTTTCCAGGAGCTTTAATTATTGGGTGTTGTAGATCGGCTCAGGGTATTAACATGTGCGCCAATAAACATTCTGGTATTAGATCTGCTATGATCTCTACAGCCGAGGCTGCATCTTTAGCTATAAGACATAACGCAGCTAACTTCTTTGCAATTCCAGTAGGTATAGATGCTGTAGAACTAGAGTCTATGATTGATACCCTCCTCTCTGAGAAGTTTGAAGGCGGAAGATTTCAAAATAGATTGCAAAAACTTAAACGAATACTTTAATGAAAGTCTCTAAATTATCTGATTTCAGTAATGGGTGGTTTATAGGGGACTTTGAACCTACCTTACTTAAGACAAGTCAATTTGAAGTTGCTCATCATAAATACATTAAGGGGTATAAGGGTATACCACATACTCACAAGGTTTCTACTGAATATAACTATGTAATTAGTGGAAAACTTATTGCTTCAGGTGAAGAGGTTAATTCAGGGGAGATATTTACTTACTTTCCTAATGAAGTCTCTGATGTAACATTCTTAGAAGACACTGACCTCATAATAATAAAGTCCCCTTCAATACCTAATGATAAGTTTAACTGCTAAGGACTAGTTTCCATTGTTGTAGTTTATCTTCTTTTGAAAATAATTTAATAGCTAATTTTCTAGCTTCTACAGATATACTCTTTGCTAGCTTTTCATTCGAGACGAGTTCTTTAGCTATATCTACCAGTTCCCCTGAATTATCAGAATAGAATCCATTTATACCGTTTTCTATTACATCTGGTAAGGTGTAAGTTCCTCCGTAGTGGGGATGTTTAGATCCTCCCAAATTTGGGCCAAAGTTGATTGTAGGCATTCCAGTCATTAAAGCCTCCATTAAATTGTAAGTATACCAAGAAGGTTTAGTACCTAAAGAGAAGTAAGCTCTGTGAGACTTATACATCTCTTTTTGTGTGGTCCAGTCTACGGGTGGGGATGAGTATGAAACTTGATTATTATATCCAACTAGTTTAAATGGAAAATCTTTTATAATACTGGAGTAAACCTCATAATTATCATAGACTCTAATTCCAACCTCATCTACATGAGATAATCTAGTCCTGAAGTCATTTTGAAAAGTTAAGACGGCTAACTCATTTCCTGCCCAGCCTTTATAGGTATCTTTATCTACGTAGTGGGATATTACATAATCGGATTTGGTAGAAAAAGATAAATTATTTTCCCAATCAAACATTCTAACTAGGATTAAGCCCTCTAACTGACAAGATCTTAGTAAGTTTTCAGTCTTATGGGTAGGATTATCGTGAGACCTATAAATTACTTTTTTATTTTTCAGGATTGGCCAAAATTGTTCTAAATAGGCCGGTGAATTACTTATAAATATTATATCAAAATTATTTAAGGTATTTATAAGGGGGTCAAAGTCACTTCTAAGTATTTCACTGTATAGACTAGGTTCTATTATTTTATCTATAGGAGGTCTCATCGTTGATGTAGGAATTTGAGGATTAAAGTAATGACTCATCGATAGCCAATCGTAACCTAGTTCTGTAAACAAAGTTAAATCATCGAATTCCAAGACTGGATGTCCTGATCCTATATATAATATTTTCATTTATTTAACTCTTCCAATTAGATTTTCAAATTTCAAAAAGAATTCCGACTCTTTCCACTTTAACAGATATGGCTCCAACACGCTAGGGCCTCGATCTATTATGTCTTGTATTTTATTACTATCTAGGCAGATTAAGTGCTTTACATCTAAGAGATGATCAAACATGGGAGATGAACTAATTCCTATAGGTCTTCTTGCTGATAAGGCAAAGTCCACTGAGCTAGATATTCCTATTTTATTCTTCTCTTGGTATAGGAAAAGATTAACAGTGTTCTGACCTAACCATTCAACTACCTGACTTGTACTTAAAAAATCATGAGTTATTTTTAAAGTTATTCCTGGCTTGAGGGTTTTTTCATTACAGAGTTTTTCAGTATTCAATGCATGAGTTTTACCGTCCAGGTCTACGACTGAGTTAAAAGGCATATGAAAACATATATCAGCTGTATCAAATTCATCTTGAACTCTATCTATAGTTTGTAACCAGCCTCTACTTAAAAATCCAAAGCCAAATGCTCCAATTTTAGGGACATCTTTATTAACATACTCTACTGCGTTCAAAGGTGGTATTAATCTAGGTAATGGAAAAAAACCAGGCTCTTCTTTTAATGTCGTATTAGCGTAGAAACCGTGAGAAAAGTAATAAGGATTACAGGAGGACTTTAAGTGTTGAAATTGTCCTGGTTCATGTATTATATTGATATAGATTTTTGCAGGGCATGGAACGTGGTTATGAACATAAGACATTAGTCCTGGGACATAGTTAATTACAACTATGTCTGCTTTAGTCCTGTTTAAGGCTAGTTGAAAGTCTTCTAAGTTTCCTGGTTCTTCATAGAAGTACTCATTAGTGTTGCTGGTAAAGTTAGTTAAGACCTTTCCAATATTATATCCAAATTGGTATATTCCACATTGCTTACTATTAGTATTGACAAGTAAAACTCTCATATGTTTACCAAGACTCCTCATACCAGTACTCACTTAGGACTTCTCCCACATGAAAATGATAATTTTTTAAGTTGTGTTTTGGCCAGGAGAAGTCAATTCTAGGAAAAACCTTGAATACTTTGTCCCTAAGGTTGTTATATATATTAAGTGCCTCTTCTTTTTTAGGACTGACATCTGTTAAATACTCTGCATAGTTCTCCATCATTATAGATACTCTAGAGTCAAATAGAGAGTAGTAATGACCTCCTATATAACTTTCAGGTCTGACAACATGGTTCCAATAAGACTCTGATCCTATAGGTTTTCCGACAACTTCCTTAGGTTGCATAAGAAAGGGAATATCAAATAGTTTTTTAAGGTCTTTAGTGCTTCCCCAAAATATATGATCTCTTGGGTGAAACGGAAAGTCTTTATACATTCCTAAAACAAAGATAGGGGAAGATGGGCCAGAAATACCTTGATAGTGTATTTCGTTTTTAGAAAACTTTCGATAAAAACTGTCCATAGTGTCCAAAGCGGAGTGGGAAAATACCTGGTCTGTTCTCATCTTAGCACAGTAGTCGAGGCTTACATGCTTTAGTCCTTCCCTTGATGAGTGAATCTGTCTGTTTATATTTCCAACGCCTGGATACTCTACATCTTCATTCTTAACTAGTATAACTCTATTAGATTCTAGAACTGGAATGTTGCAGGATTTCCAACAGGATATTATGACATTATTTACTAGAGGATGAAGTAGATATTTAGAAACTATATCTTGAGTATAACTATAGAGAGGTCCTTGTAACACGAGATCAATTTTCATGTATCGTAAAACCTTATCTCTTTATTAAAGTCTTAGCTGGAGAACCTACTACTGTTATATTTTCTGGAACATCTTTAGTTACTACCGCGCCCGCGCCTACTACCGCGCCCGCGCCTATGTTCTTCTTTTCTAGAATGGTACTTCCAGTTCCCAGGTAAGAACCTTCCCCTACGTGACAGTTACCTGATAGCTTTACTCCTGGACTGATCACGACATAATCATCAATAACACAGTCGTGACCTATAGTAGAGTTCCAATTAATCATCACATGGTTTCCAATAGTAATATTGCATGTCAAAATGTTACCTGCTGTAATTAGATTACCTACACCAATCTTATTAAAATTACGTATGCTATGGTAACGATTCTGAGGATGATCTTCTATTCCTATTACGGAGGGGTGAATTAGGTTAGGGAACGTACAGTAATCTTTAATTTCGTTAACTATAGACTTCTTTACACTTGGAGAGCCAATTCCGATAGCTACGGATAGGGTAATCCAGTAGGGTGACCTATCTCCCTTGGTTTCATGGTAGTCCTTTATCCAAGACTCGTTCCCTAAGACTTTAATTCCATTAACTTCAGTTCCCCACTTACTTGAGTCTTTATCTATAAATCCTAACAAGTTAAAACACGCGCCAGGATTAGATCTATTAATATCTTCTATTAATCCTACCACTTCCCTAGCAAAGCCACCCGCCCCTACAATTACTATGTCTCTAGGCATTACTTCTTTACCTTTGGTTCTTCCTTAGAAATCACTTCTAACTTAGGTAACGGGAATACTACTCTACCGCCTTGTTCTATAAACTTTTTAACTTTAGGGTTGTTTAATATATTAGTGCGAAAGTGGTAAGGCCCAATAATTAAAACATCACTATTTTTTCTATCTAGTATCTTATCTTGTTTTACAATAGGTATATTAGTTCCTGGAGTTACTTTACCAAACTTAGTTGGATTTACTTCTCCAATCTCTTTCATTAAATTAGAGTCTACATTACAGTATTGAAGTAGTACGTTTAACTTAGTGCTTGCGCCAAATCCATTTACCTTAAGTCCTTGAACCTTACAAGTATTTAACAATGCAACAAAATCTGCCTTAAAATTAGAACATTTATAAGCAAACTTATCGTATGTTTTGCTATCGTTAATCCACCTACCTTCTTTGAAGAACTCTTTCCCTACTTTAATACGTTGTCTAACTGTTGGTCTTCTTTTAGAAAGCACTACTCTAAAGCTTCCTCCATTACAATCGTTATAAGTTACGTCTAGTATATTTAGCTTACACTTCTTAGCTATATTATGAATATCCCTTAGGGAGTAGTAACTTAAGTGCTCATGCACGAAACCATCGACACATATTTTATCCAGTATCGCGCCTAGATATGCGGCCTCCATTACCCAGACCCCATCTTTAGTTAACACCTTAGTAACATCCTTGGCAAACTTAATAGGGTCATCTAGATCGTAAAAACAGGCTATACTCGTCACTAAATGAACAGAGTTCATATATTTTTGCAGTGCTGGTGTTCTTGTTAGGTCGAAAAAATCGGGGAAAGTTTCTATATTTTCCTCGTGATTTTCATAAGCTTTCTCAAAGTTAATTATAGAAGGATCAACTGCTATTAGTTTCTTCCCTTCTCTACCAAAGAATGATAGAAAGGTTCCATCATTTGCACCAATGTCTAGAACCTTGTCTTGCCCTTTTGCAGGAAATTTAGCAAACTTTCGAGAGTAATTTGATAACTCTTCAAGGTGAGATACCATCTGAGAGTTTAAAGCTGAAGAGTACCCATAACTCTGCCCAAACATTTGATTAGCGTCCGTGGTTTCTTTGAGTTGAACCAGACCACAAGACTTACATTTAATAACGGTTACTGGAACCTTTTCAACGTATTCCCCTTTCTTTGGGAAATTACCTGTTAGACTCTGTACACCTAAGTCCAATAAGACCCTTGAATCTTTTATCGACTTGTTACAAATCCTACAACTAGTTCTAATAGTATACATAGTGGTATATTATACACTATCTTTGATAAAAGTTAAATACCAGTTTGTTTTATACTCTGATATTGAGTATGTTTTGGCAGGAGTCCTAACGTCTACTGAATAACCGTTGGCATTTTCTAATTTAGGAAATAAAACTTTATATTTACTACTACTACTCTTCTTCTTGCTATCTTCGATTATGTTCTGTATTAACACTAACTTATCTCCGATAACATTACTTACAACTACTAACCTACTAGTAAAGGAAGGGGTTCCATTAGGATTCCACTCGTTAATTACCAACGGTTCTATGAAAAAATCCATATCCGCTACCGTCATCTGAGATTTATAAACTTTTAAATAGCTATTTAAATCTACACAAGACTTTAGTTGAGAGGATAGGTATATCTTCCTTAGAACTCCTTTACTAGATTCTTCCATTAATTGAAGTCTTAGGCTGGAGTTAAAGCTTCTTGTACGCTAGCTTCCTGACTATTATCTCTCGTGGACTCTGAGTTTTGGTCGCTTTTGTTTTTTGATAGAGCTTGAACTGTTGAAGCTTTAATTTCAAAAGCTTTAACCTTAGTACCATCTTTAAGATTGTACTCTCTAGCTTGAAGTTTTCCTTCTACCAGTACTTCTCTTCCTTTCTTAAGGTACTTAAGAGCAAATTCGGCATTACTACCAAAACATACTACATCAAACCACTCAGTTACTTTTTCTACTTTACCGTTGAAGTTGGTAGTTTCATGGGTAGCGATACTAAAGGCGGCGATTGAACTCTGCGCGTCTTCTTTAGAAATCTTTACTGGATCTTTTCCTAGATTACCAACAATAATTACTTTATTAAAACTCATATTATTTTTCCTTACTAAATTACACAAAATATTGTTACAGATCAGATCCTACAGTATTTACTTTTGTGAGTCAAGAACAGGGGACTTAAATAAAGAATATAAGATTTGATTACCTTGTATAGGTAATACTACAACCTTATCATAATTAATGTCGTGAATTTTAAAATGTAGGTCTCTACCTATAGAGCACAAGAATCTAATTTTTTTAACACCGTGAGGGGACTGTAGCTCTCTCACTGTAAGTTTGTCATTAAATTTAAGGTGTTGGATTTCTAAATTATCCAGCTCCAGATTCTTAATAGACTTATAGTTAATTTTTAACCTTATTACCAAATGGAGGAGGTAATCTAGAGAACGCAACGCTATTGATGGTCTTTCGTACAACATTTTATATATTATATATGATCTTTTAGATCTATCAACTAATGAGTTAACTAATTAATAGTTTAAAAAAGTTTAATAACCATCTAATATTACTAAATCTCTTAAAGTGTTATAGTTTAGATTGGATAGAGGGCGAGTTCTTCCCTTTTTACAGGGAAAAATAGAAAAAGTTTGAGTTATCAATCAGTTTTTGCAAAATACAACCTTGGATTTTCATCTAGGTTCTCGACGGGGTTATCCTGTCGCCGTTTTATGTAAGATATTCACGGGTACAACTTTATTCCCTACCTTGCAGTCAGAGGGAGTTGACAGGAGTGGTTACCTGTTCCTTCGGCCTATGGAGTACTAACCTAAAGCACTCTGTAAATTAATCTTGCACTGTCTAAAGCAACAAGAAATTAATCATTTTTATACAGCCAACCTTTGGCTGTGATCTTTCTTCCCCTCACCCTTTCAAAACCTGGAAACAGGCAAACAGGACTAGCTCTATATTAGCAGGAAGAGTTATGGTCATGTCCTGATATTTAGATCAGAACATCTTAGGTCTGCCAGCAAGTTATCATTAAAGTATAACAGGAGTCAAGTGACTATCTCGTATGAGGACCAAGTTTTATTATATTCTGAGATCTTTAGTATTAAAAGTTCGTCCCCAGTTCCACTTAAAAGTTCTATAACATCAGTATTAAAGTTAATAAAGTCAGAAGTAAAAGAGTCAGATAAATCAGAAAGGTCTAAATCAGGATCTCCTTTATTTATAATAATAAAAGGATGGCCCTTAATTATAAAGTCTGGAAGGGTTTTATTTTTCAACATACCATGTTAATCCATAAGTAGTTAAGACTTCGTGGTGGACTATATCGGACCTTACCCCAGTAAAGCCGTTCATTAGCTCTCCTGTCTTCTGGTGTCCAATGAATATTAAAGTTACAACTCCCCCTTTTAACTCGACAAAAGAGACTTTAAAAGGCCCCCCAAAGTCTTTCGTATAAACGTTTACAAAATCCCTAGGAGGTATATTTAAAAGCTCCTTCTTACTTTTTCCAAGACTCTGAGCTATTACTTTGAAAAAAATGGCGCTCATACTAAGGGACGAAACTAAGTTATTAAATTTGTTTAACTAAATCCCCAAACAAATCCGGCGCATCTTCTAAGTTTGTATCTAAAGAAGCACAAGTTAAGAGGGTATTAGAGACTAAAATGGTATTAGAACTGAATGAGCCACCAGAAGTTCCTCTCTCAGCCAAATCCCCGCTAGGTATTTTTATTGTCTGACTACCCCAAGAGTTCGTCTGAGTGGCAGTCCCGATTTTAGGCCCAAAAGGATTAGTTGGGTAAGAAGGTCCAGGGTATGTACCAGGGCCTATAACGCCAGGGTATATGTTAGGTATTCCAGGGCCTATAACACCAGGGTGTACACCGCCAGGGTATATGTTAGGTATTCCAGGACCAAAAGGACCCTTACTGATCTTTTTTATAATGTCTTGCATCTCTTCGTCGGTTAACCCAACGATAGCTTTATGTACTTTGGTTATGTTTTCACTAGTCCTGGTAACTGAGATATTGGCTTCGCATATAACCCAGCTAACTTTATACTCCAAAGAACTTAAAGATTCTACGTTCTTTCCATCATGAATTTTAATAACCTTTCTAACTGGATTAAGTTCTTCTACTATAGACCGAACCTTAATATCTACAATTTGGACATTTTTTTTATCGTCCTGTAAGGCCAAAAGATAGAACCTATTAACTGAGATGTCGTCAAAAGGAATAGCCTTGCTCTTTAAGAACCCCCAATGGATAGATTTTAACATGCCAGGAACGTCAGGAATTTTCATATTTTTTCTAAATTAACACTTTTATAAGTCCGTACTTAATACCATAATCTACTATCGGAATGACAAAGTAAGGACAATCAGTTGAAGAATCTGATAATATTATTGCTTTATCAGTGATAGAGTGAATATATAGTTTTTTATTTAATCTCCTAAAAGAGACCACATCGTCCTGCTTCTTTAATAGATGGACCTTAAACTCTATAGTGCTATCTTCTTTATACTCTCGAAGAGAACTCAATGGCTCTAAGTGCCTCAGTGACAGTTTGATAGTGAGTTGGTGGAGCCTATCAGCTACAGAGATTCTTTTAGCTTTTGCCGCCTCTGAAAGGGCTGCACTTATATCTGTGTCCTTCATACTAAAACCCCTGCTAAGTAAAAATAGCCAATCTCATACCTATCTCTATCGAAGTAGTTCTCAATATTGAAAGTTTTTATAACTTCAGTTCCTCTTTTTAAAACAAACAACTGGAATTTGCTATTATACCCTATTCCATCTATAAAGCATATATCGATTAAAGCATTGTTAGGTTTTTTACTAACCAATAAGTAACGTTTAAACCTAGAGGTGTAGTAGTCATCAACCAGGTAATCATAAGAATCCCCATAAGTATCCCACAAAAAAGGCGACATCTGAGTACTGTTCGACGGCAAAAAAGGCAAATCAATTAAGGAGTTAGTGAAAAAAACTAAATCTTCTTTTAATATTTGGGTACTAAAGGACAGAATTATTTTTGTAAGCTGTCTTTTATCGTGCATTTTTCTTTTTAATCCTCTTTATAGCTCTATCTAAGTGCTCGTCTACATTAGGTTTTGCTGACTGAGTTAGTAACCAATTTATCAACTTAGGGTTATTTTTTATGATATAAAACAATCCTATGGAGATGTCGGTTACTAACCGCTCTTCTGTCCTATTGTTGATGTTTATATCATAGTTATAAAATATACTGTGAAGTAATTCGTGAAGAATAGTTTCTTCCATGTCTCCAGGTTTAAGATTTTTAGTATAAGAGATGATTTGCTTTTCGGATCTTTCAAACATACCTGCTGCTCTATTTTTAGATCCCCAATATGAGGACCTCTGTTCTATAAGAACAGGGTCGAAATCTGGATGAACCTTAACGGTCTTAGGAAGCTTTGCCATTTATCCTATGCCCTCTCCCAATACATAACAACCAAGTTGAATTATAAAAGAGTAAATCTTCTAAGGTATACTTCTCCTCAAGATTTTTAAGTGGGGACTTAAACAAGATTAACCCTTTGTCAATTCCAAGACTCATATTACTATAGCTTGAATACCTGCCTACCTTATAAATCGCGAAAGCTTTCCCGTTCACATCCAGTCTAATGTAAAACAAGTTTTCAGGTAATCTAGGTAAAGAGCCTATAAAGGGGATTCCCGTCTCGTAAACGCATCGAGTAACCTTGTATACTGGGCCGAACTTTTTCTCATAGAAATTCATTAGGTCTTCTACATCAGAACGTGGAAGAACTCTATACATTGATTTTATCAGACTAGAACTAAGCTTAACCACCTTTAACCCACCAAGTTCTTTTATAATCTTCTATTGAAAAAGACATTAGTTGTCCCAAGTTTTTTACATCAAGGTCTCTTACCGTAACTGTTTTTTCTTGAATCAATTCAACTACTTTAACCATTTTAAATTCTAGTTTACCTTCATTTTTAAAGAGTAAGTGAACTGGAACTTTAGCTTTTATCTTTTTGCCTGACCACCTAATTAAGTAGTCAGAGGTAACAGAGAGGACTTTAAAGTAAACATCAAAACTATCAGCCTTATTAGCCTTAATTCTTCTATCTGCTTCTATCTTTGCCCAATTATGTTTATACGGTTGCATACCTTATACTACAATAACTAATCCCAACTGTCTATTTAATAAATAAAAAAGACCCACCCACTCCTGTGCCAAGTTCCCCAGAAGACTTCAGAGTAACCTCAAAGTTAAAAGAAAAAGATGACTGAGGGCAAGGATGAATGAGGGTAAACCTAATTATAGAGTTGTCTTTTCCTAATAACCTAATTAAGTGGACTGGAGCATCTCCAGATAGTTTTAAAACCTTACCAGTTGGGTAATGATAGTACCTTAAATTACTCATTTTATCATTAGATAGGGTAATAGATCCACTAGAACCAATACTTTTGAGGTGCCTCCTAACCTCCTCAGCACTACTATCATCTGAAACTTTAAGACCTTTATAGTAAAAGGAAAAGGGTGCAAGGTCATCTAAGTGCCTGACCCGATTATAATAACTAAACCTTTTGTTGAGTTTCTTTAAAAGATCCATATAAATACTATCGTCAGGTTAATTCAGAATCTTTAATTTTATTTGCTGAAACTAAAGACCACGAAACACAAAGCTGCGTAGTCTCAAGCATTAAGGTTTTTTTGCGCGACCAAGGTGTTAACTTTAATAACGACTCTTCGTCTAACTGAATAGCAATCCAATTGGGACCTATATAGGGATATGCCACCCCCTTCAATAGCTTAAATCCGTCGAAAAAACCATGAAAGTGTACATCATGTACACACATTGCGGTGTCATTCTCAGACATTTTTACTCTAGTGTGGTTAGCAATAAAAACCTCTACCTCCATAAATCTTAAGGCGTAAGTATCTGCTATCATATTACGCCCTACGGGCGGAGTTAGATCCGTTAACGGACTATGCCTCAGTAAGTTCTTATCTAAAAACCGCTTAGTTAATCTATTGGTAAAATTGAAAATACTACTCAATACCTACTCCAAGAACAAAGCCTCTACCACTTTTAATACCCTTAAACTCCCTTCCCCCGTCTTGCTTTACTATTCCTTCTTCGGTGCGATTAAGGTCTTCAGGAAAGAAGGGGTTCTCAATAAAAATACCCTGATTCTCTCCAGATAGGTGAGCATCAGGGTCTGAAGAAGGACTAACGGTGAGCGCATCTGTAACGTCCTCGTAAGAGGACGGGTAGGAGAAGGTTCCAATACCTATTATAGCCCAAGTTATATTATAATCATCGCGACAGAGACAAAAACTTGAGTAATTCCGTCCACTAGCAAAAGGCCTATAAAACGTAATAAGCTGTGGAATAGAACTAGACCTATCACTCCCTTGTTCACAGGATTCTTGTCTAGCTAGAACAACTCCCTTAAAGGGATCTTCTCTTTGACTATAGCTTCGACAATCTGCGGCTGAATTCTCATGATCCATAATCCCCCAAGGACCTAAAACTATCATTTTATAAAATATACGACCGAATTGATAGTCTGGGTAATTTCTTTGAGTATACCCTAAAGCAAGTTTTAGAGGCGGGGCAAGTGTAACTAACCGACTAGCACCCTCTAGAAACTTTCTCTGTTGATCATCTTTTAATTTTTTTTCTATATTGATAGTAAATTTATTTAAAAGTTCTCTGTTAGATTTCATTTAATCTCCCAAGCAGTCTTATAATTTTTAAGATCTAATTTTATATAATAACCCCACCAAGTTTTGCCTACTTTATTCCCGAATAGGGTATACTTTCCCAAAAGAGTGTCTTCAGTTATTGAGTCTAAGTAAAAAGTATTCCATCGTGGGGAGTAGTTAAGATGGCCATAGACGGTAGAGCCTGAAAACATTCTACCAATTGCAGGGCTCTTTATCTCGACATTATCATAGGTAAATATAAGGATTGCCGTGTTCAATGTAATATACCGCCAGCGACCGTATTCTTCTAGTTTATACTCTAAGTTTGCAATAACATCGTCTCTAGGCATTTCACTTTCGTAACTTAATAAACTTTCAAAAGATCTTTTAATCTCGTAATTCCTAGCTTTCTTAGCCAAAATAGTTAATATATTTTTAGATGTTTGAAGCATAGACTAAAGTGTAAATCCTTTTTCAGATAAATAGTCAACTATTACACTATTATTTCTAATAATTGCAGAGACATGTAAGGACTGTGTTGATATTCTAGTTACAACCCAGCCCTCACCCCAGCTCTCACCATAATCGCTATGTTGTAACCATATCATTGGCTCCACCATACGTTCCGTAAAGCTAAACATGTAGCTACCCCCACTACTAAAGGATAGTCTACCCATCTCAAACTTTCTAGACTCTCCAAGTTTCAATAAAATTCTGGCCTCAACTGATTCTTCTACGGAGTGATCCATAACCCACTTAACGTAACCAAAAGGAATATACTTTCCAGAATTTAAAATGTCGTCTACTGTTTTATTGTACAGTATCTGTAGGGTACTCTTTACCATATTTAATATACTCTTATTAGCTCCTCGTTTGTTTTTTTAATAAAAGAAACTAATCTACCTGTATCGTCTAAATCTACATGAGATGAAACCTCATTTGAAGTTATATACCACTTAATTATATACTGCTTTTCATCGAAAAACATGTGCAAAGGAACCTTTTCTCCATTTATATATTGCACTAGATTGAAACTACTTTCAGGGTTTGATATAAGACATGGAAGTGTGTCGGAGTGCAAACTAAGATCAGACAAAAAATCTCCCCCAAACTTAGCATCTCCTCTATAAGCGGTAAGTAAAGCAGGAAACTTAAACATCCCAATAATATGATCATCATCTACCCAGTCATGCTGTGTTCGGCTTTTAATGGGACAATGTAAAATAGCTATAATATCTACTACGGGATAAAATCTTCTCCCAGAAGATAATTTAAAGAACTCTTCAAGCATGACATATGCAGATTCAAAAGGGACAGAGGGATACTTATCAAAGACCCCCTTTACTACTTTTCTATGTATCTTTAAAAGTTTATAATTCATTTCTGTATCTCTAATATGACCACATCTTGTGGGTCTATGAAATCACCATAGTCTTCCTCTTTAGTTGACTGTTTAATTTCATTTATAAACCATAGCGTGTTATAGGTATTTTCATTATAAATTTTATCTAAATTTATTGCGTTTAGACAGTTAAGATCCTTAGTATCATGAAAGCATTGGATGGGATTTATCTGCATCTTCAGGTCCGTATGATGCTGATTAATATTCGACCAATAAGACATCCATACAGATATATTATCTATTGAAACTACTCTAGACTTCGTATTTAACTGATACGGGCAGAGAAAGCTTTCGTCTATTTTTCCAACTAAGTATCGCCTAAAGAGTTCTGTATCCCATATAAAGGTAACCTTAGCTCTGTAGAAATCCCCAAATCCCATACCAGAACCTCCGCCCTCTTCTTCATCTCGGTCTCTTAAAAAGTTAAATATTGCGGTAGGGGACTTGCGGTCCCCTATTAAGGTTTTTAATTGTCTATTTTTTAACTTAAGCCAGAACTCACCTATGGAATTAATCGACATATTCCAAGCCCTTTAAGTAAGTATGGTCTATGCCGTGTAAGTAAGTTTCCTGCGTTAAATATAATCCGAAGTTATCCTTAAAATTAAGGGTCGGATGAATACAAATACTTATATAAAAGACCGTCTCCGGTCCCGATCTGTTAAAGTATCTAAAAAATCCAATTATATCTTCTCCACTAAAGTTAATAGTAACTTGGATTTTTTCTAAGTGCTGTCCAAGGTTAGGCATACTCTTACTATCCGTAAAATCTACTAAATCGTTTAAGGCTTTTTGATAGTCGTAAGAAAGCTCTAGGTTTATAAGTTCAACCTTATTAATAATCATCCTACGCAAATTATCGTTATATATCTTACTTAATAAATTCTTCATACAATAAGTCTGTCGGCATATTAGGGTAAATTCTTTAGTAAATTTTCATCGTACTTGAGAATGCTCCATTGGTCCCCGTAAGTACTTATGCGGGCCCTATACCTCCTAGGCCGTACCTTTCCTGGCCGTACCTCCTTAGGATGAAAATTTAAATATGCAGCACCTACCGATTCATCACTTACCGACGATAGCTCTCCTTCAAGAAAGTGGCACCTACAGGGCTCGGTTCTCCAGGGTACACGTTTAATCTTTAGTAGGACATTTATTCTAGCAGAAGGAACAGATTTTAAGTAGCTTATTATACCCTCAAGCCCTTCAACAGGTAAAGGTTTAAAGGCACCATCCATCATCTTTTCAAGCAGTCTAGCTGATATTGACACTAGTAACCTCCAGAACTTCCCAACTTTTACCATACCCTTCAAGCAAGACTATATCTGATAGTTTTTTCAATAGGTAACTCATTTTAGCGCCGCCCAAACTTTACCATAATCTTTAGTATTAAAAACAAAAGTACTTATATGTACTCCTTTCTCATTAATATACTTCTCTACTGGGACTGCATAAATACTGGTCCCGTCCGTTAAGAAGATAGATATGTTAGATAGAAATATCCTAGACTCTTCAAGGTTAACCATTTTAAGTTGAGGGCTTACATCGCTAGTACTGGCGTTAAGCCATATATCTACTACCCTACAAAATGAGTAGACATCATGAGCTTTCTCGGTGTTTACCAGATGGAGGAGGCTTTTCCTATAGAATTTGTTTAATAGATAATTCATTTTTTAAGTACCCACCATGACGTTGTGTACGAAGACTCTTCAAAAAAAAGAGGCTGGCCTTCCTCGTAGTAAAGCACGTGAAACCTAAAGTAGACACGATCTCTGTACAACCTGTTGGCAGTACATTGGCTAATAAGGGTACCAGTCGTTTTTACCAAAATCCCATCTTCCATTCTTTGTATTATAGTTACATTCCGTAAATAGCCATAATCATTAAACGAACTATAATAAAATGCTTTTTTTACTCTATGTAAATCCTCTATCATTTTTCGGTCAGTGATCTCTCTTTCTAATCCTTTCTGATTTAAAGCAGTTAATCCTTTAGTTAATCCTTCAGTTATGTAACTCATTTTAGCGCCGCCCAAACTTTACCATAATCTTTAGTATTTAAAACAAAACAACTTATATGTACTCCTTGCGTATCAATATACTTCTCTACTGTGCCTGCATAAAAACGGGTCCCGTCCGTTAAATCAATAGATATGTTAGATAGAAATACCCGACCCTCGGCAAGATGAACAATTTTAAGTTGGATATAGGTAAATTTGTAGTCCCCACCGTCACCTTTATACCATATATCTACTACCCTACAAAATGAGTAGACATCATGAGCTTTCTCGGTGTTTACCAGATGGAGGAGGCTTTTCCTATAGAATTTGTTTAATAAATAATTCATTTTAGTGTATTTTTATAATATCCCATCCTATTCCTAGATCAGATATTCTTAATTTAACTCTATGTAAGTTAGGACTAGTTGGGCAGTATACGTCTGTTATCCATAAATGGTCCCCAAACACTGCCACGTCCCCAAAAAACTCATCCGTGTTACGAGAATGCAAGGTAAAATCCCTATATACGTAAAATAAATTACTATTACTACTATCTCTATACTCTACTATGCTCATTTTAATCAGTCTGTCAGTTAAAAATCTTCTGTAAAGTCCATACGGCATAATAGCCTTATCCTTAGACCTAAGACCTATTAGATTTTTTATTTCGCTTGAAGTATACCCTTTAAATAGATCAACCAGTCTCCAGGTAAATACTTTCTCTAGTAGTCTATTCTTCATCTTCTAAAATTACCCACCACTGCTCTTTATAAGTTCTTTCGGAATACTCTTTACTCTCTTGCTTTCCCCCACCAGATTCCTTGCCTACAAAAGAGTAATACCTGTACGTAAATCCTATTAATAAGTCTTCATAGTTATCTTTTAAAGACCCCTTTAATATTCTATACGGCCTCTCTTTACTTCTAGTTTTATTGACTAAAGTAACTTTAATTGGCAACTTACTTTCTAATCTTCTATCAATATCATTTAAACTAGCTACTCTAGACCTCTCCCCTGATATTAAATCCAGAATAGACTCCTGATAGGAATCCTGCACCCTCTTTAAGTGATTAGTATATAGCCGGTTCAGTAATAAGTTCATTTAATCTCCGTAAAGTCAGTTATCCACCAGTCTACCCCGTATGTATGCTCATCAAACCTTAAACCACACTTACTACCTAACATTAGAGAATCTTCTAACACATACTCGTTCCCTATTGGATCAAATATAAGTTTACCCTTACGTAATATTCCAACTCGGAAATAACTCTTATCCAGAATAGTAGCTTGACAATTTATACCTTGACTTAAATATGACTTTCTAATCATAATTATAGGCACAACTATAGGTAAGACATTAATCTTAGTTTCTCCTAAACACTTGAGGTACAATTTTAATAGTAGTGATGAGTTCATTTATCTAGGTGAACCTTAAAAATAAAAACCGTTTTACCTATCTGATCTAACTCAAATCCTACATAATTTAAGTCCGTACTAGTATTATAAAAATAAGCCCCACCTGGGCCAGAGTTTATGGCAAATTCCACAGCGTCAACAACAGCTAAACGAGCTACTTCTATAGGGAGTTCCCATAGACCAAAGATTGAATCTCCGCCAGTCTGAAATCGAATTGGAATATGAACAAAGGAGAGAGTAATCTTTCCATCCACCATCAAAGACCTTATCGAGTCTTCATCAAACCCCAAAGCGTAAGTACTCATAACCCTTTTTATTTCGGAGTATGTTAAAGATTTTATATATTGCAAAAAAACTTTATTTAAGAGGGTCATATATTTCCCGCCGTTCCCGTTGTTGGCGCTGTTGTTAAAGGGTCCCATCCTGAGAGAAGCCACGCTCCAGACTCAACTAAACTCAAAATTTCTGCCAGAGTTAAAATTAGATAGTATCGAAAGCCATCTCCATTCAGGCTATAAAAAGTTATATTGTATTCTATTTCCTCTAAAGGTTTAGTTAACTCCGCAAAAACTCCTCCTACCTTAATTTTTACAGTGTTAATATATACGTACCCCTCAGTATACGCAACGGCAAAAGGGATTTGACTAACTGGAGGGGGTACCCAATCTCCTGTTTTAAGCATAAAAGTTATAGCATTGGAATTTAGTATCTTCTTCCTAACAAAATAGCTTTTTAATCCAAACTTCCTCTGAGCCTGTAAGCTTATCTGCTGTAGCCGTGTTGGGCGAAGGGGTATTAGTTTATAAGTCATACGGATACTATCGGCAGGGGCCTTCCAAACCTTGAGCCTTTTCAACCGAGTGCCCTCCTAAAAACCCCGCACTCAACCGATTTTTTTTGGGGCTCCCTCTAATAGTTTAACTATGGGTTAGTAGTCAATTATATCTTGTAATATCAAGTAGTTAGAGTACTTATACCCATTCATAATTTTATAATTAAGCATATAATCAATAGTTAATTAAACTTATGTTCCGATAATCTAGATAAAACCCATTCAGCACCATAACTTTCTCTTCTGTATATACCCATCGTACCTAAAACCCCGCCTACTAAACATATTGATTGCCACTGACCTACTTTAAAAAATCCAGAGGGCATATTACCTATTATAAATTTACCTATTATATTTTCAGGGGGGAGTGTTTGCCTGGAACGTGCTACAATTACGTCCAGCTTTATGCCATATTCACCGTAATACTGATAGTCTAAATACCTATCTAATTCTTGTAGAGTATATGCATAAACTTCTTTCCCACAGAACTTTGTAGGAAGATAATCCTTTAATACATGCTTATCATATAACTTATCTAATAGCTTATTTCTCATTTAAAATATAACGGCTCAGGCTTCTTAATAGTATCAATACTAAATTTCAATATAAAAACAGTTCTACTTAAATTAAGGACACTAAAAGATTGCAAATCAGAATTATATATATCAGTTACAAAATAACGTCCACTATCTAGATGACCTAGATAAGTACCTCTACGTTCATATTCCACCTGGAAGGGTTGGTTTATCATTATATATTTAATTTTACCTTTTGGTTCAGTTAATACTACTACTGTTAATTTTATTTCTTTATAGGGGGATAAGTCTTTATCAAAGTAAAGCTTGTTCAGTGCTTCCCCATCTACACAAACTTGATTCCTATTCAAGAAAGAATGTAACTCTTTAGTCCCCAAATTTTTAAGGAAGTTAATATATACTTTTTCCATTGACATGGATTTATACATGGTGTATCTCAACTATAAACCAGGTATTACCTAAGTCGTCTAGCCTTAATCTGGTAGGTTTTTTAGTAAGACGATCAATCCTTTCTAGGTAATCAGGGTGATTAGGGCAATTATCACCATTACCACAAGCAGGACTTACTAAATCCCAGGGTTCTTTATATACGAAGACCTGGGGATGAATACCCGACTCATGTACGTAAGCGGGAGAGGAGAGGGTTAAGTTAATTGGTCCAATATATTTAGTATACCCTTCTTTAGTTTTATAGAATGAGTTAATTATAGTTTCCCTTGTTATACCTTTAGCAAGGAATTCATCTTTTGCATCCTTATTAATACCTTCTACAATCCTTATACACATTTTTTTTAAAATGGGGTTATGCATCGTATACCTTAAGTATAAACCAAGTAAGATCCTGTTCCGATAGGGGAAACCTTTTACAATCAGAAAACTCTCCCTGAGGAAGTCTTACTCGCAGATGACCTTCCTGTATAGTAAACTGTTGATTTATCAATAAGATAGGTCCCACAGCATCTGTAGGATATTTTTTACCCTTAATAATAGTTAGGTTCCTAAACCCAGTTAGACCACCTAAGTAATCAAAAGTAAATAACTTTGTTAGTTCTAGTAAAGGTAGAATAATCCTATTCTTATTAATAAAAGCTAGAAAATCTGTATGATCCATCCCCTCTATACAAGATTTATATATATTATTTAATATATGGGTGTTCATGTCTTTAACCTATAATTCATTAAGTAGTCTATCGACACTAAGTCTAAATAACTTTATATATATATATTTATTTCACTATGGGGTAGAACATATATTAAGTGCCCAAAATTATTTCTGATTCTATTGGTATTAAATATAAGGGGTTTATCACCAGTGCTTAGAAAAGTTTAATATCCAATAAGTCTTGTTAACATCTTCAATTAGAAATTGTGTCGCGATCCCCTTATTATGTTCGAAGCGGGAGATCACTGTAAAACTACCCTTCTCAAAACTGTTATTGCCATACAAGTGTGCAAAACCATAACCTAGTTTATAACACACTATTCCCTCTAAAGAGGTAGATATTGCTGCATAGGTAACAACTTGATAAGAATCAAAACGTAATTCAGTCTTGAATATACTAAATAATTGCTCAGAGTCTAAGGGTTTACTAGAATTCTTACAAAGACTTTTAATACCATCGGAGTCTAGTCCATGTAAAAACTTCCAATAAAGCCTCTTTAATAGTTCTTTATTCATGGACATTTAGTATCCACCAGTGAATGTTCAAATCACCAACTAGCAGTTCGTTCATTTGAACGTGAGGTATGTAGTCCTTCTCCCAATAACGAAGTTGTTGCGCCTTCTTCCCCCAATAACGAAGTTGTTGCCCCTTACCCGTGATGTGTATCTCTTGGTCTAGATAAAGATGGTAGTTAAGGTCATCCCAGTTCCAACATACAAATGTAGCCTTGAAAGACGTGAAGTGCGGGTTATGTATTGCTTTTTTTCGTACTGTCTCTAAAAATGCCTTCATTTTCTCAGGCCTTGAAGACTTCTTATAGCAATCAATATGATTCTCCAACTTTAGATATATGCTATCTCCCTTTTTATAAAGATCCGTCAGCGTTCTAAAGTATATTTTATCTAATAGTTCTTTATTCATGGACATTTAGTATCCACCAGTCAATGTTCAAACCAGAAACTGACAGGTCGTTCATTGGAGCGTGAGGCATGTCCTTATCCCAATAA
>Ga0163148_10000102_pt1 | contig 100096 bp, 85 predicted proteins | sample OliLakLV19MP7P2_FD_148606 | JGI IMG/M metagenome (GOLD analysis project Ga0163148, IMG submission 148606) | Freshwater microbial mat bacterial communities from Lake Vanda, McMurdo Dry Valleys, Antarctica- Oligotrophic Lake LV.19.MP7.P2 | ecosystem: Environmental > Aquatic > Freshwater > Lake >...
CCCCCGTACCCTCCACCCTCAGCATCCCGGTCAGTATTTCGGTGGACGAAATCCTGCGCTCGCTCAACGCAAGGCTTTCGGGCTCAGCACTTTACGAGGATTATTCTTACACCGACAATGGCAACGACGGCCTAATGATGAACGCCTGGAAAAGTCAAGACCTTTCCCTGTTTTTCAGCGGAAACACCGTCAAATACCGCGTACCGCTTAAACTTTGGATTCAAAAAGACCTCCTGTTCGGAGCAGCAGCGGAAGCCGAAGGCGAACTAGCGCTCAACTTCAAAACTACTTTCAGCATCAACCCCGACTGGAGCCTCAGCACCCAGACGGTAGTCGAATACCACGAATGGATCAGTCGCCCTATTCTGAAAACGGGCATCGGCGACATCAGCGTGGAAACCATCGCGAACCTCGCGCTCAATCGCAGCAAAAAGACCCTGAGCAAAACCCTCGACCAATATGTGAGCCAGCAGATCAGCCTCCGGCCCTACGTCCAAGAGGCTTGGGAAGCCATTCAGCAACCGATTTTGCTCGACGAAGCCTATCGGATGTGGTCGAAAACGACTCCGCTCAGTATTGGCCTAACGCCGCTCACGACGTACAACAATGCCCTGCAAACCAAAATTGCCGTGGAATGCCTCAACGACGTGTCTTTTGGCGAGAAACCGACCTTCCGCGAAAACACCTTTTTGCCCAACTTGACGCTCCTCACCGAAGCGCCCGACGATTTTCAGATGCGTTTTGCCACCGATGTACCCTTCGCAGAAGCGGAGCGTTTGGCCAAAAACATTATGATCGGGCAGGTTTTTGAATCCGGCAAAAATAAAGTGAAAGTGGAAGACCTCACGCTCTGGGGCAACAACGACCGCATCGTAGTGAACACCAAACTAAGCGGCTCTTTCAACGGCCAAATTTACTTCATCGGCAGGCCTGAATTCAACCCCCTTAAAAATCAAATCGAAGTAAAAGACCTTGATTTTCATGTATATACGCGCAATTTTCTCCAGCGCTCCGCCTCTTGGATTTTCCAAGGAACAATCAAAAAGAAAATGGCCGCGAGCATGACTTTCCCCCTCGGACAGAACATCGCCGAGATAAAAAACTCCGTGCAGCAATCACTGAGCAATTACCAAATTCAACCAGGGATAACTTTATATGGCATCCTCGACAGCGTGGCCGTCCAAGACACCCGCGTGACACCCACAGGAATCAGGGTCAACCTTTTTTCAACAGGAAAAGTGAACGTGGACGTGAAAGGGTTGTGATCGTCGTTAAAGACAATGACCACTTTATTTCAATATCTTAAAACACTGATGAATCTTCCCATTCCGGAAATCCTCCGGCACCGTCTGTTTTGAAATATCGCGGATTTCAGAAGCCCGTATGGCTGCTTCCTCTAATTTAAAACGGCGATAATTGGTTGAAAACCAGATTGTTCCGCCGGGTGCACAGAGTTGCAGTGCCGAATTGAGCATCCAGACGTGGTCGCGTTGCGTATCGAGCGTGCCAGTCATTCGCTTACTGTTAGAAAATGTTGGTGGATCCAGTACGATGAGGTCAAATTGTTCCGCTGGAGGCTCGTGCAACCAGGAGGTTACATCGGCTTGCAACAAGCGATGTGGGCCTGTGGAGAAGCCATTGAGTGCCAGATTTCGGTCAGCCCATTGAAGGTAAGTATTGCTCATATCCACCGTAAGTGTGGAAGCGGCTCCGCCTGCTGCTGCATACACCGTGAATGAGCCAGTGTAGGCGAAAAGATTTAGCACGCGCTTCCCGGCGGCCTCTTTGCGCACCATTTGGCGGGTATTTCGATGGTCGAGGAACAAGCCGACATCAAGATAATCTGCTGGACGAATCAGAAAGTTCAGCCCGTTTTCATGCGCAATGTATTCTGCACCAGCACGGGAAAATCGCTCGTATTGCCGAAGCCCTTTTTGCCGCTGCCTGAATTTTAGAAAGATGCTATCAGGGTGAATATCAAGCACGTCTGAGGTAACCTGAATGCATTCAGCCAACCAGGCAGAGTGCTGGTCTGGGTCCATTCCGTGATCGCGCTCGTATTCTGCAATGTGAGCAATCCCTTCGTAAATATCCACGGCTAAGGGCGTTCCAGGGATGTCATTGTCATACACCCGAAAGCAGGAAATCTCTTTTCGCCGCGCCCATTTCCCATAGTGTCGGAAGTTTTTGGTCAGGCGGTTTTTGTAGGGTTCGAGCCGGGAAACGGAGGGTGCTTCGTCATTTATCGTCATTTATCGTCATTTATCGTCATTTATCGTCATTTGTCATTTTTACCCACCATAGCGCACAGTGCGAAGGAGGGGGCCACTTTATTTGGGTTTCCACGCCACACCCATTCGTTCGGCATATTCTTCGAGCGGACCCAGGCCCACTTCAGCGCGGCGTTTGTTCACATTTATTTCGTCTTCTATCTCATGAAATTTTTTGCTGCCAGAAATATAGTCGTGTATTACTTGCGAGCCATAAATCTGCGGTTGCCCTTTGAACATCCGAATCCGGTCTACGAGCAATGCCCAAGCAGATTTACGCATCTCGCCTTTTTGCGCGGCAGCATCAATTAATGGAAAATATTGCTCCTGTTTTTCAAGGGGCGCATGTTGGATTATCATCCAGATAGCGTCTTGTCTTGATTCGCCCACGAGCGATTTGCCTGGGTACCCAAATTGCTGGATGATGGCTTCTGCTTTCACAAGGCATAATGAATCATTTTGTGTCCAGTCCTGCATGAATTTTTGATATTCAGGGGATTCTTTTGCGTATTTTGAAGCTATCTCACTTTTCAGGCGGCGGTATTTTTGATCTTCTTCGGAGAGTAAGTCAAGTGCTTTTGCCAATTCGGCATTGAAACCAGAGGCTTTGGCCTTTATCTCCGTTTCTTTTAAGGTCTTTTTCCCCAAATTTGACGCTTTTAAAGGAGCAAGCTCCGGGTAATCGTTGTTGTTTTGAAGGACAATTGCCGTCATGTCCCAACTAATTTCCACTGCTTTATCGGCAAATGTTTGGGCTTTAGCTGCGTCATCGCACATTTGGGCGCAGCGCGCGGCGCGGAGATGACTTAAAGCACTGTGTTTGGAAATAGCGAAAGCCCGTTCGTAGGCTTCCAGACAAGGTTTGCATTGGCCTTTTTGAAGCTCGCCGAAGGCAATTTCGACCGTTTTCTGGTATTCTGGGTTGCTGGAGCCGGTTTGTGCGGCAGAAAAAATGGCAAATAACAGCATGGAGAGCGTAAGAACATGTTTCATTGAAATTGAATTTAGGTGTGATATTTTCACCAAAGTACACACATTTAGCAATAAACGCTGCACTATTAAGCAATTTTTGCCAGTCAAGATTTGAAACTTGCCACGCTGCGCTCGAAACTTATTCCTCCTCAGGTATCTTGCTAATCAGCACCCTGTCAATCTTGCTCTTGTCCATATCCACAATCTCAAAGCAGTAACCTTCTGTTTTCAGCACATCGCCGATTTTTGGGATTTCACTAAGTTTGTAAAGGATAAAACCGGCTAGGGTAGAGTAGTCGGCATCTTCAAAGTCAAATTCTTTGAGGCTTAAAGTTTCGCGCAATTCGTCAATCGGGATCATACCGTCCACCAAAAGGCTACCGTCTTCCCGGGTGACGATGTCGGGTTCCTCGGCATCATCGAGGTCGGGCAAGGTGCCAAAGATGTTTTCTGTCAGGTCGTGCAAGGTGATTATGCCTTGAGTGGAGCCGTATTCGTCCACCACCACTGCAAAGTAGTTCCGCTCATTTCGGAACCGTTCCAGGATTTTCAGCGCGTTCATTGTTTCGGGGATGTAAAGCGGCTGAGTGGTTATTTTTCGAAGGTCGAAGTCGTTTTTGCCCTGATTCCCAATATAGTCCCGAAGTTTTACCACCCCAATGATATTCTCAATGTCGCCATCACAAAGCAAGAATTTTGTGTAACCGCTTTCACGAATAACACGATCATTTTCTTCCATATCCTCCTGAATGTCAATCCATTCAACATTATTTCGGTGGGTCATAATGGTATAGGCGTTGCGATCGGAAAAGCGCAGAATATTGGTTATGAACTCACTTTCTTTTGGTTCCAACACACCTTGTTGATTCGCCATTTTTACCATCAGTTTGATCTCATCCTCCGAAATGCTCTGCTGGTCCTTGGGTTTTATGAAAAGCATTCGCATGAACATTTTGGTGCTCCAGCTCAGGAATGCCGAAATCGGCCCAGTGATTTTTGTGATGAAATTCATTACCGGAGCGCAAGCGATAGCCAGAGGTTCGGCGTATTGTATTGCGATGTATTTGGGCGCCAACTCGCCCACGATCAGGGAGAAATAAGTGATGAGCGTGACCACAATAGAGAGCGAAATCTGCTCCGCATATGGTGCCGCAACAGCGATTTGGGACACAAACGGCTCCAACAAATGTCCAATCGCAACGCCTGCATATGCACCCTCTACAATACTAATTAGTGTGATGCCGATCTGCATGGCAGACAGATAATGGTCAATGCGGTCAAGGAGATCAACGGCTATGGCAGCGTTGCGGTTGCCCTTCATTTTCTCGGCTTCGAGGCGCGAGCGTTTTGAGGTGAGAAGCGCGATTTCACCCAGCACGAGGAATCCGTGCAGGACAATTAGGACTACTACTATGGCAATTTCCATGAGAAAAATGCTGCTGCACCGCTTTGAAAATTGGGTGAAAAATGGCGCAGTTGAGAGAGGCGGCGTAGCAGCGAAGGTTTTTTATGGGAATCGGTCAAGAAAGTTGCGCCCAACTTTGTTCTGGATTCGGGTGCAAAAGTAGCCCATTTGCCAAATTTTTCAGATGAAAATTCGCGGGTTGCCTATGCAACGAGAAATTTTATGTTAAAATTGAAAAAAAACTTCCCCGCCCCAACAATAAGCCCATACATTTGGCATCGTCAATGAGCACCTCGCTCAATTATTTCATCACCAACTTACTTTCTCTGCGTATCGGCTAAAACTTGTACACCAATTAAATTCCTATATCAATTTAACTGGTTAACAGCAAAATCCGTTTGCTTATGCAAGTTATGCCAATGCTCCACGATCATGATCTGATCGCACGCTACACAGATGGTGATGAACAAGCCTTCGAGACACTTCTCGCTCGTTACAAGGCAAAAATCTACACCTCTATCTATCTCTTTGTGAAAGACCGCGCACTCGCGGAAGACATCTTTCAGGAAGTCTTCATCAAAATTATTGACACCCTTCGCAAGGGCAAGTACAACCACGAAGGCAAATTCGTGCAATGGGCCATGCGCATATCGTACAATATGTGCGTGGATTACCACCGGCGCAACAAACGCCGAGCCCACATCAATCCGAACCCAGACTTCGACATTTTCGATGTGCTGCGCGTCAGCGATGAAGGCCCGGAAACCATCATCATGCGCTCTGAAACGCACAACCGCATCCGCCACCTGGTGGACGGGCTTCCACCCGAACAGCGCGAGGTGGTCATTTTGCGACACTACGCCGACATGAGTTTCAAGGAAATCGCCGGCCTTACCCGGGTCAGCATTAATACTGCACTGGGCCGTATGCGCTACGCCTTGATCAACATCCGTAAAATGATGTCGGAACGGGAAGTGGTGCTGCAGTAAGCATGAAGCGATGAAGTGATGAAGTGAATATCGGGGCCGATTTTCCAAATGGAGAATCGGCCCCGATTTTTGTACGCACTTCATCCAACTTCTCATGTCAAACAGTCCAAAGTCTTTTCCGACCTTTGCCCCATGAATGCTATCCGTGAAACAAATTTTCAATTCCCCGGTCAAACGGCCTTTTACCGTGGCAAAGTCCGCGACGTATATTCCCTGGGTGAACGGCTGGTGATGATTGCCAGCGACCGCATTTCGGCATTTGACCACATTCTACCACGGGCTATCCCTCATAAAGGCGCGGTGCTGAACCAGATTGCCACTTATGCCCTGCAATCCACCCGCGACATTTGTCCCAATTGGCTGATTTCGTCGCCCGATCCAAACGTTGCAATTGGGTGGCGCTGTGAGCCGGTGCGCGTGGAAATGGTCATTCGAGGATATCTGGCAGGGCATGCAGCACGCACGTATGCTTCCGGGTTGCGCACTTTATGCGGCGTGACTTTGCCTAAGGGACTGCGCGAAAGCGACCCATTTCCCGAACCAATCATTACACCCACCACAAAGGCTGATAAAGGGCATGATGAGGATATTTCAAGAGAAGAAATCCTTGCACGCGGGGTGGTAAGTGAAGAAGATTACGCCCAAATGGAGGCATTCACTCGGGCACTTTTCCAGCGAGGAACAGAAATGGCCGCTGCGCGAGGGCTGATCCTCGTGGACACAAAGTACGAATTTGGCAAAAAGGATGGGCAAATCTTGCTCATGGACGAAATCCATACGCCCGATAGCTCGCGTTATTTTTATGCTGATGGCTATGCCCAACGACAGGAACGCGGGGAACGGCAACGGCAATTGAGCAAAGAATTCGTGCGCGAATGGCTCATTGCCAATGGATTCCAGGGGAAAGACGGGCAGCAGATGCCGAGCATTCCTGAAGCTTTTATCAAAGAAATTTCGGACCGCTATATCGAACTGTTCGAAAAGGTGACTGGGCGGGCTTTTGTGAAGGACAATTCAAGAAATATGGCCGCCAGAATTGAGGAGAATGTTTTGGCTGCTTTAGCGCTAATATGAATGGCACATTCTGATTCTTTAGCCACTAATTGCACGAATTTTCCCTTCTTTTTAAACCTCTCCCTCCCCTTATAGTCTTATCTCCAAACTCGCATGAATTGCAATTGACTGCAACTAAGAAGCCCGCGACGGACGAACAAATCATGGAACTATTGCGCTCTGAGCAGACTTTCGAGCGCGGGTTTCGGTTGCTGATGGCGCAATACCGCGAGCGGCTCTACTGGCATATCCGCCGTATGGTGCAGATTCACGATGATGCCGATGATGTGCTTCAAAATACGTTCATTAAGGTTTACAGAGGCATTTTGCAGTTTGAGGGAAAGTCAAAACTATACACTTGGCTCTATCGGATAGCGACCAACGAAGCACTCACTTTTTTGCAAAGTCAAGCGCGGCACGTTTCGTCGTCTCTCGATGACGCCGATAATTTGCTGTCAAACCGATTAAAGGCAGATGAGTGGTTTGACGGCGATGCCGTACAAGCAAAACTAATCCTTGCCATTGCTGAATTGCCTGACAAACAAAAACAGGTGTTTAACCTGCGTTACTACGACGAAATGCCATATGAAGAAATGTCGCAGTTGCTCAACACATCGGTGGGTGCATTGAAAGCCTCCTTTCACCATGCTACTAAGAAAATTGAGGCAGCTTTTTTGAACTTCGAACCTTGACCAAATTTAAAACACAGACTATGAAAAAGCAAAATTTGGACGAAGAGCTGAAAACCATATCCCCTTTCCTCAAGGATTTGAAGGGAAAAGGAGACGGGTTTAAGTTTCCCGAAGGATACTTTGAGGACTTAGAGCATACAATATTCGCACGTATCGAATCCTCGGGAGGCATGGGTCGCCCAACGATGAAACGGAGCGAACGCCTCCGCATATTTGCCTCATTCATAAGGCCTCAAGCTGCAATGGCCTACGCGGCGGCACTGGCATTGGTATTGGCCGCTGTTTGGTTCATACGCCAAGATTCTGCTGCTGTCCAGGATGCAACACTACTCGCATCAACCGAATTGACCGAAGATGACTTGGAATCCTACGTTTTGGAAAATTTGCACGAATTTGAGCCAGCGCAACTGGCTTCACTGAGCTCAGATGAAAACGCGGAGGCGATCGAAAAACCCGCTCTTGGCAAGCAAAAGAAAAACAGTGCTGCTTCTGATGAAATCCAACCGGATGATTTGGATAAAATCCTTGATGAGATGACTGACGAAGAGCTTGAGCAAATACTTTGAACAAATAATTAAGAACATTTAGCTATGAACTTCACCATGAGACATTTTTTATTCACCGTGCTGATTGTCAGTGCTTTTGGCACTTTGGCACAGGCGCAAGTAGACCCCGAAAAGCGCGATGCACGCTTGGCCGCTTTCCGGGCGGAGGTCTTCACACGAGTCCTCAACCTTACCCCTGAAGAAGCACAAAGTTTTTGGCCTGTGTACAATGAATTTACCGATAAGCGAGAACAGGTACAGCAAGAATTGCGGCCAGCGAAGCAGCTCGACCAAATGAGCGACGCAGAAGTGGAAGACCAAATCAAGCGTCACTTTGAGATGAAGCAGCGCGAAATTGACCTTGAGCGCGAAGCCTATCAAAAACTTCGCAAAGTGCTCCCGCTTCGGAAAATTGCCAAACTCCCCATGGCCGAGCGAGAATTCAGAGAGTCGCTGGTAAAAAAACTCCAAGAGGCGCGTGAGCGCAAAATGGAGCGGCAACAAAACAGGCTGCCCGGAGGCAGAGGCCGTCGTTGAAGTGTTTTCGCGCTATCTTCGCGCCCCTATGAAATCCCCCTTCTTTTTACGCTTATTTTCCCTTTTCCTACCGGCTTGCGCAAATGCGCCTGGTCAAGTTCCCGCTCCGTCCTCCACAGCAATAGCCTACAAGACCCCAACGTATCTAGAAAAATTTGTAACAGCGTATGCCCACTATTTCGAGGACGAGGTTCGGCTGACCAATACGCCAGGTGCAGCTATCGTCATTGTAAAAGACAGCCAAATTGTGTTGATGCAATGTTATGGCCCACGCATTGTAGGCGGGAAGGATTCCATTGACGAAAACACGGTTTTTCGGATCGGCTCATTATCAAAGGGTTTCGCTGGGGTATTGACGGGAATAATGGTACAGGATAAACTCCTTGATTGGGACGACCCCGTGCAACAGCATTATCCTGACTTCACCCTGCGCGACCGCAAACAGACTGCACGCGTTCGCTTATGGCACTTGCTTTCACACACTACAGGACTTCCTTACCATGCTTTCACCAACCTCATTGAAAAAGACTTTAGCATTCCGCACATTGTAAAAGATTACTTTCCCAAAGCCCCTGTGTGTGGCAAGGAGGGAGAATTTTATGCCTACCAGAATGTGGCGGTCTGCGTCATTGAGGAAGTGATTTTGCAAAAAACGGGCAAATCCTATGCACAACTTTTGGCTGAAAAAATCTTCTTTCCTGCAGGAATGCATCAGGCCTCCAGCGATTTTGGAAGCATTAATAAGCAGCAAAACAAAACCTTCCCACATTTTGCCACAGGAAGGGGTGATTGGCGGGCAGATTCTATTTCGCCGCTCTACTACAATGCCATAGCCGCTGGAGGCGTAAACGCCAGTATCGCCGACATGGGTGAATGGCTCAAACTACTTCTGGGGAACAAACCCAATATCGTTGCAGACAGCACACTCGAACGTGTATTCCGCCCAGTGGTAAGAACTGATAAAGAGCGCCGAATCTTTCCGCACTGGTTGCGGCGCGATGCGGCTTCTTATGCGCTTGGCTGGCGTGTGCTGGATCATGATGGAGATACAATTCTTTACCACGGCGGATATGTCAACGGTTACAAAAGCGAAATCGCGCTCAACCGTCGTGATGGCATTGGTATTTGTGTGCTTTTCAATGCGCATACCGCAATGAGCAGCTTGTGCATTCCAGCGTTTTTTGAACGATGGGATGGGACGAAAAGGAAATAAAAATCGGCTGACCGGGAAATCCCGGCCAGCCGATTCAATTATTGTCCGCCAATGTTTGGCGTTTACTTTACTGCTTATTGGATGACAAACTTGCGGGTCACGTTGTATTTAGTTCCCACCATTTGAACGGTGTAAATACCTTTAGCTTGGCCAGAAAGGTCGAAGTCAATCATTGAATCGCCTTCCTGGATGTTTTTCTCCATCATCAATCGGCCAGCAAGGTCAAATACCCGAAGCGATGCCCCAACTTCCATTACACCACCCACATATACCAAACCAGTGCTAGGGTTTGGGAAAATGGTTAGATCCTGGTAGGAGGTACGGCTGGCATAAGTCATGATCGGGTCTTCAAAGACAGGCTTTCCTTTCTCATAGGTTGGGAAAGCATTTCGCACACTGGTTAAGAAGCCGGACCCAGTTGGAACATTCTCAATATTGGTTTCATCCAATTGAATGCCTTCTGGTGCTGTATTCTCGTTAAGGAAAGTGGTGTTGGCATAAGCGTACGCAGCCGAGTAGGAACCTCTTGTGCCACCGATAACGAGTCTGCCGTGTGCACGGGTAGCAAATGCTTCCTGAACGGGGATGGTATTGTTCAGGCTTTTGATGACCCCTTGTGCACCGTCGGCAATGTTAACCGTTTGCGCAAACAAGCCACCACCCGGACTTACCAGGCCTCTGCGCCATGAAGTGATAACCTTGCTGCCTCCATTGGCAAGCACAGCGTTGTTTACCCAACATACTGGAGTACCTGCGCCACTAGTATTGACCACGTCATTGATTCTTGACCATATAACCGTGCCATTCCAAGAAAGTCTGGCAGTATAGACCCCTGAATTTGAGTTGGAGAACGCCGAACCGGTTACGATAAAACCATTCTCTCCGGAGAGGGGCAGTATCTCTTCAAACTCAGTGTAAGAGTATGCGCTTCCATCAGGCGAGGTCGGGAGGTTTAAAGTGCGTGTCCAAACCAAGTCCCCAGCTACGTCAATGCGAATTACATTGCGGGTGCCAGCAATGACATAGCCTCCGCCATTAGCGGCCTTTATGGTCCATGCGAATCCACTGACAGGATAGTCTTTTGTCCACTGGGCAACCCCATAAGCATCGAATTTAGTTACAGCCAATTCGCCACTGCTATTGGTTGATCCGCAAGCTACGTAACCGCCATTGGAAGCAGGGCATACTCCACCATACTGCATGCCAAAAGGCAGGGTGGTGATACGGTCCCACATTTTGTGGCCTGTGGCGTTGGTCAAAATTGCATAGACACGGTTGTTATTAATAGAAGCCACAGCGAAATAACCTACCGGATAAGTACTTTTGCAGAAACTTTTCCAAAAAGTCTGCATGGTTTCAGTCGTGGCGTGAACACGGTTCCATGAGTTGAATTGTGCGAACTCGCTAAATTCGGACATATACAAGGTATTGTTTGCCGGCTCAAAAAATTTGTTGCCCATAATGACATAGTTCTGCATGGATTGCGGCTCAATTTTCCACGCGGAATGGTCAAAAGCGCCCCAAGTTTTGGTGCTTTCGAAAACGTTTTGGGCCTGTGCCGTGAAGGCGAACAGTGCTACCAGGAGCAGCGAATAAAAGAGTTTGAAATTGCCTTTCATTATTTGAGAATTTTAAAAAATTGGGTGAAAAAAATTTGAAAATATCTGAAAACAAGCCAGCAGGCTCGTCGCAGTCATCGAGAGAGGTGAAACAATGCATGGCTGCAATGTGGTCACACATCGCAGTAAACGAAAAGGTGGGGGGCTTAAAAGCAGCCGTCAGGAGAAAATAAATGGAGCGAAATGAGGTATAAATCCCCCAAAGGAGGATTGTTGCGGAAAGGTAGACCCCAAAAATCTATTTCTTTTTGTGTAGTAGATTTTGGCATAGGGCAAACTCAATTTGGTTGGGTGATTGTTGCGGGAGGCGTAGCAAATGTAAGGTTATGGCGGTTGTCATTGTCAAGTCCAGGGCTTTATTTTTTTGTAACTTAAATGACAAAAGAGAGTTAGCATCAATCGCATTCAAACATCTTCCACTTCAAAAGACTTAGGAAATGCACTTCTCAAAAAAATGGGCGACCCTTTTTCACAACAAAAGTAATGGCTGAAATAACACTAGAAAAATGAGTGTGGTCACTAGATAATGTGATTGTCGTCCGCCGCTCTCGATTCGCTGCTCTTGGTCCATTTACGCCAGGTTTTCCATAACGTTCAGATTTGCATTTTGAAATCAAATTTTCTTTCTTCTTTTGCCCAACGAACAGGGTTGCTAAGAACCCTGCTTTTATACTTTTTTTGTCCGAAAACAAGATGTGATCCGTATGAAGCAAATTTACAAAACTTTGACTGCCAGCCTCTTGTGCCTAATGCTTGGAGGCACCTGGCTCCATGCCCAAATTTCCATCAAAGGAAAGGTGCGCGATGCTGTAAGCGGCGATGATCTCATCGGAGCCAGCGTAGTGCTGGTGAACGGTGGAGGCGGAGCGCTTACCAACTACGATGGAGAGTTCATCCTTAAGGCTGAGGCGTTCCCTGTGAAAATCAGGTTCTCTTACACAGGGTACGAATCGCAAGAATTGGAGGTGGCAGACGCTGCTCAAAAGGTAGATGTGCGCCTTTCCACCGCCAGCATCATCATGGAAGAGGCCATTGTTGTGGGCCAACGGGTTGACGACAAACAAAAGGCAGCCCCACTCACGGTGGAAAACATGGATGCCATTGCCATCAAGCAGACGGCTTCTGTGAACTTCTACAACGGGCTTGGCAACCTCAAAGGCGTGGACCTTACCACTGCATCTCTTGGCTTCACGATCATCAACACGCGGGGGTTCAACTCAACCAGCCCTGTGCGTTCGCTCCAGATCATTGATGGGGTAGATAACCAGGCACCGGGTCTTAATTTTTCTTTAGGCAACTTCCTCGGTTCCAGCGATTTGGACGTAACGAAGGTAGACCTTATCCAAGGTGCGAGTTCGGCATTTTATGGCCCCAATGCTTTCAACGGCGTGATTTCGATGGAGACCAAAAACCCGTTTGTACACAAAGGGCTATCGGTGTCTCTAAAGTCGGGCGAGCGCAACCTTTGGGAAGGCGCCATCCGTTGGGCAGATGCTTTTAAAAACAAGAAGGGCGAAGAGTTTTTCGCTTATAAACTCAACTTCTTCCACCTCCGCGCCAACGATTGGGAGGCCAACAACTACGGGCCTGTATCGGGCACAGAATCTGGGGGGGCTTTTTATACTACGGAGCAAAACCCCGGCCGCTACGATGCAGTAAACATCTATGGCGACGAGTATGTGGCACGTTTCGATGGCTCCGCCAACCCTGCCTGGAACAGCGGTCGAGCAGGACTGAATATCTACCACCGCACGGGTTACCGGGAGGCTGATTTGGTGGATTACGATACCCGCAATACAAAGGCAAACGCCGCCCTGCATTTCAGAACCAACCCGGCAAAAGGCTTTGAATCGCCCGAGCTCATTCTATCATCCAGCTTTGGCGCTGGGACAACCGTTTACCAGGGCGATAACCGATTCAGTCTTCGTGATATTTTGTTCTTTCAAAACCGTGTCGAATTCCGTAAAAAAGACAAGTATTTTATTCGCGCATACGCTACCAACGAGGATGCGGGCAGGTCTTTCGACCCCTATTTCACAGCGCTGAAAATCCAAGAATTGACCAAGGACAACAACCGATGGGCTTCAGATTACGAAAAATGGTGGACATCGCCCAACCTCGGAAATGTGTACTTTGGAAAAATGACAGAAGATTGGAATTTTCCAGTGCCTTCGTCCAACACCCCATCCGATGCAGAACTCGCTGCCATTCAAAACTGGATGCTCGCTTATCAGGACTCCTTGTCTGTGCAGCACTCAATGGCAGAAGCTTATGCCAACCAAGCCAATAATTTGAGTGGACAAACCCCCGCTTATGACTTTTACCAGCCTGGCACGGCTCGTTTCGACTCCTTGGTCAATGATATTAGTTCCAAAAAATCTAGCGAAGGGGGCACACAATTCTTCGATAAATCAGCCCTTTATCATGTACACGGTGAATATCGGTTTACCCCCAAATGGTTGAATTTCTGGCTCGTGGGTGGAAATGCGCGGCTCTACCGGCCGGTTTCGCAGGGCACTATTTTCTCCGATACCCTTACCTATACCCGTGATGCCAACGGTATTGCGCTTGACTCCGCTTATCGAAAGATCACCAACCATGAATTCGGGTTGTACACAGGCGTGGAACGAACCTTTGGAGATTGGAAACTGAACGCTACCGTGCGTGTGGACAAAAACCAAAACTTTAAATGGCTCGCGACGCCAGCTGTCTCCGCCGTCTGGAATCCGGCGGAGAACAATTACCTCCGGGCCTCCTTTTCTTCGGCCATCCGCAACCCGACGCTGACCGACCAATACCTTTTCCTAAACGTGGGCCGAGCCACGCTGTTGGGCAACATCACCGGCTTTGATAACCTGATCACGCTCAATTCTTTCAGGGATTATTTGGCCGTGCCGTTTCCTACCCTCAACTTGCTTAAGCGTTTTGATGTGGCGCCCATCCAACCTGAAAAAGTCAAGACCTTCGAGTTGGGTTACCGTACCACACTGTTCAAAAAACTGTATGTGGACGCAGGCTACTATTATAGCATTTACGACAACTTTATCGGCTATAATATAGGCATTGACGCAGATATAGACCCGTTTTTCGGGCTTGAATACCGCTCTATAAAGGCATACCGGGTAGCAGCCAACTCCACTAACACCGTTACCACACAAGGTTTTGCCCTCGGTACGAACTTCTACTTCGCTGATTATTACATGGTGCAAGGAAATTATTCTTGGAACCGCCTCAATACGGCAGTGGACGACCCCATCATACCTGCGTTCAATACACCCGAACACAAGTACAACGTTGGCATCAGCGGGCGCGACTTGCCGCTCGTCCCAAAAAACAAAAAACTGCTTTGGGGCTTCAACGTTACCTACAAATGGATACAAGGCTTTACATTTGAAGGTTCTCCCCAATTCACGGGCTACATTCCGACCTATGATATGGTGGATGCGCAGGTGAATTTGAATGTGGTGCGCTGGAACATGACCTTCAAATTGGGGGCGGCAAACCTGCTCGACAAGCGTCGCTACCAGACTTACGGCGGCCCACTTATCGGGCGCATGGCGTATCTGAGCATGGTGTACGATTGGAAAAAAAAATAAGACTTTCTGAAAAATAGATTTTGCGTGTAGAATACCCCAATTGACCAAGGACAACGCTTTTGACAAAATCAACAATCATTAACCTAACTCATCGTTTTGGACATGAAAAAATTTGCTACTCTTTTCGCCCTGCTATTTCTGTTTGCGGCTGCTACTGCGAACGCACAAGAGCGTTACAAAGATCCAGTATTCACGGATGTGACGACAAACATTGACCAGTACGGGTCGAACTTTACCGTGCTTACACTCAGCACTCCATTGGGACACACCCTGCGTCAACCGCTAATTATGCGCGTTTATCAGCCAACTGGCGACACAGAAACCGATCGCCCATTGGTTATCTATTTCCACACGGGCAATTTTTTGCCGTTCCCGCAAAATAGTGGCTGTTATGGTACCATTAATGACTCTTCCTGTGTAGAGTTCGCTACACGCCTTGCCAAAAGGGGCTATGTTGTTGCTGTAGCTGACTACCGCTTGGGATGGAACCCATTGGCTTCTACGGAGTTGGTGCGCCGCTTCACGCTCATTAACGCTGCCTATCGCGGTGTGCAAGATGCCCGTACTTGTGTTCGCTTTTTCAGAAAAGACGCGGCTACGGTGAACAACTATAAAATTGACCCGGACAAGATCATCCTATGGGGGCAAGGTACTGGCGGCTATATTACCCTTGCTGCAGCTACCCTTAATAATTATACGGACATCATAAATACCTCTGAGCCTGGCAAATTTATGCTCAATGCTACCACGCCGATGATTATTCAACCATACAACGGCGACATTTATGGCAATCCGCCTGCACCACAGCAAGTATGCCTCGTTGATGCTACCTATAACTCAATCACGGGTATTCCTGTTGGTGATACACTTTGCGTGCCTAACCACGAAGGGTATTCCTCTGACTTTGCTATGGCCGTGAATATGGGTGGTGCGCTTGGCGACAAATGGTGGCTCGACGCTCAGTCGCCGCCCATCGTGTCGTTTCACGTTGTGAGCGATCCGTTTGCTCCTTGTAACGATGGCCTTGTAGTAGTACCGCTTCCTCCAGACTTCCCTCCAGTTGTGAACGTGACTGGCTCGTGTGGTGTGCAAGCACTTATTGAAAGCACTTTCCACACCAACGATGTATTTAAAAAGTCAGATGACTGCAACAACAATGTTTATGTCCAGGCTGCAGACGCAATTAATGGTGGTCGTGCGGGCTTCTATCCCTTCATCGGCACACCGAACAACCAGTCGGGGCCATGGGAATGGGCTTCTGTGCCTCCTGCTACTGCCAACTGCAACACAAATTCTGTAACGTCTCGGGCTTACATTGACACCATCGTAGGCTATGCAACACCCTTGGCCTGTCGTGCGCTCAATCTTTGCTGCCTCGTAGGCACGGAAGATTTGGTGAAAAGCAACATTGAACTTAACATCGCGCCAAACCCGGCTTCCAACGAAGTGACCCTTACCGTGCCGAGCGAATTTTTGATGCAAGGTGTGGAGCTCTTCGATGCCAGCGGCCGCTTGGTGCGCTCCATGTACGGGATCAACCACAGCTCCGCAATTTTGGATCGTGGAAACCTTCCACGCGGTATTTACACTGCTAAAGTGTATTTCGCAGAAGGTGTGATGGCAAGGATGATTGTTTTTGAATAATTGTTGGGTGAATTCATTTCGCCTTATCAATAGGCATTAAAGACCAGCGGCGGCACGGGATCAACTCCGTGTCGCCGCTGGTCTTTTACTTTATAATGGCTTTCTCTGAATCATCTACCTTTGGCCGCCTAATCCACCAATCTCCGATCCACCAATCACTAAACTATGAAAGTTCTCATCCCCGTTGCCGGCGTCGGCACACGCCTTAGGCCGCATACGTACACCCAGCCCAAGCCCCTGATGCCTGTGGCTGGAAAACCCATCATCTGTTTTATCATAGACAGGTTGGTAGAAACGGGCATCAAAGATTTTGTGTTTGTAATTGGCCATTTGGGTGATAAAGTGCGGCATTTTATTGAGGAAACCTACCCAAACCTACATACTGAATTTGTTTACCAGGAACACCGCGAAGGCTCTGCGCACGCGGTTTGGACAGCTCGTGAGGCTATTGAGGATGAAGACGAAATCTTCATTGCGTTCGGAGATTCAATTTTTGACTTAGACCTTCAGCGGATGCTCGACTGCCCACATTCCTGTCTTGGGGTAAAAAAAGTGGGCGATCCGCGCGATTTCGGTGTGGCGGAATTTGGCGAAGATGGCCGCGTGACCCGTTTGGTAGAGAAACCCAGAATCCCAAAGTCCAATATGGCCATCGTAGGGCTTTATAAGATAAAGGAAGTACCCGAACTCATCCGCGCAACCGGATTCCTTATTCAGAATGATATTCGCACAATGGGCGAGTTCCAACTGACGGATGCGTTGCAGCACATGGTGGAGCAAGGCACTCATTTTCATGCTATTCCGGTGCAAAACTGGTTCGATTGCGGGCGAAAAGAAGTGCTGCTCGAAACCAATGCCATGTTACTCGACCAACGCGGAATCGCGACCAGCCAAAAGGATTTGCCTAATTTTGAAGGAACTATATTTATCCATCCTGTGGCAGTAGGAACCAACTGTTATATCACGCACAGCATCATTGGCCCGCATGTCACCATTGGCGACAACGCCCATATCAAGCGCAGCATCGTGAAAGACAGTATCATTGGCAATTTTGCCTCACTTGAAGATGTGGTGCTCAAGCATTCCGTGATTGGAGCGGATGCCAGTATTCGCGGCATGGACCTTAGCCTCAATATTGGGGATAACACGGAGATAGACTTTGGATAGTATTCACCAAGTCTGGCTTTGATTCCAAAAAGGTGGGTCGCCGAATGGATCGTTGCCTTGATCTCGTTGACGGGCTTCTTCGGCCTTTTGGGCTTCAATGGCTAAACGCTGAGCCTTTGTTTGCTCAAATATTGCTTGTGGCAAAAAATGCGTTTTTTCCTCGTCGTCGAAATGATGTTCGACATCTTTCGATTCTTCATCTTCCAGTTCGCCTTTGAAAAGGAATGCCGCAAAAATCCCCGCCAAACTTCCAATCAAGTGGCTTTCCCAAGAGATACCCTCCTGATCGGGCAACACCCCCAGAAACATCCCACTGTAGAGCAGCATCACGATTCCCGCCAAGATAATGGAGCGAAGGCTTCGACGGAAAATGCCGTTCCAAAACATGAACGATACAAGACCATAAATGATCCCGCTCGCTCCTATGTGCGACACAGGTCGTGCAAACAGCCACACCGCCGCGCCTGTCAGAAAATAGACGAGCCAAAAAGCCCGCATCGCTACTTTCCGATAAAAATAAATGGTGATGAACGCGAGCACGAACAGCGGTAGCGTATTGGAAATCAAGTGTTTCCAACTCCCGTGGATCAATGGGGCGGTCACGATGCCACGCAAACCCCATGCTCTGCGCGACATGATGCCATAGGCTCCAGGATCAAATTCATTGGCAACTTGCCAAAAGTGAACCAACCACATCAATAACACGGCAAAAAACGGGAAGCGAAGGCTCTCCAACAGGTGCTGACGGGTTATTTGCCAGCTATCGGTTTCGCTGTCAATCATGGGGTTCATGGATAAGAGAGCGATGGGTTGATGAAGAGATGGGGTGGTTTTGAAGCAGGCTTTTTGATTTTTAAAGATACCCCAAAGCCAAAGGATGGATATCCTCCGGTCGTTTCCATAGAAGGTTTTATCTGGAGACTAAGGTCGTCGCTCACATCGAATCGAGCGAGGTGCGCATCTACAAAGGCATCTGTGACGACCAATAGGTAAGTGACACCGAGTGCGAGGTACCACTTTTCTGTATAACCCCGGAAAGTGTCGCGGTAAGATCGCAACCTGGGGGCATCAAAACCATCGTAAGGTGATTCTGGAGTGCCACCGTTCACGATCGTTTTATAAGCATCGCGGAGTTCGTGGTAGGTATTCTGGGTATCAAAAGTGAAGTATCCGATGCCGCCCAATGCGCCCCACACGATGGGGACTTTCCACCATTTCTTGTTGTATGCTTGTCCTGCTCCTGGCAGAGCGAACGAAAGCAGTGCCGCTACACGTGGGTTTGGGTAGCCTTTGGAGAATACCCGGTAAACGACTCCCTTCTTTTTTTCTTTCAAAACCAATGTGTCGGGTTCTGTCGGTTGTTGTTTGAAAAGCGAGTCCCGGTCTATTGGAAAGAAGGAAGGAGGCGAAAGAGAATCCGCCCCTACAACTTGCAGGGAATCAGGCTTTTGGGCAAAAATTGGAAAGCATATCAATGCCGCGAGGAAAGTAAAAAGTAGTCGCATAGTCATATCGGCCCGCCTTCGCCTCCGTTTGCCACGATTCGACGGACAGAAAGGCTATGGCGGGTAAAAAGACAAAAGTAACGCGCAAGGATTAAAAACGTTGCGGCGAACAAGACTTGAGCCTGGTTCGCCGCAATTTTACCCGCTGTAGCCTTCCTGCCCGCCAAGACTTGGCAGGCGGGGGCGAAGGTGGGTCTGTCTCTATTCATTACTGCATCTTCACATCGTCGAAACGCCATGTACTGGTATTGGCAGTTGTATTGCCCACATATTTAAACGCTACATAACTCTTGTTGTTCGAGATCGGCAAGGCAATATTGCCCGAAGGCACAAAATTGGAATAGCCGTTCGGGTCCTGAGGAGGCAAGGCAAAGTTCAGTTGTGTCCAGGTAGCGGTGCCTACATTCTGGCCATCAAAATTGGTGGACACCCATGCCGTAAGGCCGTCGTGCCTCCAATAGCCAGAAGATGTCTCAAAGGAAAGCGTGCGTTGTACCTTAAGATCAAGCGGAGGGGAAATCATCCAGGTTTCCATGTTCGCAAGGTTCGATGAAAAAGCGGTGGCTTGACAGAATTTGTCGCCCGAAAATGTCGCACCGCGCCAATAACGGGTGCCTTGTACTGCAATGTTGAGCCAACCGGCCATGGCGATGTCCTGATTGGCCGTCACGCCGTCAAATGCTTCGTTCATACTGGTTAGCCCAGGTGCATTCGGATTAATTGCGCCACACCGCAGACTGTCCATTGCCACATCATTCAGGTCGCGGATGTACAGCTGGTAGTCGTCGTTGTACACACCCAGCACCCCGGTAATGGAGCCTTTGCCACGTGGTGTTTTTTGAATGGCAAAATCGGCAAAGCCACTTGTGCGAACGAGTAGTTGGGCACCGCTGCAGCTTTGGATCGTGCGGTTGAGGCTGGTTAAAGAGGGGACATCCGCCCAGGTTTGGGCACTGTCTGCTTTCACAAATTCCACATCTTCCAAGGTGATAAGTGTACTGATGTGGCTTGCAGTGATTTGCGAGATGGATACGACTTTGGGCACCGGAGCAGCACCCAGGAAACCGCGCACAACCTGTGTGCGCTCCTGGTTTTCAGTGATCCCTACGTCAGTAGATTGCCCGTTTTCAACTACAACACCGCCTATAAGTTGAGGGAGGTCGTTGTAGTCGGTCAGCATCAGACCGTTGCAACGGATGTAGATTTTGCGGCCCACAGGGTAACGATTGTAGAGGTAGCCGTTGCTGAATTTTACTTCAATACCGCCTGTAGAGTCTTGAATGACAATGGTTTTGTAGTAATTGCCCGAACGGTCGTCCATGACCACTGTGCCGCCAATAACCAGGTCATTGGTGATGAGGTCGAAACCGCCATCCAATGCATGAAGCCCCTTTAAGGTCTTGATACTGGTGTTGGTCGGAATGTCTTGGCCATCGCCGCCAACCGGTGGTTGGTCAAACTCGGTTTTGACACAGGCAACAAAAGTTATGGCCAAAAGAAGTGCGGCCACGAGGCAACTTGCGAGGTTTTTATTTTTTTGGAAAAACATGGTTGAATGTTTTTTTGTGTTGAAAATCAGATAGAAAAGGTTGATGAGGGTTTATGAATGTTTATAGGGTTGATAAAGGTTTATGAAGACTGATAGGGGTTGATATTTCATCAACTTTTATAAATCTTTGTCAACCCTATAAACTTTTAAACTCAAATCCTAACCCCCAGCGAAATAAAGTAATTCAGCCCGGGGGCGTACTGCACCTCGTAAGAGTAAAGGTTCTCGTTGTCAAACTCGCGCCCAAACGCATTTAGATATGCTTCGCGGCCTGAAACGATGATGTTTTTGTTGTCCAAGATGTTGTTCACACCTGCGTTCAGGTAAAGGAAAACCTGGTTGATTTTCCAAGATTTTCCACCGAAAAAGTCGAGCGTGTAGGCTGCTGGGGCTTTACGCTGGTTAATAATTGTATTCCAGATTGGTGAACCTGGCTCTTGAGCCAACACGGCTTCTGCGCGGCGGCGGGTCGGATCGAAATAGAACCAGAAATTGTCGGTCCAGTTGAAGCTAAGCGATGCGAACCAGAAACGTTTGCCTTCGTATTTCAAGCCCAATGAAGCAGCCGTTTGCGGGGTGCGCGGCACCAGCAGATTTTCCTGATAAACGGTAACACTGTCCAGTCCTACCGACCCTGTATTGTCGGCGCTTTGGTATAGCAAGGGGCGAGAAGTGTAGTGATAGTAACCAGCATTTACAGCACCAGAAAGCACCCAGGATGGGACGGGTTTCCACTCAAACGCGCCTTCCAACCCAACATGCCTGCGGTCAACGCCTGTACGCACAATGGTACTAAACTCTCCCAGCAATTGCGCAAAAAACAGGTTGCTCTCGACCTCATTTTTGAACTCAGTCAGATAACCAGTTACTCTCGCTCGAAGTGTGGGCGCGCGATGGATGAAGCCAGCCTCCACACTTTGCACGGTGTATGGATCTACGCCCGGAACTACAGTATTTCGGTTGCGCGGCGAAAGGAAAATATCGCGGAACTGAGGTGGTTTTGTGCCGATAAAACCATTGGCATATAAATAGTTACGGCCATTGACCTTGTAGGTTACGCCTCCTTTTGTGCCGTAAGTGTAAAACGACTGCTTCTGCGAATCCCCCAGCGAATTATCCACGAATCGCCCGTTTTGCATTTTACCAGTTCGCCAAAATTGGTTCAACCCAACTTCGCCTCCAAAGAACACTTGAAAGCGACGCAGGTCTGTTGTGATTTGGAACCAGGTGTTGCCACTGCGTATGTTCTCGTCGTAGTTGTAGCCAAAAATATCGCCCTCGCGTACCACATTGTTGGGGTTCAGGAGGTCGTTTTGCTCTTTATCGGGTTCGCCCGGATAGTCTTGCGCGGCGAAACGGTTGATGTCGTACCAAAAATCGCCACCTAATAGGTCGTCCACCACCTTGAAATTCTGCCCCGTGTACCAACGATAACTTGCGCCCGCCTGGATTTTGGTGCGAACGTTCAACTGCTGGTTTAGCACCGCGTTGAAGCCCAGTTCCTTGCTGTCGGCGCGTTGGTCTTCAATAATGTACTGCGAACGTTTGCCCGTCACGGTGTTTCCGACAATGCCATCTGCGTTCTTGATCGTTTCGATGTTCCGCTTGTTCTCATCGTAGAAACGGTGCCAGTCCAATTGGCGCAAGTTTTCATCGTTTCGGAGCGCATCGGCCCATTGAGATGAAAGCGTTGAGTCGAGAATGGCCGACGGAAGACGGCGATTGTAGTCGGGCGCAGGGTTGGTCGCGTCATTCCATTCAAGGCGTGTGTCGCCGCGTTTGCCCGCTTGGCCAGACACCGCTACTGTGACGGACGTGCCAGCCTGTGGGGTCCAGTCGTATCGGAGAATACCGATAGGCTGGTGTGCGTAGCCGACCGCGGCGTTGCGTTTTTCGCCATTCTGATAACCCCAGTTTGGATTATAGCGGTGCGTCCCGGCCAGCTCGAACATTTCCTCAAATGAATCGGCTGCTTTGCCTCGTTTACTAGGTGCACCAAGAAATGTGAGGTTCAGGGCGTGTTTTGGCCCCATTTTTTTGTCGACAGAAAGGAAATAAGAGTAGCCATCGAAAAAGGTGCCGTCAAAATAACCTTCCTGACCCCAGCGGCGGCTGCCCGAAAGACTCACGGCCCAACCACCGGGCATCAAACCGGTGTTCATCGTGAGCATCACGCGGTCTGTGTAAGTCCGGTTCGATTTGGCATAGGAGGCCCGGATTTGTTTCCGCTGTACGGAGGCGCGGGTGTCGAGGCGCGTTGCGCCGCCGATTTCGGCAAAAGTGAACTCGGCAGGTGCTAGCCCAATGCTGCTTTCACGGTTACGCAGTACATCATTTAGGCCTCCGATTTCGCCAAAAAAAGCAAAACCAGTTTCCGGGTCGTTGATGTTCACGTTGTTCAGAAAGAGCGGAAAATGCTCCGAATCATAGCCGCGTTCGCGAAAACGAAAGGTGTTCCACCCAAAACCGGAGACTTGCTGAAACACATCGCGACTGGCATTCAAAAGGTTGGCTACTTCGCCAGAGCCTTCTGTTTCGGCCTCCGCCTCTTCCATGGTGATGGTCGGGATTTCGGTCACGGTGGGCGTGCTGCTGGCGTTTTGGTCCTTACGCAGCAATACATCGGTGCGGATTTCATCAGCAGCAGATACAACCACGCGAACATCCTGTGGCAAATATCCATTGGAAGTAATCACCAGTGAATAAGTTCCAACAGGCACGTTTTCAATGATGTACGCGCCGTCTGTACCCGAAGCGGCAATTTTGCCTGTGCCCGACAAGACCACCGAAGCGTCGGTCAGGGCAGCATTGTTGTCTGCATCGCGTACCGAGCCAACTAAGGTTGCGTTTTGGGCAACAGCCGTTTGCGACAACAACATGAAAAGGGAAAAAAAGAGGAATTTTTGAATCATCCAGTTTGGAGTGATAGAGTGATGAAGGTTGAACCTGGCAGTTTTCCTTGGGATGGAAAACTGCCAAGAGGATGTCGAAAGAGAACGACTGATGAGAGAGCAGTTGGGATGAATCCGCCTTCGCTGAAGCTTCGGTGGATAAAGCCGCCAAAGGTAGAACAAGGGCATCTTTGGTAGGAGGTTAAATTTTTGGTTTAGTGAGTACATTTCTGACGCATAAAATTAACAATGCGAACCAGGAGCTTTAAAAGCATTCCCTGATTCGCATGAAAAAAATGGAGCGGCACTTTCCCAAGAAACTGCCGCTCCAAAATTGCATTGTATGTTGGTTTACTGAGCCACTACAAACCGTTTGGTGCAGCATTCTTTCCCATTGTTCGATTGAAGCCGAAGTGCATAAACTCCAGATGGGAAATTGCTGACATTAATACTGTGCACTGCTTCTCCCGCCTCCACTTGCAAGGTTTTTTCTTGGTGCAGACGGCCATTTGAGTCAAAGATTTGGCAGATCGCATCCATGCCTGTCGCGTTGGTGATCTGGATTTGCAATACTCCGGCCACGATTGGATTGGGCTGGATAAGGAAAGAAATATCTGCGGCCTGCGGTTCTGTCGAAGGGCTAAGCGGACTGAAAACCTGAACAGATGCGCCCCCTCCAAATGGGCCAAATTCGTACCCCACATAGGGTATGCCATCGTTTATGACAAATTCCAGGTTCCATGAATTAGAAACAAACCCCCTCTGTCCCACAAATTCCCAAGCTGTTCCGTCGAAACGCAAGGCAGAAAGCCCCCAAAAAGTCGAGTCATAATCCTCGAACAATAGGTAGGGTTCCTGGCTGTCGGCATCTATGGCAAGTTTTAGATAGTCAGTTCGTTCTGTAAACATGGGCGGGCCGACATTAATCCAACTGGTGCCGTCAAATTTTAGCACGTTCGCCCGGTTTTGCGTCGAGGAATCCGCATGGGCGATGTAGGGGATTCCGTTCGATACGGTAAAATCCATCTGGCCGTGAGGGTCTCCGTCAAATACTTGACCGCCAACGCTTTGCCAGGTATTACCGTCAAATTTTTTGACGACCCCAGCCCTTCCTAATACCCAGTCTTCATAAGCCACCCAAGGGGTCCCGTTCTCGGCTTTGATTATAACAGGGTATGCATTTCCGATAGAGAAGCCCGGTTGCCCAAGCACCGACCAGTCTCCGGCTTCATATTTCCAAACGGTTAATTTATTCCCAATGGCCACTCCTTGGTCGGAAAATGCGATATAAAGTCTTTCGTCATCAAAATTGTATGAAGCGTAATATGGACTGTCTGTCATTTCGGGTGATTCTGAAACCGTTACCCAAGTATTGCCCATCAATCTTTTTATCACAAACTTGTTGCTTTCAAAACTGAAGTAGGCTATTTGAAGCACCCCGCTCGCAGTAGTGCCGAGTACCTCAAAATAATGGTACCCAAGCCCGTTTGTATCCACAGGAATCCATGAGGTACCATCAAATCGCTTGATGTTCCAAAAAAAGCTGCTGGTGTCATTGTCATACGATTGGTATGCTACATAAGGGGTGTCTCCTTCGAGCGAGGTCAAAATACCGCTGGCCCAGGTTTGCTCAATGATGGTGTCTCCGAGGTAGTGCCATTGTGGGGTTTGGGAGAAAGCTCGTTGTGACGCAACCGTTATCACAAGGTATGCGAGTAAATGATAGTAGTTTTTCATGCTAAAAAATGTTGGTTAAAGATGCCCAAAATTGCTTGGCTCAAGCGTCAAGTCGCTGGCATATTTTTGAGTTTTTCTTGCCAATTTCTACTCTTGATGTTTTTTACGCCATTCAGAAGGGCTATTCCCTATACATTTTCTGACAAACCGGCTAAAATGGGCGGGATCTTCGAAGCCCAGTTCAAAACCTATTTCGTTGATGTTGGCTTCTGAATAGAATAGAAGACGTTTGGCCTCTAAGGAAAGTCGCCGATGGATGAATTCAACCGCCGAATTGCCGGAATATTTTTTACAAATTTCGTTCAGTTGGCGAGGGCTTGTAGCCAACTTATTTCCATACGCTGCCACTTCATGTACTGATTTGAAGTTTTGCTCAACGGTAATTTGAAATTGTTGGAACAGTGTCAATCCTTTCGGTTTTTTCGCCGCCACAGGACTTTGCCGCTCATAAATGTCCAGACAATTGCAGAGAAAAATGTTTAAGTAGGATTGTAAGACTGATTTTTTCTGATTGCTTTTTCCCAAAAAAATCGCCATCATTTTGTCCACGATTTGGACGTTTTCCTTGAACTCGTCGGTGGAAAGCATTACAGTGGGGTCATTTGTTTTCTGGTAAAAGAAAGGCAATTGGAAAAGGAAATCGCTGCGCTCGCGATTGAGATAGAAAAACTCTTCTGAAAAGAGCATGACAAAGCCACTGGAGTCGGGCGAGCGGCGCATTTGGTGTACTTGTCCGGGTGTCACAAAATGAATTTGTCGAGGCTGGATGGGCACTTTTTCAAAGTCAATCAAGTGGTATCCGCCCCCTACCTCGAACACGAATATTTCGAAATAATCGTGCCGGTGTACTCGGTGCGGGTTGTAGCGATTGACGTGGTTGACCCGTTCAATCTTAAAGTGAAGCGGGTTCAGGTCCTGAAAAAGATGGGTCGGGATGTTTTGTGTTTGCATGGGCGAATAACCGGCGGTTTGCCCAGCAAGTATAGACAATTGCTGAATCTAAATCAAATCTTCTTCCCGCGCATGGCCTCCCGGATATTTACGTCGAGTGCCAGGTGTGCGAGCGGGGCTGTGTACTCGTTGAGGGATTCCATGGCGCTGAGAATAAGGTCTTTATCTGTACCAGCGACGGTTTCGCGGAGTGTGGAGAGTAGGGCGCGAGTCTTGCTTTGTTCTACTTCTGAGAGAATGCTGGAATTTTGGATCAGGAATTTTTCACCAGAAAGGAGGATGTTGTTCGCTTCATTGCGGGCTTCGAGCAGGCCGCGCACGGCGATGTCTGACTCGGCATTTTGAATGCTGTCAATTAGCATGAGTGCCATTTCTTCTTCACTGATGCCGTAAGTAGGCCGTATCTCGACTTGGGTTTCGAGGTTGCTGCGCAACTCGCGGGCACGGACGGTGAGTATTCCATCGGCGTTGAGGATGAATTGGATGTCAATTTTGGGTAATCCTGCAGGCATGGGCGGGATGTCCTTCAGGATAAATTCGCCTAGTTTTCGATTGTGTTCCACCAGGTCGCGCTCGCCTTGGAACACGCTGATTTTCAGATTTTTCTGCCCGTCAACGCTGGTGGTATATTGTCGTGCGGCTTTGGTCGGGATTTTAGAATTGCGCGGAATAATGGCGTCCATCAAACCGCCCACCGTTTCTATGCCGAGCGAAAGTGGGGTAATATCGAGCAACAGGATGTCTTGCTGGTTGCCCGCCAGTACATCGGCTTGAATGGCCGCGCCGAGGGCGACGATTTCATCGGGATTGAGGTCGTCAAAAACGGGTCTGCCGAAAAATGCTGCTACCCTTTTTTTTACAAAGGGAACACGGGTGCTTCCGCCCACCAGCACGACTTGCCCGATTTGTTCTGGCGAAAGATTTGCGTCGCGCAGCACGTTTCGGCAGCAGTCAAGGGTGCGATTTATGAGTGGCTCAATGAGTGTTTCAAATTCTGTTCTAGTGATGCGGAGAAAGTGTGGCACACCTTCGAGTTGTGCCACACTTTGGGGAAGTTGGGATTCAAAAAAATCAGACTGAGAAAGTTCCTTTTTGGCGCGTTCTGCGAGTAGGCGAATGGATTGGCCAAAATTTGGGTCAGCAGTCAATTCCTCGCGATTACGACCCATTTGTTTCAAAAAAAACTCAACAATGGTGCGGTCAAAATCGTCGCCACCCAAGAAGGTGTCGCCATTGGTAGCCAGCACCTCGTAAAAGCCATCCTGGATTTGGAGGATCGAAATATCAAAAGTGCCACCGCCAAGGTCATATACTGCCACGGCCCCTCCTTGCCCCCCCTTTAGGGAGGGAACGGCCAGTGCAGCAGCCGTTGGTTCATTCACGATGCGGAGCACGTCGAGTCCGGCAAGTTTGCCCGCGTCCCGAGTTGCTTGCCGCTGGTTGTCGTTGAAATAAGCAGGGACCGTGATAACGGCCTTTTCGATGAATTGTCCGAGATCCTCTTCTATGCGGGCTTTCAATTCTTTGAGAATCAAAGCACTGAGTTCCACCGGACTGTAGAAACGGTCTTTAACCCGGATTTTCACCAGCGAATCGGTGTCGTCGTCAATGATCTGGTAGCCAAAAAAATCGCGTTTTTCTTGAACGTCTTTGAAGGACTTGCCCATAAGCCGTTTGACCGAGAAAATGGTGTGAGCAGGATCGGAGACAAGTTTTTCCTTGGCTGCGTCACCGACGATGATGTCGCCATTTTCGGCAAAATGCACTATGCTTGGCACGAGGGTACTGCGCCCATCCACTCCTTTTACACAATACGGCTGCCCGTCTTTTATAAATGCAACAAGGCTGTTCGTAGTACCCAAATCAATGCCGACGATGAGGGGTTTGGGCGTTTCGACGGAGCCGTCTTTGAGGTTAATGGAAAAAGTTGCCATGGATTCGTTTCAGAAGCCGCAAGGTACTGCGATGGGATTTACGATTTACGATTTACGATTTACGATTTACGATTTTTTTGATCCGAAAAAGGGGCGATTCGTGCCTTTTTCGGATCAAAAAAATCGTAAATCGTAAATCGTAAATCGTAAATCGTAAATCGCAAATCGTAAATCGTAAATCGTAAATCGTAAATCGTAAATCGTAAATCGTAAATCGTAAATCGTAAATCGTAAATCGCAAATCGCAAATCGTAAATCGTAAATCGTAAATCGTAAATCGCAAATCGTAAATCTATTTCGGGCTTGGCAAATCCCATTTCCACTGCATGGCCGCCAGCCGCACACTCACCACAACCACTACCGAAAGCGTAGCGGCCAAAGGTGCAAGCATATCCCAAGCTGCGAACACAAAATATAGCGCACCGCCTAGCAGCGAGGCAGAAGCATAAATGTCTTTGCGGAACACTAGCGGGATTTCATTGAGCAATACATCGCGCAAGACTCCGCCAAAACAGCCCGTCACCATGCCGAGTGCCACACAGACGGACGGACTCAAACCCGCTTCCAAGCCGCGTTGCAGCCCGACCACCGTAGCAAATCCTAATCCAATGGCGTCAAAAATAGCCAGTGTTCGCGGAAAAAATTGGAGGTATTTGCGGAAAAACAGTGTGATGAGGTACGATACAAACACAACTGTAATGGCTTGCTGGTCTTTCATCCAGGCCACGGGCGTGTTGCCGATTAGGAGGTCGCGTATCGTGCCGCCGCCCACTGCTGTGGCAAAAGTCAGCACCAGCACCCCGAACACATCGAGGCGTTTGTGGAGCGCCGCCAGCGCGCCTGAGATGGCGAAGGAGGCGGTGCCGAGGTTTTCCATGAGTTCGCGGAGGAGCATTTAAGTAAAAAGTCGTGAGTTCATGTTTCCTGCGTCAACTTGCAGGTCTTTTTTTTATTTTTGTCCAACAAAAATTTCAACGCCAAAGATATGGTTGCCACGGTTTCTGATTTTACTGACATCCGGCTAAAAATTCGCACGCCCAACCTGCTCCAGTTTGATGGAGACGGGACGACGGATGAGGAATTCTACGAATTGTGCGTGGAAAACCCAGAACTCCGCATCGAACGAAATACCCATGGAAAAATCATCATCATGCCTCCAACTACTTCTGAAACAGGCCAGCTCAATTCCAAACTTCACATCGAAATTGGTCTTTGGAATAGAAACGTTAAACTTGGAGAAACCTTTGACTCTTCCACGGGATTCAAACTACCCAATGGCACTGAACGCTCTCCTGTTACAGCATGGATAAGCAAGGAGCGTTGGGATGGGCTTTCAGGTGAGGAGGTAATGCCGGGGTTGGAGATTAGACTGGTCGAGGTTTTGGGGGTGTGAGGCTTGGGATCGTGCTGTATGTTTGGGGCGAACCCCGGCGAAATTAGGTTGTATCGACATTTTCCATGAGTTAGCGGAGGAGTACGAGCGTGGATTGTAAGGGGCAAGGTTTGGGAAAAGACGGTGCTTTTGTCTGACGCTAATAACCACTATCATGAATGTAACACTTGAACTGGTATCACAAGAGGATTTGCAGGTACTGCTCCCGCTACTGGAGCGGCTTCGTATTTCATATCAACTTGGAGTGCAAAATCGCATTGCAAAAAAGAACAAGAGAAAAATCTCGAAACTTGTAAGGCTAACGGAATCGAAGTTGAAGGAACGCCTTAATTATCTTGCTGAAGGGCGTGCGGACCGCAATTTGCCCAATCGGTGATATGATTTTAAAGGCATTCAAGGCCTAACTGTTGTGAATCCAGTGCGATAATTATATCCTCTCCTGTAGAATTTCGCGAAAGTTGGAAATCACTGTGGTCAGATGTGACGATAGTGTGCAGGATATTAATGGATTTTTTACAAAGGTGCGGGCAGGGGGGAGAGAAACAATTTTCACTTGATGGAAGAAAGATGTTCCCTTGACGTATTTTTCTATTTTTGTGCTGGAAAATTCCTTCAACGCTATCATAAGTGGTCAGCCAACCCTACAAAATTTTTATCATCTACGCCCATCAAGATGAGGTTTCTCGCAAAGAACTTGCAACCCATCTTCTGCCGATGGAACGCGCAAAGCAGGTATCTGTTTGGGCGGATCACAAACTTCTTCCTGGGGAGGTGTGGGAACCAGCAATAAAAACACAGCTTAAAGAAGCAGACCTCATCCTATTACTCGTAAGCGCCGATTATTTTAACAGCGATTACATTTTTGAGGTAGAAATGAAGATGGCTTTGGCGCGACACGAAAGGAATGAAGCCAAGATCATCCCCATTATTGTACGCCCTTGTGACTGGGAATCTGACCCTGTGATAAGCCAGATTCAATTACTCCCCAGCAAGGCTATTCCGATAAACGATGTTCGATACTGGCCTAACCGTGAATTTGCGTGGGATGACGTGGTAAAAGGCATCAAACGTGCCTTGCTACAACTTCAGGCTGCAGAGATGGAAGCCGAACGCAAACGTGAGGAGGAAGAAAAACGCCGCCAAAAGGATATAGAGCGTGGTGAAGCCGAGCGGAAACGACTGGTAGAAGAAAAACGCCGGCAAAGTGAAATGGAACTTGCTTAGGAACGGTGTCAAAATAACTTTCCAATTTCAGGCCAATTATTTTGGCGTTAGCCAACTATCTTTTGAGGCGAATAGTGGGGCTATTTAACGAAAAAGATAGGATGGATGGCGGCAAAAGAATGGCATCAAATTGGGAAGTTATTTTGACACCGTTCCGTACAGAACATGAGGTGCTTATTGTGAGAAAGTTGATTAGGCACAATCTGCCAGATATTGTATCTACTAATATAATTACTATAAGTGTTTTTGTCTCTTTGTCAATAGTTTGGTCTCCTATATTTTTGTCCATAACAGGACCATTACTAGCCTTTATCATGACGCTTACCTTACCTATTCTAATCAACGTTTTCCTAGCGTTCACACTTGAATGGATATCACGGCAGTTGTTTATTACAACAGGCCGCGTTCTTTGGGTTGAGTGATGACTTTCCCCATATTAGATTTAGAGAGCGTTCAGAAAACTGTGCCAGCAAGAATCAATATGTTTGGAGACATAATTCGCAATTCACTTTTTATGCGCGGCATGAAAAAATATAAGATCAAAAGTCCATCCTTTTTTACGGAAGGGGTGGAAGCGACTCTGATACGGGGTCAGCATGATAGCACCAGCATCTCAATCACCTCACTGCATACTTTTCCGCACCTTCCCAGGGTCTTGTCGGCTGTGATAGAGCAGCAAAATAAAAATGGTCTCTTTTTTAAACTCATATACAAGCCGATAGCCGCCAACGGGTATAGAGCGGTAACGAGGCGGGTTTTCCAATAAAAGTCGGTCGTAGGAATAATGCTCAGGGTGCTCCAATATTTTTTCGGCGGCTGCAAAAACATCAGCCTTGAACTTCAAGGCAACCTCTTCCGAAATATGCTTTCTTAGGTAATTGAACACCCTACGCATGGAGCGGAAAACAGTTTCGTCCCAACAAATATCGTAGCCGTACTCCATCACCAATTTTCAGATTCTTTTACCACATCCTTATGGCGAACAAAATGCCCGGCCTGCACACGAGTACTGGCGGCTTCTGCGGCATTGCGCAATTGCTCTTGTGTGAGCGGCTTTTCGTCTAGATCGAAAGCGACAATGGCGCGATTTTGTACCCGGATCAGATTGAGCAAAATCTGATAGTAGGCATCCAGCGTCTCCTGGTCGTTGGTGGCATCCAGAATGGACGTGATATTGGATCGGATTTCAATAGCAGACATGGCAAGAATATTTTGGCTATAAAAATAGGCATTGAAGGGCAAGAATAATACGCATGGCCAATTAATGAGCGCGTTGATGACGTTGCTTGCGTACGGCTTTGACTTCCGCCACGATCTCTTCCATGCTGATTTGGGGAACATCTGGCAATTGGGAAGAAAGCGATTGCCACTGCTGTGCGACAGCCGATGCCCTCAATTGTTCGGCCATGCGAATTTTTTCTTCCGGCGGCAATTGTAGCAGCACCCGGAGCAACTGTTCGAACGATGCCTCTAAATTGAGTCCCATATTTTTCGAGATAATTTCTGACAAAAGTAGGCCAAAAGTTTCAAAAGCCCGACCTCACAAAGGCACATTCCCATGCTTCCGCTTAGGGCGCGCCACAGACTTGTTTTCCAGCATAGCAAAAGCCCGGATTAATTTTCGCCGTGTCTCTCTGGGCTGTATTACTTCGTCAATAAAGCCCCGGGCCGCAGCGCGATAGGGGTTGGCAAAAGTGTCGGCATACTCCTTTTCTTTTTCGGCGAGTTTGGCGGTCGGGTCGGCTGCCGCATCAATTTCCTTCTTAAAAATGATCTCCGAAGCGCCTTTTGCACCCATAACAGCGATTTCGGCGCCCGGCCAGGCGAAATTCATGTCCGCTCCGATGTGTTTTGAGTTCATCACATCGTAGGCGCCACCGTAGGCTTTGCGGGTGATTACGGTGATGCGTGGCACAGTGGCTTCGCTGAAGGCGTAAAGCAATTTTGCGCCGTTGGTGATGATGGCGTTCCATTCCTGGTCGGTGCCGGGAAGGAAGCCGGGCACGTCTTCGAGCACCAGCAGTGGAATATTGAAGCAATCGCAGAAACGCACAAAACGAGCCGCCTTTTTCGAGGAATTCACGTCCAAAACACCCGCAAGGTTCATCGGCTGGTTGGCCACAATACCGATGCTGCGTCCGGCGAGACGCGCAAAACCGACCACGATGTTCTCGGCATATTGCTCATGGATTTCAAAAAAGGACTCTGTATCAGTGATGCCGGCGATGACTTCTTTGATATCGTATGGATGGTTGGCGTTTTCGGGGATGATAGTGCTGAGTTGTTCGCGGTATTCGTCGCCTAAAATGTAGGGTAGGGTAGGGGCTTTGTCTTCGCAGTTTTGGGGGAGGTAAGAGAGGAGTTTTTTGAGTTTAAAAATGCAGTCCATATCATTGGCCGCAGTCAAGTGGGTCACCCCGCTTTTGCTGGCGTGGGTGCTTGCGCCGCCCAGTTCCTCACTTGTAACTTCCTCATTTGTAACGGTTTTCACCACGTTTGGTCCCGTCACGAACATATACGAACTGCCTTCTACCATCATGATAAAGTCTGTCATGGCTGGACTGTAAACGGCCCCACCCGCGCAAGGCCCCATGATGGCTGAAATTTGTGGTATCACCCCGCTGGCCTGTACATTTCGGTAAAAAATATCGGCGTAGCCACCTAGCGAGTTTACCCCTTCCTGGATGCGCGCGCCGCCGGAATCGTTCAGTCCAATCAATGGCGCGCCATTTTTCACAGCCAAATCCATGACTTTGCAAATCTTCTCGGCATGGGTTTCGGACAGCGAACCGCCGAAAACGGTAAAGTCCTGCGCAAATACATATACCAATCGTCCACCGATCGTGCCATAGCCAGTGACCACGCCATCGCCCAAAAACTGTTGTTCGGCCATGCCAAAATCGGTGCTTCGGTGCGTCACGAGCGCGCCGATTTCCTCGAAACTGTTTTCGTCCAAAAGGAAATGCACCCGCTCATGGGCGGTGAGTTTGCCTTTTTTGTGTTGGGCATCAATACGGTTCTGGCCGCCGCCGAGCTTCGCTTCGGCGCGTTTGGATTGGAGGATTTCTAACTTTTTGTCCATGAAAATCAAGGTGTTGTAAGTATCTGGGGCAAAGATAAAAAAAGAAGGGGCTGTGGTGTTTGCCACAGCCCCCGCATCAAGGGTTATCGAAAAAATTTCAGGCGAACAACTCTGCTACGGGTACTTCTAACCCTAACACCTGATCTTTGGCAACATCATTTTCATTGAAAAAAGTGTACTTGTCTGGGGCGGTATAGATGGCTACTCCACCCATGCTGGGAATGATGATCCAGCAAGATTTTACGCCGTATTCAAAATATTGATCGGCTTTGTCCACTAAATCGTTTAGACTTTGGGTAGGGGAAAGGATTTCGATGATGCCGAGCGGTGATTCTTTTACCCTGATTTTATCCGCTTTCAAGTTAAGCAGAGTAGGTGGAAAAATTAAAACGTCTGGAGTACTGCCCCAACCTTCTAATTCAAGGCTGGTTTCGGAGGTGAACCGATACTTGGTGCGATAACGAGATGCGAGTGCAATAACTGCATTCACTTGTATGGCACTATGGTTAAAACTAGGCATTGGTTTTCCACGGTCAATTTCGTAGTCAGAAAGTGTTGCTGCAAGCGTATCCATACGATTGAAATTTTTGTCAAAGGTAATCATTGCTTCACAAAATCCAGCGACACCGAATTGATACAGTAGCGCAAACCCGTGGGGGCTGGTCCGTCCGTAAAAACGTGGCCTTGGTGGCCGCCACAACGTGCGCACTCCACCTCCGTGCGATCCATCCCGTGGTTACTGTCTGTTTTGTCAGCGATAAAGCCCTCGTTAATAGGCTTGTAAAAAGATGGCCAACCCGTGCCGGAGTCGAATTTTGTTTCTGAAGAAAACAACGGCAACCCGCAGCCAGCGCACACAAAGACACCCTTTTCGTGGTTGTCCCAAAGGTCGCCCGTGAACGCCCTTTCAGTGCCTTCTTTGCGTAAGACGTAGAATTCTTGGTCGTTCAGCTCGCGTTTCCAGACGGCCTCAGTTTTTTCCACTTTGATCAATTTGCCACCTGCAAATTGGGCAGGGACGATGGAATCGTTGGCAGTGACTGTGCTTGCTTCGGCAGATGAACCCGCCTTCGCCGAGGCTTCGGCGGGTAAAGAAGGTGCATTATTGCACGCGAGCATGGTGAGCAAAATGGTCAGAAATTTCATTGCAGATGAGTTTTGTTTCCCAATAAACGAGCGAAAGGGCAATTTGGATTTGAATCCTTCCAATTGTACACGAGCTTGTCGGCAGAAGGACAAATCCCCAAGCCTGGGGCCAATTTGGACATTGGGCATTCCTTATTGGACATTGGAAATTTCGTCCTCCTCCGCCCCACCTTTCGGATGTGCCTGTTCATACACTTGAATAAGCCGCTCGATATTGTTGTGCATGTACACCTGCGTGGAAGCGAGGTTGGAGTGGCCGAGCAGCTCCTTGATGGCATTCAGGTCTGCCCCGTTGTTGGAAAGGTGCGTAGCGAAGGAGTGCCGCAACACGTGCGGACTGCGTTGTTCCTCCGTGGTGACCGTTGAAAGGTGCTTCCGCACGAGGTAATAAATACTTTCGGGAGAAAAATTTTCGCCCTTCCGGTTGAGGAAAAGCCACGGTTCATTGGTGCTTGGGAAGGCGGTTTTTCGTGCTTCCAAAAACTTTTCAAGCCAATCATAAAGGTATCGAGCAAATGGAACGAACCGTTCTTTGTCACCTTTGCCCCGCACCCGGAACACCATGCGACCGAAATCTAAATCGTTGACTTTTAGATTGGAGGCCTCACTTCGCCGGATCCCGGTAGCATAAAGGGTTTCTAGCAAAACCCGGGCGAGCAAGCCACCATAATCATCGGCAAATTCGATGTGGGTAAAAAGTGCAGCCATCTGGCTTTCTTGCACAAACACAGGAAGGCGTTTGCCCATGCGCGGTGCGGTAATTTTGCGCATAGGGTCTTTTTCGATCAGCCCGCGTTTTTTCAAAAATTTGAAATAAGTCTTCAGGCACGAAAGCCGGCGGACAATGCTGCGAGCGCTTTGCCCGGCTTGCATCTGGGATACTACCCAGGACCGAATATGCAAATGCCTTACTTCGCTTAGCGAGGTAAGGCATTGTTGTTCAACACAATATGCTATAAAACTGGAGAGATCGCCCCGGTAAGCCGTTAGTGTATGTGGCGAGAACCTACGTTCGAGCGACAAGTATCCGTAAAACGACTCTTCGTGGAACAAACTAATCGTTCTTGTTGCCGTACATATCTTCCTTATACACCGCTTTGAGCACTTCGGTGCGGCGTTGTACGGACGGCTTTGAAAATGCTTTGCGGCGGCGCAATTCTTTCAAAATACCTGATTTTTCAAATTTGCGCTTGTACTTTTTGAGCACTTTGTCTATGGTGTCGCCGTCTTTAATCTCGAGGATGAGCATGGATTTCTCCTTCTTTTTGTTGGTGAAAAAATTTGAATGTTTAAAATTGGGCTGCAAAGGTAAATCTAGTTCGGCAAAAATTACAGCCTCCTGCAAACTTTTCGGGGTTATTCTAGAAAATCAATTTTTTCAAAAAGAAAAGTGCCCGGAAATTCGGCAAATTAATGGCGGAAATGCGTTTCTTTGCCCCGGAAACTTCATTGTCCTCCCAATCATCAACAAAAGTTATTTGAAACCTTATGCTCAGCCGACGCAGTGTTCGAGTCAAAGTGATGCAACTTCTTTATATGCTCAATCGCGACGAGTCTCTCGAACTCGACGAGCTGCAAAAAGCATACAAGGGCGGCATCTGGAAAGCCTTTGAACTTTACATCTACCACCTCTACCTCACGCTGCGTGTGGCGCAGTACGCTGAAAAAGATGCCGCAAACCGCGCCGTCAAACTCGTCCCTAGTGACGAAGACAAGGTTTTTGAGCCACGCCTGAGCACCAACACCTGTACACACAGCCTCGCCAATCACGTCGAATTCCTCAATCTCGTGACCAAATACAAGGTCAACGAATATATAGACGAGGATCACATTCGCTCCCTTTACAACGGCTTTTCCGACCAGCCCGAATATAAGGCATACCTCGCATTGGAGGCACCTGCCGATGCCGATCACGCTAAGATATTCATTGAACTTTACCGCTATCTTTCGTCCAACGACCTTTTCCTCGACATGACGGAAGACCGGTACAACAACTGGGCCGATGACGAGTCTTTGGTGATGGGCGCCATGAAAAAGACGCTAAAGTCAATGCCCTTGAGCGGTGCGTTTTACCAAGAACATGAGCCTTCTGATGAAACAGTGCGTGAATTTGGCGCAGAACTCCTGCTACGCACCGTACAAGAAGATGCAGCACTGCTTGCCGAAATTCAGCCCACCCTCAAAAATTGGGATGCCGACCGCGTAGCCATTCTTGACATGATTATGTTGAAAATGGCGCTTTGCGAACTGTTGCACTTTCCGACCATCCCCACAAAAGTTACCCTGAATGAATTTGTGGAAATCTCCAAAATTTACTCCACCGACAAGAGCAAGGAATTTATCAACGGCATCCTTGACCGTTTGATGAAAAAACTCCTGGAAGAAGGTCGTATCGTGAAGGAAGGCCGAGGCTTGATAGATCAGTAGGTTTACCCGCCGTAGCCTTGGCGAAGGCGGGGGCAGTTTTAACCGCCGTAGCTTTGGCGAAAGTGGAAGCAGTATAAAGCTTTCGCGCTACCTTTGCGACACAATGCAGCGCCAAGTAGAAGCCCCCATCCCCACTCGTTACGGACCATTCAGAATGTTGGCCTACGCCGAAAAAAGCACGGAACGTATGCCCCACATCGCGCTGGTGGCCGATGGATTCAACCCCACGCAACCTGTAGCCGTTCGCATCCACTCGGAATGTATGACGGGCGATGTGTTTGGTTCAAGGCGATGTGATTGCGGCGAACAACTGGACGCTTCCCTGCATATCGCCGCCGAACGCGGAGGTGTGGTCATTTACCTCCGCCAAGAAGGTCGCGGCATCGGCCTTATCAACAAACTTAAAGCCTACAATCTCCAAGACTCAGGATTGAATACCGCCGATGCAAATACACACCTTGGCTTCGACGTAGATGCCCGCCAGTATGATTGTGCCATTTATATTCTTCAAGACCTTGGAATTCAACAAGTTGAATTAATTACGAACAACCCGGTCAAAGTCGAAGCCCTGCGACGGTCGCCTGTGGAAGTGGTGGGGCGAATTCCTATCATCATCCCGCCTCAGCCCGATAGCCGACTGTATTTGCAAACCAAACAAGACTTGATGGGCCACCTCTTGGGGCTATGAAATGATGAATGATAAATGATAAATGATGAATGAGCACACAAAAGTTAAGAGTCAAGAGCCGAAGATTAATGGCCAACCCTTTCGCACTGGTTTTGTGAACATCGTTGGGCGGCCAAACGCGGGTAAATCAACGCTGATGAACGCGCTGGTGGGCGAACATATGAGTATCATTACACACAAGCCGCAAACCACCCGCCACCGTATCATTGGGATTTTAACCGGCGATGATTTTCAAATGGTTTTTTCTGACACGCCTGGCTATGTGAAAACACCCACTTACAAGATGCACAAGGCCATGAACCGTTTTGTGGAAGGCACGGTAGAAGATGCCGACCTAATGCTTTTTGTATTCGACATGACGGAAGAATTGGAAGCAGACAACCCTATGATCGCGGTTTTGAAAAAAACGGAAGTGCCGATTTTGCTTATTTTGAACAAAAAAGACCTGGTGGCTGAACAGCGTATCCAAGACGTAACGGGTTGGTGGAAAAAGCATGTAAAATTTGACAATGTTGTTGTCATTTCCGCACTGAAAGACGCACAATCCGATGCTTTGCTTGAAAAAATATTGAGCTACCTTCCGGAAGGGCCAGCATTTTACCCACCAGATCAACTGACCGATCGGCCTGAACGCTTTTTTGTCGCCGAAATCATCCGGGAGAAAATATTGAAGCTCTACGACGACGAAATTCCTTACGCCTGTGAGGTGAGTATCGAAGATTTCAAAGAGGCAAAAACGAACGCAGGGGTAGCTATAGCCAACATTCGCGCTACTATTTATGTGATGCGAGAAACGCAAAAGGCCATACTGCTTGGCAAAGGCGGTTCTGCCATCAAAAAACTGGGCACTTATGCCCGGAAGGACATCGAAACATTCCTGCAAACCAAAGCGTTCCTCGACCTGACGGTGAAAGTGCGCGACAATTGGCGCGACGATGAGCAGGCCTTGCAGCGGTTCGGATATCTGTAGGGCGAAATTCATTTCGCCGTCATGTATAGACGAAATGAATTTCGCCCTACGGCACTTAATTCGTATCCTTGCGGCTTGGTTTTTGCTGCTTGATTTTAATTAATTCAAACTTTTACGGAAAATTGTCATCGTTTTTGAAACCAAATGCGTCCTAATCGTTTTTAGAATAAGCATTTGACTTTGGAACTTACACTTCAAGTTTTTCAAGTGTAAAATGTTCAAGAATCCGATGTCAAACACGAACCTGCCTCTTAAATAGGCGGACGTACAAAAATATTCAATCTATGCGCCAGTTAAAAATCGCCCACAAGATCACGAATCGCGAGAGTCAGGCGCTGGACAAGTACCTCAACGAGATAAGCAAACTTTCAATGCTTACCCCGGATGAAGAGGTAAAGTTGGCGCAGCGCATTCGCGAAGGCGATCAGGAAGCCTTGGATCAGATGACCAGAGGCAACCTGCGATTCGTTGTGTCTGTGGCAAAACAGTATCAGAATCAAGGCCTTAGCCTTTCAGACCTTATCAACGAAGGCAACGTTGGTCTTATCAAGGCAGCACGACGTTTCGACGAGACCAAAGGCTTCAAATTCATCTCTTATGCAGTTTGGTGGATTCGCCAGAGCATATTGCAAGCCATAGTGGAAAATAGCCGGATTGTGCGGATGCCGCTCAACAAAGTGGGCTCTTACAACAAGGTAAATGAAGCATACATCGCTTTTGTGCAAGAGTTTGAACGCGAACCTTCCGATGAGGAACTCGGCGAACTGCTTGGAATGAGCGAACGCGAAATTCAGCAGCTCATTCACAGCGGTTCTCGCCACGTTTCGCTCGATGCGCCCCTGCCAGGCACGGAAGAGGGCGATGCGACGATGCTCGATGTGATGGTTCCTGAAAATGGAGACGACCCCGACTTCCAGCTTATGGCGGAATCGCTACGGGAAGAAGTGGCTCAGGGCCTTTTCTCCTTATCGCCGCGCGAGACAGAAATAATTGGTGCATACTATGGCCTCAACGGTCGCACGGCCCTCACGCTCGACGAGATTTCGGAACTTTATGGCCTCACCCGCGAGCGGGTGCGCCAGATCAAAGAGCGCGGTATCCGCCGTTTGCGTAAGATTCATAGCGAAAATCTGAAATCATATTTGGGTTGAAAAGTCATTAGGTCATTAGGTCATTGGTCATTAGGTCATTGGTCATTAGGTCATTAGGTCATTGGTCATTAGGTCATTGGTCATTAGGTCATTGGTCATTAGGTCATTAGGTCATTAGGTCATTGGTCATTAGGTCATTGGTCATTAGGTCATTGGTCATTGGTCATTGGTCATTGGTCATTGGTCATTAGGTCATTGGTCATTAGGTCATTGGTCATTGGTCATTGGTCATTGGTCATTGGTCATTAACTCAATAACAGGAAGGCCGCATCGAAGTGAATCTTTGGTGCGGGCTTTCTATTTTTGCAGCCTCAATAAACACATCAACAAATACTCATTCAATGCGCTACCTACTATTCGCCCTCTGTGGCTTCCTCTTTTTTTCCTGCGAGAAACAGCTTTCGGCTGACCAACAACTTCAGACCGACATCAAAAAAATTCAAGAATATTTGAACGACAACAACCTGACTGCTCAATCCACGCCCTCCGGTTTGCACTATATCATTACGGAGCCAGGAACAGGTGGCCATCCCAACATTTCGAGTACCGTAACGGTTAACTACACAGGTAAAATTTTGAAAAACGGAGATGTTTTTGACCAAACCAATGGCACTCCACGCACATTCCCCCTTGCAGACCTTATTGAAGGGTGGCAAGAAGGCATACCGCTCTTGAGAAAAGGAGGCAAAGGCACTTTTCTCGTGCCCTCAGCGCTCGGCTACGGTCCCTACGGCAAGGGCGATATTCCAGCAAATGCACCGCTCATTTTTGATATTGAATTGGTGAATTTTTAGTAGAAAAATCCTTCCTATTCTAAAATATAGTGAGGGGGTCTCACAAGTGGTGGAATGGCCTTTAGGCCGTCGGAAAAAAGGGCGTTTACGCCCTTAATTGTGCTTTATGCGCCGTAAACGGCGCACTTCCCGACGGCCTAAAGGCCATTCCACCACTTATGAAACGCCCTCACTTTTTTTGTACTTGCAACTTTAAACTTGCAATTTAATACTGATTACTGCTTCGCAAGTTTCAGCACTTGTACGTCTTTGCCTCCGTTGGTTGCAATTTTTGCAAAATAAAGACCTGCAGGAAGGCTTTCACCTTCAAAACGAGCCTCGTACACTCCAGCGTCCATGTTTTGGTCAACAATCGTCTGCACCAGTTTGCCACTGCGGTCAAACACTGAAATGGTTATGTCTGTAGACGTATTCAGCTCATACCGGATGGTGGTAGCCGAAACAAATGGGTTCGGGTAGCCAGCTGCCATTACCGCTGATTTGCTTGGGTTCACCATTTTGGTGTTGAAGCCAGTAAAGCCTCCGATAAAAGCATCTGGGCTGGCAGCAACATCAGCAATCGTGCCGCCGCAATCACCGTCTCCTGCGTGCGGAAGCGCGAGATATGGGAACGAAGTCCTGAAGGGAACATCATTGCTTTCCACACCTGTTGTGTAAGTCAGTACGTCCAGGAGGTCTTGCGTCACCGGGCTGCCGCTGCTGTAATCGTCATACCAGAGGCCTATTGCGGCCAATACGACTCCACCAACTGCTTGAAGTTCAATGCGTGTCACGTCATCTTCCAAGCGGCGCCCATTTGGGAAGCCATCCATATTGGGGATGAATTGGATGTTCGTGTTCGTGTTGTACGGTGCTTGGGTAAGCCCCAAAACTGCAGCACTGATAAGCCCCATAGAACTGAAATTGGGGTCGTTGCGCGGCGTTGGTGGCACGGCCATGTTCAGACGCAACATATCTCCGCCATTAGGCAAAAAGTTGTTGATGAATGGTTTGCCGGCAGCTAGCGGGTTGCCATTTTTTCCAGTAGCCAATTGGTAAGGGCGAACATTTGGAACGCCGGTATGGAATATGGGCCAAAGGTCAACTGAGCGCGGTTTGCCTGCGCCGGGGAGAAGGAGGGTGCCAAAAATGGCATCGTCCAAAGCAGTGCCGGCCACTGCAGCCGAGCCTTTCAATCCAAATAAACCATCTTTCCCGTTGCCAAAGTCAAAAGCACCCAAAGAATTGCGCTGAATCCTCAACTTGGAAAATCCTGGCACCGCAGCACCGAACAAATCGTCGTCCATGTAGAGTGCCAGTTCGGGATTGTAGAAAAATGGGTCGAGCGTTTGGTCGGCCAGTTCCTGGTAGGGCGTGAGGCTGTTCCAGTAGTCTTTCATCCCTATCGGGATTACCACTTCGTTGGTCAAAGGCATGCCAAGACGGCTTACTTGCACCCAAGGGCCGCTGTAAGATTCACTGTCGCCAGTGAGCGTACGGATGGCTTTACGGCTTGCGCTGGCCCATACACCGATGGTGTAGTTGGGATCGAGAATATTAGCAGGTACACGCGGGGCACCCTTTTTTAACAGCGTGTAAATCGGAACTTGGATACAGATGGCACTCACGTTTTTACAGGCGAGGCCATCGCGGGCGTTGCTGCCTTGACGGGGCAAATCGCCCAGGTCAAATGCACCCCCCAAGTCCACGAAGAATGGATCGTCGGCAGGGCCGACATAAATCCGTTCGCCAGTGGAAGCGTAGCGAGTTGCCTGGTTTACAAGCGTTTGGTAAGATTTTCCCAGACCAAGCGGCGAGTCAATGCTGCGTGCACCGATATTGGTGGGTGGTACAGGGACTTTTTGCATAATGTTGGTCCACGATTGTCCGCCATTGTCTGAACGTGAGAGGGTGTACCACATCATCAGGTTGCGTTTGCCAAGGCGAATGTTGAAAAACGTGGTCGGATCTTGGTCTATACGCTCGAATTCAAAACGGTAAATGATTTCATCGCCAGGTTTCGCAGCGTTGTTGTCCACGTGAATTTCATAGCGGATGTTAGATCCGAAAGAGTAGTAGTTCGGGCCGCCTTGTGGCAGTTGAAGTGGCACATATGTAGCCATCAGCGTAATCATACTGGGGTTGTCGGGGCTGCGGAAGGCGTACACATCCACGTTGTCAGCGAGCGGGTCGTCGGCAATGAGCGGAGCCTCGCGGTGGCTCGAAGCGAGCGCGGTTGTCAGCGACACGAGCATGAAAAATGCCGCCAGACTATTTTTGAAAAAGGAAGTCATCTTGTTGAATATTAATGGTTTGAAATTATTCGGTTTCTTTTCCGCTCCATGGAATAGCCACGTAAGGGAAAGTAGGTTGGAAAGGCTTGTCGTTTTTTTCTACGCCTGTCTGATACGTCAGTACATCCAGCAAATCCTGCGTTACAGGGTTTGTCCCTCCGAAATCGTCGTACCAAAGGCCGATAGCAGCAAGTGCTACGCCTGCAACTGCTTGTAGTTCGATGCGCGTCACGTCGTCTTCCAAACGGCGACCATTTGGGAAACCATCCATGTTTGGGATGAACTGCAAAGTTGAACTTGAAGCGTAGGTCGGATCGGTAAGGCCCAAAACTGCCGCACTGATGATGCCCAATGGGCTGAAACTCGCGTCATTGCGGTTGGTCACGGGTGTAGCCATATTCAAGCGCAACATATCGCCACCATTGGGCAAGAAGTTGTTGATGAAAGGTTTGCCGGCTGCGAGTGGGTTGCCGTTTTTACCGGTTGCCAGCTGGTACGGTGGGAAATTTGGAACGCCCGTATGGAAAATTGGCCAGAGGTCAACCGAACGAGCCTTCCCAGGCCCTGGAAGCAGAAGCGTGCCAAAAATTGCATCGTCCAAAGCTGTTCCAGCCACTGCCGCAGACCCTTTCAAGCTATAAAGCCCATCCTTGGTGTAGCCAAAGTCAAATGCGCCGAGCGATTTGGTCTGAATGCGCAAGGGAGTAAAGGCCGGCACTGCACCGCCAAAAAAGCGGTTGTCCATGTAGAGAGCCAGTTCCGGGTTGTAGAAAAATCCATCCAGGGAAGTGTCTGTGATTTCATCGTAAGGCGTGATGGAATTCCAGTAGTCTTTGTGGCTCAATGGAATCACCACTTCATTGGTCAAAGGCATACCCAGGCGGCTTACTTGTACCCAGTTGCCACTGTCGGTGTAGCTGCCGTTAGTGTTTAAGGTGCGCGTAGCGCGGCGGCTCGCACTGGCCCAAAAACCGATCACGAAGTTGCCATCCAGTATATTGACCGGGGTAGCCGCAATGCCCGCTTTCAGCAGGGTAGTGATGGGGACCTGGATGCAAATGGCGTGGGTGTTGTACTGTCCGAGGCCATCGCGGGATTGAGCGCCACCTTGACGGGGCAAGTTGCCGAGGTCAAAAACACCGCCTAAATCCACAAAAAACGGATCATCCACCGGGCCGCAGAACACCTTTTCGCCCGAAGTTGCCGTCGTAATGGCCTGCTGCATCAAGGAAGCATAACTGACATTGAGACCCACCGGGCCGTCTATCGAACGCTCGCCAATATAAGGCGGAGGCACTTTTCCGCTGGTCACGATGGTTTGCCAGCTCAGGCCGCCATCAATGCTGCGTTCGCAAGTGTAGGTGGTGAGCAGATTCTGCTGGCCGAGCCGGATGTTGAAAAAAGTGCTTGGGTCTTGGTTTGTCCTCGTAAAGGTGAAGCGGTAGGTAACCTCGTCGCCTGATTTGGTGGCATCGTTGTCCACATGGAGTTCGTAGCGGATGTTCTCGCCAAACGTGTTGTAGTTTGGCCCACCGTGCGGTAACTCCGTAGGGATATAGCAAGCGATAAGGGTAACGGTATTGGGATTGTCGGGACTGCGGAAGGCATACACGTCGGTGTTGTCCGCAAGCGGGTCGTTGGCGATGAGCGGTGCTTCGCGATGCGAAGAAGCCGAAACACCCATGGCCAAGCCCATCAACAGCAAAACGCTGGAAATACGTTGAAGGCTGCTTTTCAACATGGTTTGAAAATTTTGTTTAAGTAAGTGAAATAAATTGTGAAACAGTTTCGAGGACACTTACGGAGCGGGGTGGGAGTTTGGATTTTTGGGGAGGTTTTTTTTCCTAGATTTGAATTTTTCCCGATTGAGTTTCATCAAAATTTATTTCAAGAGGCGGATTCAAGTTTCAAAAGCAACCTTGGTAACCACGAAGTTTTCACTGTTCGTGAAATGCATTGGGATGGCAAAGAGAATGGCGAATAGCTGAGGTTAATGTTAGCAGATGGAGCGACAGAACGCTTTCCTGGTCCGAACGTGATAGTATTATAGGGTTAAATATGCTGCCAAAGCCTTGCAGAAAAAGCCGCTGGGCAGAATGTTCAGGCACTTTGCTCCAAAACTCAGTTCCGGGATACCCAGCCCCAATATTTTGGCACAAAAAGTTTTGTTTCCAAATATTCCACCTACCTTTGCCCCGTATTTAAACACCAACCCGGTGTTTGTCCGCCCTGGACGACGACGTTTTTTGAATATGCGCCAGCAACCTGTTTGACTTGCGCCGCTCGAATCCTCCGCATGAAATATCATGCAAGCCATTAACAATCAATGAAATATTGGTTCTGTTAATTCAAAAATTCGGCGAATTCTGATACGCTTTGCCCCTTGAAGAGCCGCTCTTGGCTCGCCGCGCACGAGACCGGACAACAATAATTCAATGTTATTCAACGATTTATCGCTGATCGAGCCGCTTCTGCGCGCGCTCGAAGCCGAGGGCTACGAACGCCCCACCCCCATTCAGGAACAGGCCATTCCGCCTGTGTTGGAAGGTAGAGATTTGCTGGGCTGCGCCCAAACAGGCACAGGAAAAACCGCTGCTTTTGCGCTCCCGATGCTGCAACTCTTAAGTACTCATACCGGACAAAAACAGGAAGGCCGCCGCCCGATTCGGGCGCTGATTCTTACCCCCACAAGAGAACTGGCCCTTCAAATCAGCGAAAGTTTTTCCACTTACGGAAAAAACCTTCATCTCCGCAATACCGTCATTTTTGGTGGCGTTGGCCAAACGCCCCAAACCGATGCGCTACGCCGTGGTACCGACATACTCGTTGCCACTCCGGGCCGCTTACTCGATCTGATGAACCAGGGATTTGTAGACTTCCGCAGTCTTTCTATTTTTGTATTGGACGAGGCGGACCGAATGCTCGACATGGGCTTTATCCACGATGTGCGCAAGGTCATCGCAAAAATTCCGACTAAGCGACAAACGCTGTTTTTCTCGGCCACCATGCCGCGGGAAATTGCTGATTTGGCGGATTCAATTTTGAGCAACCCCGTAAAAGTCGCGGTGGATCCCCCTGCTACCACCGCCGAAATGGTAGAGCAAAAAGTGTTTTTTGTCAATAAACACGACAAGAAAAACCTGCTTATCCATCTGCTGGAAGACCCTGCGATCAAGTCTGCGCTTATTTTTACCCGAACCAAGCACGGCGCCAACCGCGTGGCGGGCGACCTCACCAAAGCAGGCATTCGTGCCGAAGCCATTCACGGCAACAAATCGCAAACCGCTCGCGTAGCTGCGCTCAACAACTTTAAAAATGGCCGCAACCGCGCTTTGGTTGCCACTGACATTGCCGCGCGTGGCATTGACATTGACGCACTCTCGCACGTGATCAATTTTGAACTCCCCAACATCCCAGAATCTTATGTCCACCGTATCGGTCGGACGGGTCGTGCAGGTGCAAGCGGCATTGCTTTTTCGTTTTGCGAAGGCGAAGAATTGCCATACCTGAAAGATATTCAGAAACTAATTGGCCAATTGATCCCGGTTGATAATGAACATCCTTATGTGGCTGAACTCACGGCACCACCCCTGCCCCAACCACGCAGCCAACAAAAACCGCAGCGCGGCAGGGACAACGGAAGGGGAGGCCGCAACAGTTCGCAAAATCGCGGAGAATCACGCCCGGCGCGTCCAGAAAATCAGCACCCACAACCTGCTGGTGATGTGATTCCGATGCCAGAGCGTCGCGAGCCACGCCCAGCGCGCAAAGAATCCAACGACCAACCCCGCGAGCGCAATAACGATCAGCAACGCGAACGCAGCAACAACCCACGCGAGCGCAACGACCAACAGCGGGAACGGAGCAATAGCCAGCCTCGTGAACGTAGCACAAGCAACGGCCCTGACCGCGAGCGTCGCGATGACCGTCGTCCAGCATTTGGTGGCAACCGACCAGATGCACGCCCTCGTCGCGAGGAAGGCCCACGCCCGGAACAGCGTCGTCCGCAAAATTCTCCTGCTTCAGGCGAAAAGCCGAGCAAGCAGGACATTGCCAACGAAATGCGCCGCCGTTTTTCTTCCATTTTGGAAGTGTCGAGCATTGAAAAACAGGACTTCAAGCGCAAGCCAAGGCCACGTTTTGATGAGCGGGGTGTGGAACCAAAGGCAGATAAGCCAGGCAATACGCGGGGTGGAAATGGTGGCGGGCGGAATAGCGGTGGCAGAGGCCGCGGAAGATAGAATTCAACGAAAGTAAACAGAAAGGCCGCTCCCGCGTAATGCAGGAACGGCCTTTCGATTTGTGGCACAAACCCATCTTACCGCACAAATGCAAAATACATCAGCGCCATTAAAGCCACGGTTGTCACGGCAATAATGAGCAGGAACTTGCGGTTTTCAGCGCGGTCTTTTTCAGATTTGTGCTGTCTCGAAAACTTTTGTTTGATTGACATAATCTATATGAATTTGTTGATTTGACGATTTTGGATTTTAGATTTACGAATTTTGGCACTGGGCTTGGAATAATGCCAAGAGAAAGGCCCAAATCGTAAATCCAAGATCGTAAATTCTTAAGTCAGCCCCTTTTCTCGAAAGACCCTGTTCAGCCATTTGAGCATTGAAAACAGGGCGAGCGCTGCAAGCATCAGCAGCACAAAATTAACCCAAAAAAAGTTGGCTTTGTTATCATATCGGTCCCACATTGTGGCGAGCACCCCACTCATTTTGTTGCCCAGCGCAGTGGCAAGCTGCCAACCACCCATCATAAGGCCCGTGATGTGCCGAGGCGCCATTTTTGAAACCATGGACAGGCCCATTGGACTGAGAAATAATTCGCCTACGGTTATAACTCCATAGGCTGCAATGATCCACCAGGCCGAGGCTTTTTCAATACCGTTGTGGCAGGCGTACACCGCCATGACGGTAACAAGCGTGCTAAGTGCAGAAACGACCAAGCCCCAGCCGATTTTGGCGGGCGTGGTAGGTTCTTTCCCTCGTCGTCGCAAATAAGCAAAGAACCATATAACCAAAGGCGTCAGCACCACCACAAAAAATGGATTGACAGACTGGTAAATTTCCGTGGAAACCAGCGATACCTTTTCCTCTACTGGCGGCCTGTCATCTGCTGGAATATTGAGGAAATAAGGATTGAATGTGGTGATTTTCACGGGTTTATTATCAGCTCCCTGTGTGGTGCGGAATTGCGCGTCATATTGGGGGTAAAGCGTGTCTTTCATAGTCACCACCTGCGCCATCTTGAGGGTCTCGGCTGGTCCGGCTACCCAAGTTGCCATTTCGCGGTCGGTATAGAATTCTGCCCAAGTGGTAAGCGCAGTCCCGTTTTGCTTGAAAATGGCCCAAAAAATAATGACCACTGCATAGATAGAGAGCAGCACTTTGATACGCGGCTTGTCCTCTGCGGAGGCTTTCCAGTATGTCCAAAAGTAAAACGCGACGACTGGGATGCTGCCAAACAGGAAAGCATCGGTAGAGTCGGTGCCGAATATGTTGCCAGGAATCATCCAGCCAGCGATGCCCGTGACGATGGCGGGTAAAAGCACCGAAGAAAGCATCTGCCCGACCCCCATTTCGCCTTTAACGGCTGGCTGGCGGATATCGGCATGGGCATAGTGTTTCGAGCCGATGATAAACACAATCACCCCAATAAACATCCCTATGCCGGCGGCTGCAAATGCAGCCCCCCAGCCGATATTGTGTCGAAGCCAGGCCGCAAAAAAGTTGCAGACGAAGGCACCAATATTGATGCCCATGTAGAATATGTTGTACCCGGTGTCTTTGAGCACCCGGTATTTATCTTCATTGTAGAGGTTGCCGAGGAGTACGGATATGTTAGGTTTGAAAAAGCCATTCCCCAAGATCATCACAAAAAGTGAAGCATAAAAAGTGGTCAGGCTGTTCGAAATTGCAAGCATTAAGTAGCCGATGCCCATCAGGATGCCGCCCAGAATAATGCTTCTGCGGTAGCCCAAAAGTTTGTCGGCCAAAAGCCCCCCCATGAACGGCGTTATGTACACCAACGCGATGAAGGTGCCAAAAATATCCGAGCCTTGTGAGCGCGTCATGGCCAAGCCCCCATGTTCCGAATCCGTCATGTAGAGCAAGAAAATCCCGATCATGAGGTAGTAGCCGAAGCGTTCCCACAATTCGGTCAAAAAAAGATAGGGTAGTCCCGAAGGATGATTTTTGAACATAGGTTAGACGCTGGATTTTTAGACGATAGACAATGGACGGTAGAAATTGGATGATAATATGCAATCTCTACAACTCCAAAGCGGTAGCACCCGGCAAATGTAGTTTCAAAATCAGTTTTTGCAAGTCACAGATTCAAAAATCAAAATACGCGGGGTGCGATTATCTTTGCCGCCATAACCATGAAGTGATGGAGTGATGAAGTGATAAAGCGATTTTGCGCGCTATCGCTTCATCGCTTCATCACTTCATCACTTCATTAAGAAATGTTGAAGAAAATCCTGTTTCTCGTTTCAATATTATTCGCAGTTGCCCAAATTGGCTTTGCCCAAGAACCCGTTGCTCCCGAAGGCCCCTCCACAACGCCTCCCGCTGTGCTGGAGGCAGACAGTGTGCTGGTTACGGTCATTCTCAAACACCAACAAGACAAGAACCTTCCTGAAATACGCCGAATCCTCGAAGCGCAGGGTTTTTGGGATATTTTTCCACCGCAAGACGTGCGCGTGGTGACCTGGACACTGGCAATGGGGCTTGGCCACATCATCACCTTGCATGTGCCAGCTGGGGCGGTGCGTCGCCTCAATCTCGCGCTAGAAAACGGCGCATGGGGAGCGTTCGATACAGAAATCTATTTGACCTATGATTACCAAGGTGTTTGGCAAGATTATATCGAACGGCGCGAAGAAGCCAAAGAGGATCGTAATTGACGGTAGATGGTGGACGGTGGACGGTGGACGGTAGCAAAATCCATGATCTGGCTTGTACCGTCCACCGTCAACCATCAAAAATCCGTGAAATATTCTCTTGCCCGCCGACCTAAATTGCGCTGCACTCCTGTGGCATCCTGGTAATTGTCGCCATCCACGTATTCGGTCAGGTTGCGATTGTACAGTTTACGCTCCCATTTTGGGTCCTGGATTTCGCCACGAGCGGTGGAATGCAAGGTGATATAATCTTCCCCTGCCAGCGAGGGATTGTAAAAGAGGAATTTTACGTTTGTCTGACTGGTTTTGGGGAAGTTGTAATAAATCCAGATTTCGTAGGGTGAAGCCCCCGGTTCGTCTTCCACGTGCATCAAATCGTCAGGCGGGCCAAAGCGCAGGTAAGCACGACCCCGGTCGGTCTCGAAACCGTAGCGAAACCCACTTTTGAACTTTTCGTGTACTGATTTGGCAAGCGCCATGTACCGGAGGTAAGCGCCTTCGGGGTTGTTTGGGTCTTGCTGCACGAAATGCCGGAAGATGAAATAGCGCTTGTTTTTTAGGTCCTTATCCCGGTTTACGTTGTTCAATATTTGTGCGTCATCTCCCACCACAATGGGCGAAAGTGCCGCGAGGGCATATTTCAGTTGCTTTTCGTCGAGATTTTGGGTGAATTGCTTGGTGAGCATTTCGTCAGTAATGTCGCTTTCGTTGAACGGAAGGAATGGGTTGCTGCGTTGGAACCGAAGGCTGCGTGTGGCAAGCAGTTCGTTGGCGACATTGCGGGCTTCCACGGTGAGCAGGAAGTTGCCGCTTTCGAGTTTGCTGATATCCATTTGGACCAAGAGTACGTCTATGTCGCTTGGCTTTTTGCGTTGGCTGCCCGTAGAAATCAGCGATTTGGTTCCGTTGCTTTGCTCTTGTTCGATGTAATAGCGCACGAGATAGTCTGAATCGGTGACGCTTTTATTGGAATGATAAATTTCTGCATAGAAAGCAAGGCGCGTGATGCCGCGCTCGTAGAAGTTGAACGGCAGTGGTTCGAGGAAATAGCCGTTTTTGGTAAAAGGGGAAAGGGTCTCATCGCGCTTGAAACTGCGCAGCAATTGTACTTCGCTGAGATGGAGTTTGTTTGGGAAACGGACACTAAAAGGTGATTGATAATTATCCTTGTTCTCCACGGCATTGAGGTCTTGTACCGCTATTTCCAATACATAATCACCCTCTGGCAAGGGCAAGCGTTTCACGTCAATCAGGCTCTGTGGAGCATCCACCAATGGGCTTTGAAGGTTATATTTCTCGTAATTAACCACTTCGTCGCCTTTTTTGATCATAATCAAGATTTCTGCGCCTGCCTGCAATTTCTCCCCATCCACTTTTTTATACAAAATAGACGCCGCAGCGATCTCGAGGTTCACCTCAATGTATGGTTTCCCATCGGGGGTATTGTAGGAGGCAAAGGATACGCCGAGGTCGAGCGCCTGGGCATATTGGGAACACACTGTCAGCATCCATGCTGCGAGTATGAGGCGTAAGGTTTTGTTTTTCATAGACTTGCTTTTTTAACGATAACGATAAACTATGAACTTTGGATCAAGAGCAGTGGTAAAGCCTGCCATGAATCAGAGGTTCAAAACACCTACCAAATGTAAGGGTTTCTTGAAGAATATTGGCGAACACTTTTCGGCAAAAGTCAGGTTTCTGGGTATCTGATTTACCACATAGTTCACATAGCACACACAGTTTGCCAATTTGGCAAACTATGTGTGCTATGTGAACTATGTGGTAAGTACTCAACTCCCAAAAATAAAGTACATCAGCATCAAAAACACCACGATCAACAACAACGGTACCCACACTTTTCTGAGTCTGAAACGTCGTTTTACATGCTGGCCTGTAGCGGAGCGGGACGCCCTCCCTTGGTCAAAATAGGTAACGTAAAGGAAACAGAAAAAGTTGATCCCCAGAGTCAGCAAAAGGAAAAGGTAGGCACGGTTCATCGAATCCGTGGTGGGAGAGAGTTGCACGAGGTTGATAGAGTAGGCCACCGTGGCGAGGAAAGAAGTGATGATGAGTTCGCCTACTTCCTCAAAATTGGTGCGGTGGAAAATCAGCACGAAAATCGGTAGCGCACTGAACATCAGGAAAGGTACGATTATCAGTATGATAGCACCCCAAGGGCGGCGGCTCACGTTTAGGCGAACGTTCAGACTCTTGTATTTTTCGAGGTATTTGGCGCGGTCGAGTGTGTCGAACGTGATTTTATCCAGCGAGCCAAGGGCATTGGTCAGTTGGTTGTCGAGTGTAACGAAATACTCATCGGTACTCCAGTCGTTGAAGTAAAAATCCTTCTTTTTATCCTTGATTTGCAGGCGACTATAGTCAAAACTGATCTTGATTTTGTCGCTGCTGCTGAGCGCTGTGATCGGGATTTTCACCTCATGGCGGTCAAATGGGAAATCGAAGGTTTCGAACTGTCCCAAGAACTTCCCGCTGATGCGGTAGATGCGCACGATATACCTTCCGTCATGCTCTTCAGCAATGCGGTATCGGTTGGCCTCTTCGCTGCTAATATTGTCAAAATCAATGTAGCCTTCCTTGTCAATATACTGCGAGTCGGCGATGACCCAGTAGAGCAAATTGCAATCGAAGGTGTTTTTCTTAACGTCTATTTCGTTTATGTCAATTACGTCAATGCCCACGCGGAGGTTTGGAATTGAAGTGCCTGAAGTATTTATTTGCGTAGGGCAGGAACGGGTTTTTCCGCTTTCCGTTTCGCTGAACGTAGGTTCTTTTTTCAGGATGCAGGTACTGTCAAACTCATACAACTCGTTGAGTATCGCAATTTTACGATTTTTCAATTTTTGAAAATATCTTACCAAGCCACCCCGCTCTGTTTCTCCGGTTAACAATGCTGTTTCAAAAATATTCATCGCATCGAAACATCGCCTAAGTGAATTGTCGGTGCCGCTTTGGCTAAAAAATTTGGCTGGAAATTTTTTTGTTAAATCTTTTTTGAACCTGTAAACTTCCAAAGGAAGGGCCTCGCTCGAATTGTCGAAACGGATGACTGTGTGCCCCCGTTCGCGCGTGATCTGCTCTATTTCATGATCACCGATGTCTGTCACGCCTGGCAGCCCAATGATGGTTTTGTGCGGCAATCCCCTTGTTTTTTGCAGAAAACGCATCACCAAATTACCGTATCCGCTGTGCGTATTGAGCAAAATCACGCTTGGTTCCGGCTTCGAGAACTCGCGTAGTAGGTTTCGTTCCAGCGCCAGCGCATCATCCTTCGGCACCTCGCTGTTGTTGACATACCTGCTTTGCAACAATTGAACCAGCGTATCGCAAGGCAGATTGTTACCCTTAATATGGGCAGAAAATCGCTTATGCAGCAAGTAATCCGTCTCAGTAATAAATCCAATGCGTTTTGCTTTCAGCACTTCCTTAATGAACTTGATAAGGTAAAATGGCTGCGGGTCGTTTGGGTCGAGAAACACCGCATTGTTCCCAAAATCCAACTGGTTTTGGTCGGCATTCGTGGCAATTACGGGAAGCCGACCTTTGATGATCTCCGCAGCATGGCGCATGTGCCGGCCCCATGTGTTGTCAATTACCAGCACCACATTTGTGTCAGCAGCAATGGCTGAATAAAGCGATTGGATCGTGTCCTCCTTGAAGTCGCACTGGTAAGATTTGAGTTGGTATTCAACGCCGTAGTTTTTGGTGTTGAGCTGCTCAATATAGGCTTCAAGGGCCACCAGGTGGAGTGAATCTGTGTAACTGTTTGAGCGGGCCTTTGCCGTGTCCTGATAGTTAAAACCGACGTATGCAACATAGCGGAGCTGGCGACCCGAAAGCCCGACAGCGGCGGCGGTATTGATGTTTTGGCAAGAAAAAAAAGAGACAAAAAGCCCTATAGCGAGGAGAAAGGCGGCAATTTTTTGCATGGCGGTGGGGGGAATAAAATTGGTTTCAGGCGCGAAAGGTAGAAATCAGATGGCGATTTCTTATGGTTAAACCTCAAAATATAAAAGCGGCCCCCGAACTACTCGGAAGCCGCTTGGGGGGCAAAAATAAAGCCCTGATGCCAAGGTATGGTACGTCTCCGTTGAAACTACAACGGGTGAAATTCGTTATTTTTTGAATTTCTCGACCCGATTTTGACCGAGGTGCAAAGTGTAATCCCCTTTTGGAAGCGCCTCAATGTTCAAAAACCATTCAGCAGTTTTGGAGGAAAAACATTTTTCCTGCACGATCTTTCCTGCTGCATTGGTGATTTTTGTTTTCAGGCATTTCATTGGCATTTCGTCGGCTACGAACCAGATGCGTTTTTGCGAAATGACCACTTTGAGATCGGTCGGGTCGCCACCTTTTGAGGAGTGTGACGCACATATTGCGGTATCCGAAGCGCGCAAATCAGGGTTAGGAACAATAGAAGCATTGGTATGTATTTGGTTGAGGGTGAATGCAAAAAACAGGGCAGCGAAGATTTTCGATTTCATATCCTTAAACTTTAGTTGGTTCGATAGACAAAGGTTTCGTCAAAGAGGTTGCAGTTTCCTGCTCAAAAACGATGGATCGAGGATTTACACCGATGAATGGTCATAATTCTGTAATGAAACTTTCAAACTCTTGCCAGACTTTTGGGCGGTTGTTTTTGTTACACAAATCTTGATTCTACTATGAAACTATTCCCAACGCTATTTTTAGCATTTTTTACCACTATTGTCCTTTCGGCCCAAAGTCAATACCAACTCGACTCCGCCTTTATCCGCGACCACTTTACCAAACGTGAAGTGATGATCCCAATGCGCGACGGACTGCAGTTGTTCACTTCTATCTATTCTCCCAATGACCAAGGCAAGCCTTATCCTATCATTCTGCGGCGAACACCCTACTCTTGCGGGCCCTATGGCACGGGTTCCTTTCCTACTAGCTTTCAAAACATGAACCTCGCCCGGGCGGGCTACATTTTTGTTTTTCAAGATGTTCGGGGGCGGTATATGAGCGAGGGTGAATTCGTGGATGTACGGCCCTTCATCCCTGCTAATGACCCTGGCCCAAGGGGGAAAAAGCAAACGGACGAAAGTTCAGACACCTATGACACGGTGGATTGGCTGCTGAAAAACGCCCGTAACAACAATGGCCGGGTAGGCGTAATGGGCATCTCGTATCCCGGTTTTTATGCCACGATGGCAATCCTGGCAGGGCATCCGGCTATAAAAGCCGTTTCGCCGCAAGCTCCGGTAACGGATTGGTTCGTTGGCGATGACTTTCACCACAACGGTGCGTTCATGCTGATGGACGCTTTTGGCTTTTATTCAGGTTTTGGCAAACCCCGTCCTGCGCCCACCACCGAAGGCCAAGCCGGCTTTCGCGATTGGAATACGCCAGACAATTATGATTTTTATCTCCGCTCGGGTGCTTTGCGCAACTTCGCAACAAAATTTGACATGGACAAAATCCCATTCTGGAACGACCTGATGGCACATCCCAACTACGACGCTTGGTGGAAAGCCCGTAATCCGCGTCCCCACTTGAAAAATGTAATGCCCGCTGTGATGACCGTCGGTGGTCTTTTTGATGCAGAAGATTGTTGGGGAGCCTGGAACACCTATAAAGCCCTTGAAAAACAAAACCCTGCAACGCACCCCAATAGCATCGTGATGGGGCCTTGGGCACATGGTGGCTGGTCGCGAGGCACGGGCGAACGGCTCGGCAATGTTGTCTTTGGCTCCAAAACCAGCCAGTTTTACCAGCAGGAAATCGAGTTCAAATTCTTTGAATATCACTTAAAAGGACAAGGGGAAATGGACTTGCCTGAAGCCTATGTTTTTGAAACCGGCAGCAATCAATGGACCAGCTACGATGCTTGGCCTCCAAAAAACACGGAGCAGAAAAAGTATTACTTCCAGTCGAAAGGCAAATTGTCTGCCCAGTCACCAACCCCCAATTCCCAAACACAATTCGAACAGTACCTCAGCGATCCGGCCAAACCAGTGCCCTACACGGAAGACGTACACCTTGGCCGCACCCGAGAGTACATGACAGACGACCAACGTTTCGCGGCCCGTCGTCCCGATGTGCTGGTCTATCAAACTGAAGTGCTTTCCGAATCGCTCACGGTCACAGGCCCTGCGGTGGCTGATATTTGGGCAAGTCTCAGTACCACTGATGTCGATTTTGTGGTTAAATTGATTGACGTTTTTCCAGACACGCTTCAAGGAGTGGAAAACGGGGTGCCACTCGGTGGCTACCAAATGCTCGTGCGTGGAGAGATTTTCAGAGGGCGCTACCGGGAAAGTTTTGAATATCCAAAGGCTTTTGAACCGAATGTGGTGACGAATGTAAAATTTGAGCTACCAGATGTGGCGCACACTTTTTTGCCGGGCCACAGGATGATGGTGCAGGTGCAGAGCAGTTGGTTTCCGCTCGCCGACCGCAACCCGCAACAGTTCGTCAATATCTATGAGGCAAAAGATGAGGATTTTGTGCCTTGCACGGTGCAGATTTACCGGAGTCTGTTGGGGGCTTCGGGGGTGATATTACCTGTATTGAAAAAGTAAAACCTGATACCTCATAGGTTTGAAAAACCTATGAGGTCTTAAATAAACATCCGCCATGCATAGATTTTTTGCGCTCCTCTTTCTTGGAGCATTGGCCCAATCGGCCTCTGCCCAAGTCACTTTCCAACAAATACCCGGTCTGGCATTTTTCGATAGTCAAGGCTATCTGAATGGCGTATCATGGGTAGATGTGGACAACGACGACGATCTCGACGTGTGCGTGACGGGTTCTGGCGGTACTTTTCCCAACTTCACGAACATCAGCGCGATTTACCTTAATAACGGGAATGAAACGTTCACAAATACCGGCCTGCTCAACAGTGTCCAGAAAAATGCCTTTCGACACGGCTGGGCCGATTACAACAATGACGGCAACCTCGATCTTTACATCGGAGCGACGTGGAACAGCAACGGGATCAACGAGTTGTGGACAAACGAACGGTGGCACAAGCCTCACTTTAATGCCAAACACGGGCGCTACCCCGAACGTAGTCCAGCCTTACGAAGGCACTGTCAGTTGGGCAGATTACAACAACGACGGCTGGGCCGATCTTTTCCTTCCGCGCTGGAACGACCTGAAAAACAGGCTCTTTCGGAATAACGGGAACGGCACATTCAACGAAGTGACGGTGGGTGCAATCGTGAACGACCTGGCATGGACTTCTGGAGGTTTTTGGGGCGATTACGACAATGACGGCGATCTTGATTTGGTGACCCTTGGTTTTTGGAACACGGACAGCCGTTTTTGGGAGAACGATGGCCAAGGGAACTTGAACGATGCGTCTGCCAACCACCCTAATATATTTCCCACCGCCACCAGCGGCTCCAACAGCAACGGCGTTGTATGGGTAGACTACAACCGCGATGGCTGGCTCGATTTGCATATTACGCAGCCCGATTTGTTGCCAGACCGTTTTTTTGAAAATGAAAAAACAAGCTGCCGCTCTTGGCTCGAAATCAAATGTATCGGAGTAGCATCGAACCGTGCGGCTATTGGCGCCACTTTGCGGGCCAAAGCGCAGGTGGGCGGAAGTGCAGTGTGGCAAATGAGGCAGGTGTCAGCACAAACTGCCGCTACGGGCAATAACCCCTTGCTTCAACATTTTGGCTTTGATGATGCAGCGAAGGTGGATTCTTTGGTGGTAGAATGGCCTTCTGGCCATACCTGTGTTTTTACCCAAGTCGCTGTGAACCAAATTATTGACATACAAGAGGATTGCAGTATAAAGGTGACACAAAGTCCGCCGCCCTTCCCAGGAACATCACAAACCGTGACACTTTGTCAGCCCGCCATTGACACTTTGCAATTGCAGCCGAATTCCCCGGCGGGCGGAACCTGGACGGCCAGTTGTGGCACTTGTATTAGCAATGAAGGCATTTTTGACCCTCAAAATTTGGCAGCAGGAGAGTACTTCGTTCGGTATGTGCAAGGGGGAATTTGCAGCGGAACAGCGGATACTTTTTTGATCCAATTGCGCATGCCTCCGAGCATTGTTTTGTCGGGTGATACATCGGTATATGTTGGGGAAGAAGTGCCTCTTTTGGTTTCAGGAGCACAAAACTATCAGTGGCTACCGGTTGAGAACCTGAGCTGCGCCGATTGTTTCGATCCCATTTTTACAGCGGACACCACCACAGTTTTTTCGGTAACGGGACAAGATGCTTTTGGTTGTGCGGCTACGGATAGTGTAACAGTTACGGTGCTGCCTGATCTGGAATTCAGTATGCCTAACGCTTTTACGCCCAATGGCGACGGCAGCAATGATTTGTTCATGCCAGCCTTCAAAGGCGATATTTTTGAAAAATTCCACTTGCGTGTTTTCACGCGATGGGGCGAATTAATTTTTGAATCAAAGTCGCCCAACCAAGGTTGGAACGGGATGATGAAAGATGTGGCACTCCCTTCAGATGTGTATGTTTATGTGTTTGAATACGGTCTAACCGATGGGAGTTTAGGGCAGAAAAAAGGGGATGTGACGCTTTTGCGGTAGCAAGTACCCAATTTCACGCAACGCCGCGACGGCACGACGTTTTGAGAATTAAGACAATATACGTCGTGCCGTCGAGGCGTTGCGTGAAACTTCTTGTGTCCTCCTCAATACGTTGCGCCGTCGCGGCGTTGCGTGAAATAACGCAGCTTATTGCCGCTCAAATATTACCTGATAGCGGGTGCTGTTTTCGATGAGTTCTGCGGTCATGCTCGTTTCTGAAATGGCCATGATGTCCCAAGTTTTTTGCTCGCCATCCGTGTAGTTGAGTGTTACGTCCTGTTTGGAGTGGTTTTCGACCCAGTCGCCATTGTACAATTGGATGAATTTCTCCGTGAACGGCACGGTTCTTGTCAAGATAAGGCTGAATTCACGGCTGCCCTCAAGATTAAGGTCGAAAGTGTAAGTGTTGCTGGCATCTGCCCCGTTAATGGTGACATTAGTGGAAAGCCAATGGCCGACTAGTTCGTCTTTGAAGGTTTTTTCTTTTTTGCAGGCGAACAAAGCGGAGGCCAGGAGCAGGAATGCAGCAAGGTTTAAAACTGCGTTTTTCATAATAAGGAAAGATTGATAAAGTGAAACGATAGGAATTGAGAAATTGTCTGCTGTAAGACAGACGGCGCATAAATGCCCAAGGCTCAAAATATATTGCCACCTGAATCCCCCCTTTAACCAAACCATAATTGTAACTTCGCCGATTGTTTGCGTCGTTATGCAATCTTTTTCCAAAATAATCCCCACGCTTGCCCTCGGCTATTTTCCGCATTTTTCTTTCAAACCATTCTTGATTCAAATTATGCAAAAGAAATACGCCACAATTGCAGCTTTTTTACTGTTCTCCCAAACTGGTTTTGCCCAACTAAAGCACCTCAATCTCAATGTGAGCATGAATGGCGGCTACTCTCAGTTGGCACACAAAACCGATTTTCGGACCACCCCACTTTACAACCTTTATGATTTTGTTGCCTTTTCACATGGCGGCACAGACGATTACACCTGGGAGGAATTTCTCGAAACTTACAAAATCAAAGACCATTTTGGGCAACCGCGTGTGGGCTTTTCAGCACTCCTGACCTACCGTGATTGGCCCATCAAAGCACTCGGCGAGGCCATGTCCTCCCCATCGTCTTATACAAGATCCTCCTATGCTGTGACCGTGGGTTTGGGTAAAGACATATACATCTCCGACAGCACCTGGTATTTTTCTTTCCTCGGCGGGTACAAGTATGTAATAAGAGACTATGGATTTGGGGCAAACACCATCGTGAACAGCATTGGAGTTCCAGAACAACGCGATAATGCAGCCTCCTTTTTCGCGCCCGTGAAACCTCTGGGTCGCCCTTCCGGAGATTTGTTTGCTGTTAGACTGGGTTTTGCCAGAACACTCGATTGGTACTACCGCTGGAGCGTAGGAGTAGAAGCCTACTACGAACTTGACCTCACAGATAAAATAGTGCGGAGTTCGCGCATGACTACTTACGGGGCGCAAGTATTTGTTCGGTGCAAGATATTTGGAAAAAATGTGGAGGAAGATCGGTTTTATCCTAACCCGGCAGGAGGGAGAAGGCATTAAGCCGGAATCCTCTATTCCACAATTAAAGTAGCAACGCCCATTTTCCCTTCCAAGATGGCACGCACGATATATACGCCCTTGGCTTTCAGTAGAAAGTCAAGGGCGATTTTATTATCCTCTGCATACCGTTGAGAAGTATGACAAATGGCTCCTGTTGGATCGAAAACCGCAATATCTACTTGTTTTCCAAAAGAAAATAACGCTGAAATTAGGGTCACTTGACCTGTTTTGGAAGGGTTGGGAGAGAGTTGTAATTCGATAGCCGCTTTGTCTGGCGAAGGTTCGGCTTTCGGGAATTCGCCCATTCCAAGGAACTCTTTCCGGGCAATCACAAGGGTTGTGCCTCGATTATAGACGATACGCTTCCCACTTACATCGAGTGCTGTGTCGCGATTGACAATACTTGGGTGCTGGAGTGAGAGGAACATGAAACGGTAGTCTGGCGTGAACGTGATGCCCGTGGGTTCGGAGCCTTCAGGAGTTGTAGCGAAAAGGGAAATTTCTGGGTTGGCAGCGGTGTGGGTTGGTTTCACCATCCATATATGGTTGTCGCCGCCGTCTTGCAGTACCCAAAGGTTGTTGGCATTGTCGAAGGCAAGATTGTCAGCCCCAATGCCCCATTGTGTCCACTTTGTTCCCTTGGCTGTTTGGATGGGGTATTGTGTGTTTTCTATAAAAACTTCCAAATCCGATATGCTGGCTCCATTGTCTTTAAATCGCCAAATACGACCGCTGAACTTCGCAGCGAAGTAGATTTTGCCAGAGGGGCCGATTTCCACGTCTTCAATTCCGGAAAAATTCCAGGCACCTATTTGTTGGCAAAAAGCATTGATGTTGTTGCAGAATTTGGGTTTATAATTGGGCACTTGTATCCAAGTTGCCGTTGAGGAGCTGGAGTCATCGCGGACCAGCACGAAAAGTTTGCCCTCGGCCAACTGCCTTTTTTGCGCCGCTACATACTTGAAGATATAGCCTTGTGTTTGGTCATCAGCACCCCAGTAAACAGTTTTTTGATCAGCGGCAATGACACAATTTTCATGAAAGGCATTGCCCGCCTTCCAGATTTTCTGGACAAATTGCCGGTCGCTTGGACGGGATTCTATCAGCCAACCAGCGTCGTAGTAGTCATTGCTGTCCAGATCGCTGGTAAGTATGGATTCTTCGCCAGAAATAATGGTGCCCCAGGGAGTTATTCCGCCAGAGCAGGGTCTATTGATACCTCCCACTGCCGAGAAGTCAATGGGGAGGCCTTGCCTAATTTCCCAGATTTGATTGAGATGATCGAACGCCAGGTCAAAGACGGTAACCCCACCTTGAAGGCTTGCAATTTCGTGGTTGAGAGAGAGATAGCCCGAATCGCTCCGTGCATTTATTGGTACAAACGCTGTGAAGTCAGGGCCATATCTCAAAGTAGAGCCGTCTGCAAGTGTATCACCCGTTTGTGCCAGAACCTGAAAATTGTGGGTGTGCGGTAATACCAAATACCCTGTCTGACTTGTGGGTACTACGGACATGAAATTACCGATGTTTTGCGCAATAATCAGCGATGTAGCCAAGCAAAAAAAGAGGACAGTTGCCCATCGGGTGTATTTCACGTTGACCATATTTTAGCTGTAGTGAGCTTGGAAGGCGGTGGGCGCATTCACCACATTCTTTGAGATCATTTTTTTTCTGGCACAGGCAGTTTCATGTCCAACTTTTCCAAGGCATTTACAATGGTTTTGGCCATAAAATAATCGCGGTACCAGCGATTGTCCACCGGGCATATATGCCATGGTGTGGTGCTTTTGTTGAAGGCGTATTCGTAGGCTTCCATGTATTTGTCCCAAAGTTTACGCTCTTCCCAATCGGCATCGTTGTGCTTCCAAAATTTAGTAGGGTCGTCGAGACGCTGCTGGAGCTGGATGCCTTGTTCTTCAAATGAGATGTGCATGTAGAACTTGAAAATCAAGGTGTTGTTGTCAAACTGAATCAAGTCCTCGAAAGCATTGATGGCTGCCATGCGCTTCTCTACGCGTTCCATGTCAATCCAGTTGTGTACGCGCTGAATTAAAATATCCTCGTAATGGCTGCGATTGAAAATGGTGGTCATGCCTTTTTCGGGAGTCCAACGGTGTACCCTCCAGAGGAAGTCGTGCGCAAACTCTTCCTCCGTCGGCTTTTTGAAACTCACCAAATCCAACCCAGCAATGGTGCAGTGGTGAAACACATTGCGTACGGCCCCGTCTTTACCGCTTCCATCCATGCCTTGCAGGATGACCAGCATGGAGTATTTGCCTTCAGCGTACATAATACTCTGAAGTTCGCCGAGGCGCTCCACGAGGCGAGCGGTCTCGTCTTTCAGGTCTTTTTTTTCCAAGTTTTTGGGCGCTTCGGTAGGGAAGGAGGAGAGTTTGATCATGGTTGAACGATAAACTATGATGTATGAACTATGAATTTGTTAGGGGCGAATATTGGGATATCAATTCATAATGAAGGCCTGGATTTTCAAACTCAAGGCTTCGCGGAGTTCTTCGGGGCTGGTGAAGCGAACAATTTGCATTGATTTCAGATCAAAATCAAATTATCATACTTCTCCTGAGGCGTAGCATCGAGCGGTAGCGGCGGGCGTTTTCGTTTTTCCATGAAAATGGTGGTGGGGCGAGATTCATTGGGTGGGTAAGAAATTCTAGAGCATTATGCGGGCATATATTCTTCTAAACCAGCGGGTGTTTCATCGAAGTCTGGTGCAACATACAAAATCATCCCCTTGGCGAATCCCGGTTTGCGCTTTTTCAAGGGCGGTTCAGCGCCAGGAACGGCCGAGCCATTAACCTTTGTATCGGTGGATTTTATCAACTGTTCAATTTTGCCCAAAACTTGATAGTCTTGCAAAGCAGGAATCTGTTGTATCAAGGTCAATTTTAACGATTCTGCAGTCATGACTGAATGTAGTTTGATACAAAAATAAAGGATTCCAGCCAATGTTTGGACATTAACATGTGACAATCAGGAGCAGCTTACATCCCCGCCTCCCACATCATCTTCATCGCCGCTTCCACCACATCCTCTACCTGTGGCTTGGAATGGTAATCCCCATCTTGCCCATACGCCGGGCGGTGGGGCTTGGCGCAAAGCGTAATTGGGGCTGAATCGAGCCAGCGATAACCGCCTTGTTTTTCCAATACCTGCTGAAGCATATAGGCCGATGCACCGCCTTCAAAATCTTCGTCCAGGAAAATGACGCGGTTCGTTTTTTTCAAACTGTTCACGCAGATATTTTTGAAATCGAAGGGCAAAAGGGTCTGAATATCCACGATTTCTACTGAAACACCGTGTTTTGAGAGCAAATCAGCCGATTCCTCGGCCACGCGAACGCAAGCCCCGTAGGTGATGATGCTCACATCCGTGCCTTCGCGCAATACTTCTGGCGTACCGAGCGGCACGGTGAAACTGCCCATATTGTCGGGCAACTGCTCCTTAAAACGGTAGCCGTTTAGTACCTCCACCACGATAGCCGGGTCGTCGCCACGTAGTAGCGTGTTGTACATTCCGGCGGCTTGGGTCATGTTTCGCGGCACACAAATGTGCATTCCGCGCAAGGAGCCAAGCATCATGCCCATGGGCGAACCGCTGTGCCAAACACCCACCAAACGGTGTCCACGTGTGCGGATGATGGCAGGCGCAACTTGCTGATTGTTAGAGCGCCAACGCAGGGTGCATAGGTCATCAGAGAGCGGTGAAATGCCATATAACAAGTAGTCCAGGTACTGGATTTCAGCGATGGGGCGCAGACCGCGCATGGCAAGTCCAATGGCTTGTCCCATGATTGTCCACTCGCGGATTCCGGTATCGAATACGCGCTCGGTGCCGTATTTCTGTTGCATTCCGCGCATCCCCTGGTTTACGTCGCCGATATGGCCCACATCCTCCCCAAAGACGAAGAGTTCGGGCATTCTGGCGAAGTTGGCATCGAAACAAGCGTTCAGGATTTCGTAGCCGTCTTTTAGCGGCGATTCATCGGAATACTGGGCCTTTTCTTCCGGCACCTCAATGGGCGATTTGGCGGATTGGCTTAGCAGATTATCGGAATATATGGAATTGCCTTCGATACGTTCGAGCGTTGCGAATTGTTGTAACTCGGAACTCTCCCGAAGAACGTTCGGGACAGGCAGTTCCGGGATACTCAATAGTGCCCGACGTGCCATTTGCAACAGTTCAAAGCGCAGAGGCTCGCGCTTTTGCTTGAGTTCGTTTAGGATTTCGGCAAGAAACGTCACGTTCGGGTGTGCTGCGTGCGCGTTCTCCAACGCAACCAACAAGGTGTTTCTCAACTCCGCCACCTTGTCATGATATCCTCGAAAAGCGCGTTGAGCAGCCTCCGTAGCTTCACGTTTTGCCTCTTTTTTGATGGTTTCGATTTCTTCTGCGGTGGCGATTCCATTGCTCAGCATCCACTCGGCCATCCTGCGGTTGCAATCAAATTCTTCCTCGAATTTGAGGCGTTCTGGGTCTTTGTAACGGCGGTGGTCACCGCTGGTGGAATGGCCGAGTTGTTGCGTAACTTCCTGTATGTGAAATACTGCGGGGCGGTGCGTGACACGCATTTCGTCCACGGCATCACGGTAAAGTTGGCAGAGGGCAGGGTAGTCCCATGCTTTGCCTTTGTAAATACTGATTCCGTTGGTGTCTCGTGCTGAATCGGCCTCAAAGCCCGCCAGTACCTCGCTGATGCTCTCCTTGGTGGTCTGGTATTTTTTTGGAACGGAGATTCCGTAGCCATCGTCCCACACGCTGATGGCGAGCGGTACCTGCAATACGCCAGCGGCATTGATGGTTTCCCAAAAAGCGCCTTCCGAGGTGGAAGCGTCGCCGATGGTCACGAATGCCACCTCGTTGCCCTGATCGCTGAGTGCGCCGCAAAGGGCAGGGTTTTCGCGGAATTTTTTGCTGGCAAATGCCAATCCCAAGCCGCGGGCCATTTGGCCTCCTGTGGGCGCTACATCTGCCGAGATATTGTAGCGGTTTTTCAAATCGAGGAAGTTGCAATCATCGTCAACGAATTTCGTAGCAAAGTGGCAGTTCATCTGTCGCCCGCCAGAAAATGGGTCGCCGTAGGGGTCGCCATAGAGTTGGGCAAAAAACTCGTCGAGGGTCATCAGTTCCAGTGCAAGCATCAGCGTTTGGTCGCGGTAGTAGCCAGATCGGAAATCGCCTTTGCGCCAAGCGCGGGCCAAGGCTACTTGCACTACCTCCTTGCCGTCGCCGATTATGCCAAAATTGGCTTTCCCGGTCAGTACCTCCTTTCGTGCGATGACACTGGCTTCGCGGCTAAGGCAGCAGATACGGAAATCATGAAGGACTTCCAGTCGGTAATTATCAGAAAAGGCGGCAGTGGCAGTCTTGGCGCGTTTGGAAGCGGGTAAAGAAGTCATGTTACTTGTTGGTATGTGTATTTGGGGAATTGTTTATTTTGGGATTTGGCTGGCGAAATGGCCCGCAAAAATATAAAAAGTAACGCCAATGAAACGGTTCAGGAACAGCCACATTGGGCTATTTCAAGTAATTTTTCTTTTAACCTTTTTGAACCTGCTAAATTGGGCTAATTTTGCACCCCGTAACTCACCCCGATAATTCTTTACACATTTTCAAATTCACCTCACCATGTCGAACGACCTTAAAGTGCGCTACAGCGACGAGGATTTGCAGGAGTTCAAAACCATCGTTGATGGACGGCTCATACAAGCCCAAGAAGAACTAAGCACAACGGAGAAGCAAATCGCGGATCTTAACGAAAATGGTTTCAACCAGCAAGGCGGCGATTGGTACGACGACAGCACGGCCCATACCGACCTTGAAATGCTTCAGCGGATGCTCCAGCGGCAACAGCGCTTTGTGCAGGACCTAAAAAATGCCCAGCTCCGCATTCACAACAAAACTTATGGTATCTGCATCGTGACTGGCGAACTGATCAGCAAAGAACGGCTCCGCCTCGTACCCCACGCCACAAAAAGTATGGACGGCAAGGCCATGTCTAACGCAGGCGCTCGCCCAGGCCCTACTACCGGCATTAGTGAGTCTTATGATCTGGAATCTGAAGACCGCCCAGTTGGCAAACCCATTGGGGACAAAGTGCGTCTCACCAATGGCAAACGGCCTACGCATGCTAGTGGCGACGATTGGGAAATTGACAACGAAACCCTGGAAGATTCAGGCTACAACCGACGCAAAAACGACGACGACGACGAGTAACTTTATTCTTCTCTATGCAAAAAAGGGGGCGTCTCATAAGTGGTGGAATGGCCTTTAGGCCGTCGGGAAGTGCGCCGTTTTCGGCGCAGATAGCACAATTAAGGGCGTAAACGCCCTTTTTCCCGACAGCCTAAAGGCCATTCCACCACTTATGAGACGCCCCTTTTTTATGCTCATCTCATTTTTACCAACCTTAAATTTTCAAAACTTTTCCCATCCCTTATTCGAAGCAAATAAATGCCATCCGCCTGGTTCGTCAAATCAAAAATTGCAGAAAAAGTACTTTCTCCTCCTTCAATTTTTATGGATTGAACGCAGCGTCCAGTGATATCCCAAATATCAAGATTTATTGCCTGCGCTGCATTATTTCCACGCAACTCAAATATGCCGGCACTTGGGTTGGGGCTTATCTTAAATCCCAAATAGTCGCTGGGTGACGGGATGCTGCTTGTGAGCACGATCCCAGTAACTTGGGTGACACATCCCGCAGCATCTGTCACAAGGATGGAATATTCACCTGGTGCAAGTCCAGTGAATACGCTATCAGTTTGGGGCATGGTGCTGTTCAGACTGTATAGATAAGGGGAAGTGCCACCATCTACGTTTGTCAAGATATTGTTCCCAATTACCTGAATGGAAACAATCAATGGGTCGGGACTTTGCAGAGAGACCGCATTGGTGGTGACCGTGTTGCCCAATTGATCCATTACCATAACCGCGTAATCTCCAGCGGGCAGGCCAGCAAAAACTCCACTGGATTGGGGGTTCCCGTTATTTAGCCTGTAAGTGTATGGGGCTTGGCCGCCTTGTGCAGTCGCGATGGCGACTCCGCCATATAATCCGCTGCAAAGAATTTTTTGCACTACTGATAATTGCGCAGACAAGGGGGCCAAAACGGTAGAATCCTTTATCGCCAGAATGTATTCTTGATAAAATGTCCCGGTCACAGTGGCTGTATTTTCAGCTTGATTAACAAGGAATTGTGGGCTTTCTTCCCAATACGCCTGTGCATTATTTCTGCGCCGCAGCAAGCCCAGGTTTGGCTCTTGCACAAAGGCAAAAGGATTGCCTGAATAGTAGTATTTCAGCTCGTAAATGTTGATGCCCTGGTTCGCGTAAAAAAGCCCGTAGTAGTTCGCATTGTCTACCAACACATAACCCTCTCCTGGTTCGAGCACATTGGGCACTTCTTCCACGAAATAGAGATGAACAAAATCAGTCACAGCGGGCGTGGATAACACAAGGCTATCCCCAGAAGCAATAACGAGGCTGATTTGGTCAACATCTTCATAAGTATAATTGCTTTTCGTGCCGATAGGCGCCCCCGAGCGCTGCCATGCCTCGTTCAGGCCAAGTCCCTGAAAGTTGAAGAATTGCCCCGCTGGTGCAGCAGTTGCATTGGGCGCAGCGCCTCCTGATGTTTCGTCGAACCGGAAATAAGAGGACAATCCAGTCTCTGTTCCTTGCAGTTTTTGGCACATATTCGCCCTGATTTCTTCGATAGTGCGCACCGTATCCCAAATGCGGACCTCATCTATCTTGCCCTGGAAAGTGCAACAGCCGGCGTATGCGCCAATGTAAACCTGAGGGTCATTGTGTGCTGGGATATTTTGTGCTTGGCTGACCAGTTTGCCATTTTTGTAGAGGGCCAATGCTCCCATTGTGGCATCATAACTTACGGCTACATGGGTCCATTGATTGGGAGTCATCGTGACATTGTCGGTCACCTGCCACCAGGCGTTGTTGTGCCCAGCAGACAAAACCCCGTTAGGTATCCAAAAAGCGGTATTTGCAGCTCCGGAAATGATGTTGTTTGCTTGGGTGCCGCCTTGCCAGTTTATCCAGGCTTCCTTGGTATAGGAAGTGTTCAGCACCGAGCCTGCACGTACGAAATCGTCTGTTCCATCCAACGAAATACAATTGCCGGAACCGGACATGATTCCAGGTATGTCGAAGTTCGGCACGATGTGATAGTTGTCAATCAATAAGTTGTAAAATGTAAACATGCCATACCCATCGGCATTGAGTACCCAGGCATCGCTGCCTGAATGGCCACCGTATGATAAGCCCGCATTGGGGACGTTGACTGATTGGTCTAATTCCAGAACCAATTTGTTCCCATCCGCTTGAATGCCGATTACAGCGGCAGAAGCACCATATATCGTAAAATCGTTCGCACTTCCCGCTTGTGTTGTCAACCCGGTGGAAGCATCGGTGACAACTGTAATCTGTGTATTTAAATCGTTTGTAAAACTGGCACTCATCACCCGGACATTGGTTTGTTCGCCAGTGGGTGCATTGTACATGTCGGCTGAAATTTGCTTGTAAATTTTTTCACCCAACGCCTTGTATCCCAGTACATCATAATGGCAGCCATCATGCCCATTGATGCCATTGGCTGTGACTCCTTTGGCATTGTGCAGATAGTCTTCAAACGCCCGCTGATATTCCCTCAATTCCAGGGAAGGTGCACCGCAGCCTTCGCGGACTTGCACAATATAATAGGCTTCAATATTGGGAATGTTTTCTTCCCAATCTGCGTGCAAAGCTTCAAAAAGTGTTTTGTGAATGTCGGCCCGGGAACCGTCCGATTCGCCCTGATAATACATCATCGCACGGACATGGGTTGTCAGACCAGCATTGTCGAGCCGTTGGAGCAGTCGGCCATAATTGGTTGTCGAGTCGTTGTGCTGGAGATCGTTTCTTTGAAAAAATTCGATGGGTTTGCCAGGATCTGCGCCGTTGATAATGGCTATGGGAATCTGCAGATTTTCTTGCAGCATGTAACCCATGCGCAAGGGCCATTGGCCTATAGCGCCATATGAAAAAAAGCCATTCCCGTCGGCGATATACCAGTTTGTATCGCCAAAAACTGAAGGATTTGAGGTGCCGAAACAGCGTACAAAGTTATTTTGCCAAATATTGGCATCGCCATTATACGCAACTGCTTGGGCATTGGATTGGCCTTCTACGGCAAAAACGTCGCCCGCTACGACGTTCCCGGTTTCTTTAAGCAGCACGAGATTGTTCGATGTCTTTTCTTCAACTTTAAATTGGTAATTCCATAGGCCAGCAGTAATCACAAAACTCAGATCGAATTGATTGCCAATCAAATCGCTGAGCGCAAGGGTCTGTCGTTCCAATGCGCCATCGCTTTTTTCCACAGTAAAAATCAGGCTGTCGGCGCTAGTGGAAGCGGTTCCACTGATATGCACCTGTGCCGTATTGGTGGTTATATCTCGCGGGTATAGTTGGAGTGGTTTGGGAAATTGCTGGAATGTGATTTGGGCGAAAAGAGAGCAGGTGGCAAAAAGCAACCCCAAGAGCGCAGAAAGACATTTCATGAGAGCAGCGGCAAACGGATGGTGTTAGAAAATTTGCCGAAAGTATGAACAAGTCTGAAATCCTTTTCAGCAAACTCATTTCAACCAATACAAAAACGGCTGTCTCCTTGGTTGACAAAGAGACAGCCGCAACTTTTTGCTAAAAAAAGCTTGGAAGAACTTAGTTAATCGGTGCTGATTGTAATGGAACCTCGGCAGGAGCACCCTCTGTGCCGGCACCTGTGCCAACCGTAAGTACCGCCACAATGCACAGTACGATGAGCGCACCAGCCAGCACCCAGGTGGCTTTTTCTACAAAATCGGAGGAGCGGGCTGCGCCGAAAAGTTGTTGCGCCTGGCCACCGCCAAGGCTTGCGTCAATACCGCCGCCTTTAGGGTTTTGGATCAAAATTGCTGCTATCAGCAATACGCTCACCAACACGATGAAAACTGTAATAATGGATAACATGAACGCCTATTTTTTAAGTTTGTCAATTTCGGCGGCAAAGTACGCACTTTTTTCTGGAAACAACAAAGCAAGACGGGCATACATCTGGGCAGATTTGTCTCGGTAGCCTTGTTTGGCGTAAAGTTTGGCGAGCGTTTCTGAAATCACATCTTGGTTTTCTGCAACGCTGCGTTCGGCCAACTGCTGGGCGATGCCCGGGTGCTTAGATGATTCTTCGATTTGTTCTGCCGGTTTAGAAACTGTGACAACAGGGGTGTTTCGATGGACACGCGGCTCCAGAGCGGGCGGCTGGAAATGGCTTATCCAATCAGAAAAGTCTTGGCGAACAACAGGTACCGGAGGCTCTACAGGAGCTTCTAATGATTCCGGCGGAGCGGTATCTGGTACAAGTGGCGCTTCAAAAACAGGCGGCAGGGTAGGCTCTGCCGGAAGCTTGGCTTCCACTGAGTTCGGTTGCTCGAAACTTCTTTCTTCGCGGGCTACGGGAGCCAAGGCCTCGAGCTCGCGCTTTACCGTTTCGATAGGTTTTAATTCCAGGACTTCCTCTGGTGCCAAAACTTGTTGAGGGACAATCACTTGTGGAGCAACGAGCAAAAACAATTTCGTACGGTCAAGGCTGTAGGCGGCAGCGGTGGCGAGGTTGCGCGTAGCATCGGGGTGGTCAATTTGGCGAGCTTTGAGTGCAAGGAGGCAGCGTAAATTGTGCGCATAGGGATAAGCCAGCGCGAGGGTTTTCAATTCCTCGTAGGTAATCCGCCGGAGCAGATCCGGGTCGTCCACAATTTGAAAAAAGCGTTCCTGAGTCAAATTCTTTTGTTTAATTGGTTATTTGGGGATTTGGTTATTTGTTGTGCCCAAGCTTGGTGTCAAATGTCTTCAAGATAGGCACGAATACCAAGATTGGGCACAACAAATAACCAAATCCCCAAATTCTCCCTACCAGTCATTGAAAGCTGCGTTAAAAATATCTTCCAATATTTGAGGAAAAATGGTTTCCCGTAGGAGTTGGTCTTGCACACCGAGCAAATCAACGGTGTTGTTGAACTCGGCAAAATGCCTGAATGTGCGGGGGTTAGACCAACTCTTTTTGTTGTTTTTGTTATGGAGGAAAAGCACGCTCACGCCTACTTCAAGGCGGTTGAGTTCCACCACTTCACCCGGTTTGGGCGCAACGGGTATCACGCGGTATTCAATGACTTTTCCGGTGAATTCTACATCCGAATCAGTATTTTTTAAACTCAGGCGGCTTTCAAGGCGAATCTTGTCTTTAAGTTTTTCGGTGAAATCGAGCGCAAGGGTGGGCGGAGCGTTGGAGGTCTCGGTTTCAAAATTTTGGACAAAAAACGTTTTCACGTCCGGATCAATCGAGATGCCTTTGAAGCTGTAACAGCAGCCCGTCAGGAACAACAACAAAAGACAAAAGGCAAAAGGCAAACGGTGCAAATTCATTTTCGATGTTTTCCCAGAAAACGACGTGAAGGAAGGTTTTGATGCTTGGTGGCCAACGGAGTTCGTCTCCAGCAGACAAACTTGGTGGGCAAATGTACTCCAGAAGGCTGTACTTATTCCCATTCAATCGTTGCAGGCGGCTTGGTCGAAATATCGTACACCACTCGGTTGATGCCTTTCACGTTGTTGATGATTTCGCTACTTACTTCGGCGAGAAATTCGTGCGGGAGTCGGCTCCATTCGGCTGTCATGCCATCTGTGGAACTCACTGCTCGAAGCGCAATGGTTTTTTCATACGTGCGCTCGTCGCCCATAACTCCCACAGAACGAATGGGCAGGAGGATAGCGCCAGCTTGCCAAACTTCGTCGTACAGCTCGTGTTCGCGTAATTTGGCGGTAAAAATCGCGTCCGCTTCCTGAAGGATTTGTACTTTTTCAGGTGTGATATCGCCCAGGATTCTGATACCGAGGCCAGGGCCAGGGAAGGGGTGGCGGTTGAGGATATTAGGCGAGACATTCAGTTCGCGGCCCACGCGCCGAACCTCGTCTTTAAAAAGAGATCGGAGCGGCTCCACGATTTTTAGTTTCAATTTTTCGGGCAAACCGCCCACATTATGATGGCTTTTGATGGTGACGGAAGGTCCGTGAACGCTCACAGATTCGATCACGTCGGGATAAATGGTGCCCTGCCCAAGCCATTGGAAATCAGGGTGCGCCTCACTTTCTTCTTCAAAAAGATCAATAAAAAGTTTGCCGATCACTTTGCGCTTTTGCTCCGGGTCGCTCACGCCAGCGAGGGCGGTGTAAAACCGATCCTTGGCATCCACCCCATCAATATTCAGGCCCATTCCTTTGTAAGAATCGAGCACTTCCTGAAACTCGTCTTTGCGGAGCAAGCCATTGTCAATAAAGAAGCAGAATAATTGGTCGCCGATGGCGCGGTGGAGTAGGGTAGCGGCCACTGTGCTGTCCACACCACCCGAAAGTGCCATGATAACCTTGTCATTTCCAATCCGTTGGCGCAATGAAGTGATGGTTTCTTCCACAAAATGCTGGGCCGTCCAGTCCCCCGCGCAACCACAGATGTCGTGGACAAAATTCTTTAAAATCTCAAATCCTTCAAGGCTGTGGAACACCTCGGGGTGGAACTGAATACCATATACAGGGGTCGCAAATTTTCCTTCTTCCGAGCGGAATGCAGCGTAAGGAATTGTGTCCGAATTGCCCAGCACCTCAAACCCTTCAGGCATACGAACAATCGTGTCTGAGTGGCTCATCCACACCTGCGAGCGCTTCGAGATGCCGGCAAAAAACGGGTCGTTGGGAGCATGCTGCTGCAGCATTATTTTGCCGTACTCTCGTTTGGACGACTGTGCCACTTCACCGCCAAAAAAGTCTGCCATCAGTTGTGCTCCATAGCAGATTCCAAGCAAGGGTTTTTTGCCTGCGATGAGGTTCATGTCGAGCCGTAAGGCATTTTCCCAGCGGACAGAAAAGGGGCTTCCAGAAAGGATGACGCCCATTATGTCGTCATTGAGTTCAGGCAGTTTGTTGTACGGGACGATTTCACAATACACATTCATCTCGCGCACCCTGCGGGCGATGAGTTGGGTGTACTGTGAGCCAAAATCGAGGATGAGGATTTTTTGCATAAAACCAAGTAGGGCGAACTTCAATTCGTCAGGGAAGCCGCAAAGGTAGGGAAAGGGTAGGAGGGAAAGCAATGGGATTTACTTCCAAATAGGCTAAACTTTCTCTTTCTCAAAGACTCCACAAAGCCAATTTCCGCGACTTTTCATTTCCTTTCTTGAAAAACCTGCTGCTTTGGCTGCTTCAGTCACAATGGTTTCGTCGGCAAGGAGAATGCCCGAAATAAGCAGCCAGCCTTTGGGTTTCAGCAAGTTGGAGAGGGCAGGAAGCGATTCAAGTATTACGTGACGATTGATATTGGCCAATATTCCATCAAACGCACGGCCTTGAACAGCAGATAGCGTACCGAGTCGGGCGGTCACATTGTTCACGCCATTGGCAGTACAGTTTTCGACCGTATTGCGGTAGGATTCTTCCTCGATGTCCACAGCTTCTACTTCTAAGGCGCCTTGTTTGGAAGCAAGGATAGCGAGAATGCCCGTGCCACAACCATAGTCCAAAATTTTTGTGCCGCCAAGGGGCAGGTGTTCGATGGCGGCAATACACTGCCAGGTGGTTTCGTGATGGCCTGTGCCAAAGGCCATTTTTGGATTGATGACCAATTCCCATTGCACGCCTTTGATCGGTTCGTGAAAATCAGCGCGAACGGCACAAAAATCGCCTACCACTACAGGCTGGAAATTGCTTTCCCAGAGTTCGTTCCAGTTTTGGCCAAGGACAAGTTCTTTGTACCAAGTGAAATCGAATTGACTTTGCAAATCAAGCAGTTGTGCTTCGATTGTTGCTTCGGATGCTGTAGCGGGCGCATAAGCATTTAGCCCCTCAGGCATTTCTTCAAAAGTGTCGAATGGGCTATCAGACAGGAAAGCGACGAGGATGTCGGCGGTTTCTGGATCGGTTTTAAGTTCGTATTTGTGGTAATTCATGCGGCTCAGTTCAAAATATTGTGCCGCAAAGAGACGGAAAAACTGTTCATGTTGGGCCGGGAATCTGGCTCAATGTAGAAACACAAGCATTCCTCAAATGGGTTGAGGAAAACATTGGGGATGTATCGCCGAAACTCGAAACTTCTAACAACCATCAAAACATCCAATTCAAGCCCAAGCCAAACTGGTGGTCCTGCTGCTGGTATTCAGGACTCTCGTCATGCCAAAATAAATGGTGGCTGCCAAAAGCGTATGCTTGCAGTGCCGACAATCCCGTATGTGCCAGACAAGGAGATTTGAGTGCTTTGGGCTTCCAATTGTAACGAAATCAAAACCAGCAAAAAGGCAGCAAAAGGAATGGTAAATGTTTGCAAAGTATAGAATGGGTTTAGGCGGAATCAATTGAGTGCTATGGAATTCACTTGGCTTCAAAAAATGGAGAAATGAATCCCGTCCTATCGCCGTTTGAATCTTGAAATCCCGGCCTTTGGTGCAGGCAAGCCCATACCTCCAGCCCCAGGGGGCATCCCCATTTTGCCCGCGGGCATTTTGGAAACCTGGTGCATCATCTGTCGCATCTGGCTGAAATTTTTCATGAACAGGTTGATCTGGTCAATGTTCTGTCCACAGCCCAGGGCGAGGCGTTTTTTGCGTGAAAGGTTGATGGAATCGGGGTTGGAACGTTCCCAGGGGGTCATGCTCTGGATAATGGCTTCCACGCGCACAAGGGCTTTTTCGTCAATGGGCGCATCTTTCAGGGCCTTGTCCATGCCCGGGATCATGGACATGAGGCTTTTGAGGTCGCCCATTTTTTTGATCATCTGCATCTGGCCGAGAAAGTCGTTAAAGTCGAACCGGTTTTGTTTGATGCGCTTTTCCAGGCGTTTTGCTTCCTCATCGTCAAATTCCAGCTGGGCTTTTTCCACGAGCGAAACGATGTCGCCCATGCCCAAAATCCGTTGCGCCATACGGTCGGGGTAAAAAACATCAAGCGCGTCCAATTTTTCCCCTTGCGACACGAATTTGATGGGTTTGCCCACCGTGTGCTTGATGGTCAGTGCCGCTCCACCGCGGGTGTCACCGTCGAGTTTGGTGAGCACCACACCATCGAAATTGATGCGCTTGTTGAATGCTTCGGCAGTATTCACCGCGTCCTGACCCGTCATCGAATCCACCACAAAAAGTGTTTCGGTGGGGTTGAGGGCTTTTTTGATGTTTTCTACCTCGTCCATCATGACCTCGTCCACGGCCAGGCGGCCAGCGGTGTCCACGATGACTACGTCATGGCTGTTTGCTTTTGCAAACGCCACGGCATTGCGGGCAATATCAACGGGGTTTTTATTTTCAATTTCCTTGTAAACCGCCACCCCGATGCTTTCAGCCAGCACAGACAATTGCTCAATGGCCGCCGGGCGATACACGTCGCAGGCCACGAGCAGGGGGCGCATTTTGCGCTGTTCTTTCAGGTATTTGGCGAGTTTGCCGCTAAACGTGGTTTTGCCGGACCCTTGCAGGCCAGCCACGAGCACCACGCCGGGGTGGCCTTTCACGTTGATGCCCACGGTCTGCCCGCCCATCAGTTCTGTGAGTTCATCGCTCACGATCTTGATCATCAACTGGCCGGGCGACACACTTTTCAGCACATTTTCGGTGCCGAGGGCTTTTTCTTTCACCCGGTCGGTGAAGTCTTTGGCAATCTTGTAGTTCACGTCGGCAGCTACCAGGGCACGGCGGATTTCCTTGATGCTTTCGGCCACGTTGAGCTCGGTGATTTTGTGGCTGCCGCTCAATACTTTGAACGCACTATCTAAACGGTCGCTTAAACTTTCAAACATTGTAAGGTTGACGGTGGATGGTTGATGGTTGACGGTGGACGGTTGGTTTTTTTTGAGGGGCGAAGGTAGGGATGTTTTGGGCTGAGCTCAAAGGTCGTTTTCGTCAATGCCAGCTCCTTCACAAATCCAGGTTTTGAGTTGGACGAAGCCGGGGGCTTGTTTTTGTTTGATTGAGCCAAGGAAGTTTGTTAGACGCTGGTTTTTTTTGGCATGAAAGTTTTTCCCTGCTTTTTCGAGTGATTTCTGACTATCGAAGCCATACTTAGTTGGATCAACCTCTTTCTCAGCAGCGTTTTGGAAAACCCAACTTTCATATGCCGGACATAAAACGAGAATTGTCTGTTTCTCTCTGATAAATTTCTTTACACCATGTTTTTCGGCAATAAGTTCAAATCCGTCCAGCATTTTCTCACTTTTACCACGATCACTGTCAATTATCCCAACTACTTGTTGAAACGGCTTTCTGTTCATGACCGTTTTTAGCACATACGAAACATTGCTGTTCAGGGCATGGTTAGGTCTATGAAATCCTAACATTTCTACCAATACAGTATCAGCAAAACATTCTGGGATAACATTATGATGATGTTGCTTCATTTGGAATAAAATTGTCGAGGTTCAAAAACATATCCACTCCATAATCAAGTGCTTCTCGGAGCTCTTCTTCTGAGAGGCGACGAGCATGAGTCTGATAATCTTTAAACCAAGTAACGAAAACGGCCGCATCCTTGCCTTCCTGCATAATTGGAAGCAAGAAATACGGATTATGCGTCGTAATGAAATACTGATTTCCACCTTCATCGTCCAGAATATGTTGCGCCAATTGGTACACGTAAGGCGGATAGGAGTGTGCCTCCGGCTCTTCAAATAGTAACACTGAATCTCGGTTCGACATGATGGCGGCGAGGTGGAAAATATACCGTTGGAAGGTGTCGGGAACGAGGTAGAGGGGGAAACTCAGAACGGATGCAGCTTCTCGTTGTAGAATCGAAACGCGCTTGTTCTCCTCATCTAAAAGCAATTCAAGACCGTTTGGCTTTAAGAATTCCTGGATTTCTTCCCTTAGCTCCAAATGACTGCGGAGAATGTTGTAAAAATTTCCACCATGCGGCGGGGTCAGGAACGAGTAATCGCCTTTGCGGCCATTTTGGAGTTTGAATTCGTATTTTTTGACGGGGCTGCGATTATGGCCGTAGGTGTTTTGATTCGTAATCTTACCATCTTGCAGCAGGGTGATGTACCTTGTTTGTTCAACCAAATCAGCCGTTGAATCAGGAGAATAATCGTCGCGTCTGTAATTACTTATGTATTCATCAGTATAGTCACGCCAAGGGTGATGCCTTTCTTCTTCATCGAAATAATCTAGAGAACCATTTTCTTGGATTCTCTGATTTTCTTCTCTAATATGAATAGGTTCGAGGCTAAAATTGAAAAATTCATTACGATAATCCTTTTTTAAAGCTACGCAAACTTTATCTACCTCAATCAACACATCATTTCGGGTGTCAAAATTGTTGAACAACTGATATAGGGCATTGTAACGAACCATCCCCTCCATAAACTTTTTCCCCTCCGAATACCCCGCCCCCAGCAGCGAAATCGCCTCCAAAATATTAGACTTCCCCGCATTGGGCTTACCGATGAAGATGTTGATCCGCTCACATTCGAGTGAGAGGTCGCGCACCGATTTGAAGTTCTGGATATGCAAGTTTTTTATCAGGCTGCTCATTTTCGCTGTTTTTTTGATAAAAGTACTTGGGCAACGTTTACTAAACTTTCAAAAGTTTTAGTAAACGTATCTACCGCTACCGCCCACCTTTGGACAACGTTTACTAAAACTTTCAAAAGTTTGGTAAACGTATTTACCGCTACCGCCCTCCTCCACTTCTCCGCTGCGCAATCGTCGGGTCTATCTCCATCGCCTGTTTGCGCAGTTCCTCTCCCTTGGACAAATTCCCCGAGGCCGAATAGGCCAGACCCAAATCCCAAAGGAAACCAGCCTCCTTCGGTGCCGCTTCCACGGCTTTGGTGAACCACTCGATGGCCTCCGCGTGTTTGCCATTGATGCCGTTGGCCACCCCCAGCAAACGTGCGGTTTCCGGGTCTTTGGGGTTTAACTGCCAGGATTCGTTGAAACATTTGAACGCATTTTCCATGTCACGCTTTTGTTCGCCGTAATACTTTCCGCCATCGCGGAGGGCCAGAGCCAGGTAGGTTTTGAGTTTGGGATCATCTTGCGCGAGTTGTACAGCCCGTCGGTAGTCGGCAATGGCTTCAGGAAATTCTTTCAGCACATAATGCACCCCGCCCCGGCTGATATAAGCGTCTTTGTAGTTTGGGTAAATCTTGATGGCCTGGTCGAGGTGTGGCTTGGCCTCGATACACAGTGCTCGTTGTTTTTCAAGATCTTTTTCCTTGGTAGCTTGGTCAAAAAGCACTCCACCAACAGCATTTTGGAGTTTGGCACTATTGGTCGAAATCGCCGCATCGGCCATGAAAAGGTCTCTGTTGCTCTCCCAGGCGAAGTTGCGCACAACAGTTTTGACGGAAAAAAGAAAAATCGCGGCGCCGAAAATGCCGAGTACGAGATTTCTGTTTTTTGTCAAATATTTGCTCAAAAACAAGGCTACAACGAGGCAAAAACCTACTGATGGCATAAATGCAAAACGCTCGCCCATGTTCGTACCAATGGGGAAAATCAGATTCGATACGATGCCCAAGGGCAACAGGTACAGCAAAATGCCAAACGCCCATGGGTCGCGCCTTGGAGTGCCGCGTACCGCCCAGTAGCCCATCAAACCATATACTACGAGACTTAAAAGTACCAAAGGGTTTCCAAAGGTCATGATTCCGATTTGGCGGGGATAGTAATCGTGTGTGAGCGGGTGCGGCACAAAAAGCAATTGCACATACCGCCACAGCGTGTAGAAAATCGTTGCTAATCTTTCGTCGGGTGCGAATTTCACCCACTTGTCTCCTTCGAGTTTCAGGAAAGGGTTGTTCATCAACTCCATCGGTTCGCCGCCAAAATGCCCTTTCAGGATGATGCTGCGCAGCAAGAAAAACCACCCGAACGCCACAAAAATCGGGATACTTGAGGCCAGAACTGAACGCCCGCTCTTAGAGGATTCAGGAGTAGGGGGGCGAAAAAACCACAGCGCCAGCGGTATCAGCACCACAAAGGCCGCGGCGTTTTCTTTGGAAAGGCAGGCAATAAAAAACGAAACACCTGCCGCAAAATACCACTTGATTTGTCCCGTATCCCATGCTTTCAGGGTGAAAAACAAAGCACTCAGACAGCCCAAAAGCGTCAATATTTCATCGCAGCCTTTGATGTTTGCCACTACCTCCGTGTGGATTGGGTGTGCAGCAAAAAGTATGGTTGCAAGCCAAGCCACCATCGGGCCGGCTTGTGCCAGAAGTGATGATGGGTCGCCTCGATGTTGGGCAAGGGTCAATGGAGGAGACAATAGCCGAAGCAGCGTCTGGTATAGCACCACACAAGTCAGCGCGAAAAGCAGGACTGTAAATAAATGAAAAAGAAATGGGCTAGTGCTAAACTGATACAAAATCGCAAACAACACCAGCGTCATGGGGCGATAACGACCACCCGATACAAGGGCGTCCTTACCTTCCACCTTGAAAAAGCCAAAAAACGTGTCATTGGACAGAATACCTCCGATACCTTTTACACCCTGTTGGGTAAACATATTGTCGGTAATAACAATCGCGTCGTCGAGCACGAAGCCATGCGTCAAGGTGTTCGCGTACAGCAAGAACGCAAAGGCGAAAATCAGCCCGCTTTGCAGCATGGTGTTTTGGAAAAAGCCAGGCGATTGGGACTGCCAATTATCTGTTGCTGCTTGTGTGTGGGTGGAACTGCGGGGTTGCTTTTGAGGGAATGATTTGCGTTGTTGTTTGGACATGGCTGATAATTTCGTCGGCGAAAGAACGGGAATTTTTGGCATCTGGAATTATCGCCCGAAACCGATTATCACACGACGCTCAAATTCCCGCCAGCCTTCCGAAATGCTTTGTATGCTCCCTTGCCAAATTTAGAGCCGTTGAAAACCAAGGCCGGAGCGCGTTCTTTTTGCTCCTCCTGTGGCAAAGCATTGAATGCGCAACACTTGTATGAACAACAGCCTGCGAACTTTTCGCGGCAGTTCTCGCATTGGATAAACAGGATGTGGCAGTAAAGATTTGCACAATTCGTGTGCGAATCGGCGGTTTTACCGCATTGGTGGCACTGGGCGATCACGTCGGGACTGATGCGCTCTCCGAGTCGTTCGTCGAACACAAAATTTTTACCTAAGAATTTGTTTGTCAAGCCTTTGGCCCGCACTTGGCGGTCGTACTCGATGATTCCGCCTTCGAGTTGGAACACGTTTTCAAAGCCGTTATGCTTTAAGAACGCGCTTGCTTTTTCGCAACGGATTCCACCGGTGCAGTACATCAAAATCTTTTTGTCGCGTTGTTTGGCAAGCATCTCTGCCACCATCGGCAATTCCTCCCGGAAGGTGGCGGCATCGGGCGTTAAGGCATTTTCAAAATGCCCTACTTCGCTCTCATAGTGGTTGCGCATATCCACGACAATGACATCAGGCTCCTCGCTGGCCTGGTTCCAGGCTTCAGCATTCAAGTGAGTGCCCGTTTTCGAGGGATCGAAGCTCGGGTCCGTCAAGCCATCGGCCACTATTTTATCTTTGACCTTGATGGTCAGTGCGAAAAATGATTTGCCTTCGGCTTCTACAGCCACATTGAGCCGCATCCCACGAAACATTTCGTACCCATTCATCAGGGCCTTGAACTGTTCAAAATGCTCTTCTGGCACAGAAATCTGCGCGTTCAAACCTTCCTGCGCGATGTAGGTTCGGCCCCGCACGCCAAGAGCATCCCACAAAGCGTATAATTCATCTCTAAATGCTTTAGGGTCAGCAATTTGGGCGTATTTGTAGAAAGAAAGGGTGACCCTTTTTACCGGATCTTTTTGCAGGAGTTCTTTCAACTCGCGTCGGTTAACGCGATTGTGGAGCGCTTTTTTGGGACGGCGCAAGGGGATTACAGCAATTTCAAGCGGAGCGGTAATGGTTTTTTCAATCATGGCAGACATTAAAGCACAAATTTCCGATCCCAGAGCGAGAGCGGCAACTATTTGAGCCTCCAATTTTCACTTTCGGGAACTTTCAGCGCTGAAAATTAAGTTTAAGCCGTCGTTAATTTTAGAGGATGTGTGTAAATACTTTGCCAAAAAAGCCACACTTTTGAGGCGTTGTTTCTCATTCTTGCATCTAACGTCACAAAATTTTTGACTTATGAACTGGAGAAGGCTCAACGGCCAACGCATCGAAAAACCCTTGCTCACCGCTGTGGAAGAAACCATCCGCCGGGAGAATGCCGAGGGTTACCGTTTGAAAGTTTGCATCGGAACTGATTCGCAGGTAATCGGTTCTGAAGTGCATTTTGCCACGGTAATCGTGTTTTTGCGCGAAAAACGTGGCGGTTTTATGTTTATTTCCAATGACATTAGCAAACGCATAATGACTATCCGCGAGCGGATGATACTTGAGGTGGGCCGTTCTGTGGAAGTGGCCTACACCCTATGCGAACTGCTCGACCGCTACGACGTGGCGCTTGAAGTTCACGCTGATATAAACACCGACCCGGCATTCGAGAGCAATACCGCGCTCAAGGAAGCTATGGGCTATATCCTTAGCATGGGCTTTGTGTTCAAAGCCAAGCCGGATGCTTTTGCCTCTTCTTCTTGCGCTGACAAGGTGATTTGAGCAGGCAGTAACAAGTGGGCAGTGCAGCACGCGGCCACTGGCCACTGTTATTGCCTACTGCCACTGCAACCGTCACGGCAATTACTTTCCAAGCCTGAAAGTTGCAGAACCCAGCAAGCCTTTGTCGCAGTAAATACCCACCACATAGTTGCCTGGCTTTAGCCGCTCGTCGAACTTGTGTACGAAACTGATCCGCTGTACGGAGGTCAGATTCACATCTTTGGTTTCTTGCGCAGTGATATCCACAGACCCGGCAGGGGCGTTGATGGTAGATTTTACCGAATTCTTACTCATAATGGGTATGCCTTGGTCGTTGGTCATTGCCATATAGAGTTTTTGCTCGCCTTGGTAAGCTTCTGGCACGGAAGCGAGGTCAAAACTGACAAAGATTTCGCGGGCTTTTTTGGCGCGCGTGGTGAGTTTGTCGCCACGACGTTCGCATTGTACGGAGAACGAAGTGGCTTTGAATGTGGCCGACTGGGTCTTTTTAATCTGCGACTCCAATTTTTTGGCGAGGTCTTGCACCTGCCCGCTGAGATCGGTGTTTGTCCCCTGGAGTTGAGCGTTATCGGTCGTAAGTTGTTCGACTTGGGACTTCAACTGTTCATTCTCCAAACGAAGGCCGGTAATAATCGTCTCTAATTCGATCTTGGTTTTTTTCAATTCTGCCACCTGCGTTCGGAGACTTTCAAGGTCTTTTACGGTGCTGGCCTTTATTTGACGGACCACTGCTTCCTTCTCTTGAACTTGTTGGGCGGAAGTGGCCACGCGGCCTTGCAGGCTCTCGTACTCCGTGCGCAAGGTGGAGTAAGCATTGGTCATGCTGTCGAGCGAAGTAGAAATTTGAACTTTTTCGGCTTCCAATGCCACGCGCTCTTTTTCCATTTTTTCGTTTTCGGCCAGATAGTTTTTTGATTTTTGCCAAAAGAAAAAACCAAGACCGGCAGCCAGCAGCAACAGCACACTGATCACAATTGCGACGGTACGGGAGTTTTGATTGTCACTCATAGTTAATAGTCTGTTTTAGGTGATGGTAGGTTGATTGATTTTGCTTCATATTTCTCAATTGCTTTGGGGTCATATTTGACATGGAGGTTAATCCACATAAGGCGGGAAATGCGAAAGACGTAAACAAAATTGAACACGACAAAAATACTTAGCAAACTGAAGGCCACGGTTTGGCTCCAGCCTAAAAACCAATGAAAAAAAGCGACGAAAAGCAGACAAAACCATCCTGTCCAGATGTAAGAAATGAACATGGAGCCATAGTAATAGCCAGGTTCTGGGAAATAGTTAAGGTCGCATTTAGGACAGCGCTTGAGCATATCGAAGGGTCTCGTGAAGGCCCAACTCCCCGTCTCGAACATTTCGCCTTCATGGCAGCGGGGGCATTTGAGGTGAAAAATGCTGTACCACTTTGATTCTTTCCCGAAAATTGACATTATTGAGCACGTTGGACTATAGGACATTGGACGTTGGACTTTTGGACCTTGGACTTTTGAACACTAAACCTTATTCTTTAGCAGTCCAATATCCAATAATCCACCGTCTAACGTCAACTGAGAGTGCAAAGGTGATTACTCTATGCGAGAGTATTCTCAACTTTGCCATGGAAAATTAATGTGCAAGTGCAGCGCTCGACCCTATACGCCAGTTGTAGCAGGGGAAAGGCATAACTGGTTAATAGATAAAATGACCACCGACGAACTACTCCTCCGGCTTCGGGAACAAGACCGTGCCGCGCAAAAATGGCTATATGAACGGTATTCGCCGCTCATGTTCAGCGTATGCAGGCGCTATTTGCGCGCACGAGAGGATGCAGAGGAGGCTTTGGTGAGCGGTTTTTTCAAAGTATATTCGCAAATTGAAAGTTATTCCGGTGCCGGCAGTTTTGAAGGTTGGGTACGACGAATCATGGTGAACGAATGCCTCATGACCCTGCGTAAAATTCAACCTTTGACATTCCCCGGCGACGAAGCAAAAATACCCGATTACCCTGATAGTTTTAACATTGAGGCAGATATTTCAGCCCGCGAAATCCTTGAACTCCTGGACCATTTGCCGCCAGGGTATCGAACTGTTTTCAATCTTTATGTCCTGGAAGGCTACAAGCACATCGAAATCGCCGAAACCCTCGGCATCAGCATCAACACCAGTAAAAGCCAACTCATACTCGCCAAAGAAAAACTCCGCAATCTCCTGAAAACCAAAGGCTTTTTCTAACGATGAACTATGAACGAATCAACCACTCGCTCATAGTTCATCGCTTATAGTTCATCGTTCAAACCATGCCAGACATTTTTGATTTTTTTAAAGAAAACGAGGATAAGCTCCATGAACGGCCATCCGATAAGGTTTGGCAAAAATTGGAGCAAAAACTCGAACGCACTCGTCGCCCCAGGCGGCGCGGCATCCGCTTTTTGCAACTCTGGGTTGTATCCCTCATAATCCTCATGCTAATCTTTGCGGCTGTGATGGTTTGGCACTTTACGCGCCGTTAAGACGACTCAAAACATATTTACATGAAAACTTTTCCTAGTGTACCACTTCTCCTGCTCTCCTTCTCTGTGGTCGCGCAAGAAACCAAGACCCCACATTGATATATGCACCGTCGCCATTTTTTCAAAACCACTGGATTGGCTGCGCTGGCTGCCAGCTTACCCAACTTCAATAGTATGGCTGAAAATTCCGAAAGCAGTAAGCCGCATTTGATCAAACCGCGCCGATTGCGCGAAGGCGCGACCGTGGCACTCATCGCACCGAGCAGTCCGCCCTCAACAGAAAAACTGGCAAAAGGCATCGCCAACCTGAGCCTGTTCGGATTTAAAATCGTGGAAGGGAAAAGCCTTCGCGCGCACAATGGCTACCTGGCGGGCAATGATGCAGCACGACTGGCCGATTTGCATTGGGCATTCCAAAACCCTGAAATCGAAGCCGTTTGGTGTATCCGTGGAGGATACGGAGCAGGGCGTTTGTTGCCAGACATTGACTACGATCTCATCCGCCGTAACCCCAAACCCCTAATCGGATACAGCGATGTGACGGCTTTGCATATTGCTATTCACCAACGCACGGGACTGGTGACTTTTCATGGTCCGGTGGCCGCCTCGGAGTATCCAGAAGATACACTCCTACATTTTCGTTCTGTATTGGTGCAACCTGTCTTGCCTTATGAAATTGCGGTACCAAGGGAGGGCATAGAATTTGAACCACCTGAATACCAACCGTTTGTGATAGCACCCGGTACGGCTACCGGAACACTGACGGGCGGTAATTTAGCCCTGCTCTCTTCATTGGCAGGCACACCATTCGCGCCAGATTTCAAGAAAAAAATCGTGTTCATCGAAGATGTGGGCGAGCAGCCGTACCGTCTCGACCGAATGCTGACGCAATTGTTGCAAGCCACTGATTTGGCTAAGGCTGCTGGCATCGCACTGGGCGTATTCAACGATTGCCAGCCCAAGCAGGACAGCCCCTCGCTTTCGCTGCCTGAAGCACTACGCGACCGATTGGGCGGGCTGGGAATTCCAGTGGTTTATGGTCTTCCATTTGGGCATGTGAACCACCAGGCTACGTTTCCCTATGGGATAGAGGCAAAATTGGATGCGGAAAAAATGGTGTTGACGATTTTGGAGGCGGCAGTGGTGTAACAGAGTGTTGCTCAGTTGAAGTTGTAATGTCCACATCAAGACCTAGGGATCGTTTTTGCCGGAAAACCTGACATCTTGAACCCGGACAATATCCAATAATGGAATTTGCAACAGCAAGCCCCTCAAAATGTGGTTGTTGAAATTTTCGTCGGCGAGAAAGCGCATCACGAAGCCGCTGATTGTAATACAGAGTGACGGTCGAGCAAGTGTTTTCGGATGCGGGAAGTGGGGAATTTTGCCTCTATTTTCTGGCGAACTGGAGCAGATTCAGCATTCTGAATCTCTAGGTATTGCTCGACCACTTCCCGATTCTTCAAGTAAAATCCAATGATCAGGTATACATCACCCATATTAAGCACTGGGTATTGCAACACGATTTCTTCACAGGTAGCACCGTTTTTGAATGCTCCAACCAAAACGTCCAACGTCACACGGGTTTCAATTACTCGAATGACTCTTTCGGAATCTTTTTTAAGCGGCAATTTTGAAGTGAAGTGACTGAATTCCATGATTTTGAAATTTTTGCAAACAAAGATGAACACTTTTTACCAAACCTGCCCCGGGTAAGTCCGCTGTATGTGCTGCATCTCTGCAAGCAAAAATCCTAGGTGTTCAGAGTGTTTCCCTTGTTTTCCACCGCTTTGCATCCATGTATTGGTTGGCAAAGTCAGCGTAGCCTCTTCGAGGATGTCTGTCACTTTTTTATCCCACAATGCTTTGATTTTAAGCAAGTCAGGTGCAATGTTTTGCTCGGCCATTTTCAGATCGAGCGCGTCGGGGCTGGTCAATTCGCCCGTGAACGGCCAAAGGATATCCACGGCAGCCTGCATTTTTTGTTTGCTCAATTCCGTGCCATCTCCAAGACGTATGACCCACTCCGAAGAAAATCGCAGGTGGTAGGTCGCTTCTTTCAAGGCTTTTTCGGCAATGTCGGCCAAGCGCTGGTCCGTGCTGTGGCGAAGTGCCTGTAGTTGGTAAAAATTGAACGCATCAAAGAAAAACTGCCGAACTATGGTCTGGCCAAAATCGCCGTTGGGCCGTTCGACCAAAAGACTATTGCGAAATTGTGGCGCGTCGCGGAAATAAGCCAGATCGTCTTCTGATTGACCTTTGCCTTCAATTTCGGCGGCGTAAGAAAGGTACATCCGGGTTTGGCCCAGCAAGTCGAGCGCGATATTGGTCAGGGCTATGTCCTGCTCCAATACGGGGCCGTGGCCGCACCATTCGCCGAGACGTTGAGAAAGGATAAGCGTGTTGTCGCCAAGACGGAGGAGATATTCAAGCATGGTGTTGAGATATTGGGATATTGAGACGGCAAAAGTACGCGCTCTGTCTTTGTTGCAGCGAGCTGCGGCAGCAAGTTTTACCTTTGCCTCTTGAAAATTTTCAACGCAATGAAAATCAAGGAAAAAGAATCCATCGGCTACCTGAAATACGAACTCAAAACGTTCGAGAAACTTCCCGTAAAAATCTGGAACGAACCGCTCGAAGCCTCGCGCCACGTCGCCAAGAGCATCGCACTGGCCATCCATCAAAAACAACAGGATGGCGAACAAATCGTGCTGGGCCTCGCCACCGGGAGCACCCCCATCAAAGTGTACGAAGAACTTGTGTGGCTGCACAAGGAGGAGGGGCTGAGTTTTCAAAACGTCGTCACGTTCAACCTCGACGAGTATTACCCCATGCCGAAAGAAGCGCGTCAGAGTTACTGGCGTTTTATGCACGAGTACTTTTTTGACCACATTGATATCCTTCCCGAAAACATCCACATCCCCGATGGCACCGTGCCAATGGATGGCGTGACGGCCTACTGTGAGCGTTATGAAAAAGGGATTGATCTCGCGGGGGGCATTGACATTCAGATACTTGGAATCGGGCGCACTGGTCATATTGGATTCAACGAACCGGGCGCCTGGGAAACTTCTCCCACCCGAATGGTACGGCTCGACCACCTTACGCGACACGACGCGGCCAAGGATTTTCAAAGCGAAGACGACGTGCCATACCGTGCCATCACCATGGGCGTGGGCAGTATTTTCAAAGCCCGTACGGTTTACCTGCTCGCTTTTGGGCAACACAAAGCACACATTATTCAGCAAGCCATCGAAGGAGAAATTACCCACTCCGTACCCGCTTCTTTTTTGCAAAAGCATCCCAATACAAAGGTCGTTCTGGACAAAGCGGCGGCAGAAGAATTGACCAAAATGAGATCGCCTTGGTTGTCAGGTGCTTGCAATTGGACGGACGACCTGATCTGCAAGGCCGTAGTTTGGCTCGCCCAAAAAACGGGAAAAGCGATCCTGAAACTCACGGACGAAGACTACAACGAACACGGCTTGAGCGAACTGCTCATCGAAGAAGCCAATTCCTACGAACTTAACATCCGCATTTTCAATCGCTTGCAACGCACCATTACGGGTTGGCCGGGCGGCAAGCCCAATGCTGACGACTCGCACCGACCCGAACGCGCTGAACCAGCCCGCAAACGTATCATCCTGTTCAGCCCGCACCCTGATGATGACGTGATTTCCATGGGCGGCACCTTCCAACGCTTGGTGGATCAGGGGCACGAAGTGCACGTGGGCTACCAGACTTCCGGTAATATTGCTGTGCACGATTTTGACGCTTTGCGCTATGCTGAGTTTATGCTCGAATTTGAGCAGACCCAAAATATCCTGACCGATGGGAACAGACAACTCTACCAGAAAGTCATCCAATTTCTGCAACAAAAAGGCGCTGCCGAACTCGACATTCCCGAAGTGCGCAGCATCAAAGCCCTTATTCGGAGGGGCGAAGCGCGGGGCGGGGCGCGGTTCACAGGGCTTTCCGACGAGCGCATCCACTTTCTGGATATGCCCTTTTACGAGACGGGAGCACGGCGGAAAATGCCCCTCGGCGAGACGGACATTCAAATCATTGCCGAACTGATGGAACGCGTAAAACCGCATCAGGTGTACGCTGCAGGCGATTTGGCCGACCCGCACGGTACGCACCGTATTTGCTTGGACGCGATTTTTGAGGCGTTTCGACAATTGGAAGACCGCGCATGGATGAAGGATTGCTGGCTTTGGCTGTACCGGGGCGCCTGGCACGAATGGGCAGTGCACGAAATCGAGATGGCCGTGCCGATGAGTCCGCAGCAACTTCGCAAAAAACGACAGGCTATATTTATGCACCAAAGCCAAAAAGACCGCCCTCCCTTTCCGGGCGACGACAGCCGCGAATTCTGGCAGCGCGCCGAAGACCGCAACCGCGAAACGGCCCTGATGTACCGGGCGCTGGGTTTGGCGGAGTATGAGGCGATGGAGGCGTTTGTGAGGTGGAAGGGGTAGTTGGAATTTTTTCAACCATTTCCCATTACCCAGGTCCACCCAATTCCAATAGTCAGGTTATTCCCTTTCAATGGAGCTGGCATATACATCTGCTTATCGATAATGTGCAGATGGAATACATGAAAATTATCATTAGCCGTGTCTGTGAAAAACCAGTTTGCATGTAGCCCAAGTCCAAAAGTAAAACCAAGAGAATTTATCCCTAGTCCTGTATCTGTAGCATATCGGTTTGAGGGCCGATGCCAAATCGGGGCTGCTTGTAGGACTGGAAATATCTCAAACCTCCTATTGGGAAAAATACGGTAACTCCATTTTACGCCAAGTTCATTGAGACTCGAATGTCTTCCAGTTTGCCAAATCGTATTTCTCCGATCAAAGGGTTCTGTAATTGCCGTTCGAATCCAGGTGTAATAAATCCCAAATCCAAGGTTATCGTCATCGTCTTCATCATCCAAAGCTGCAAATTCAAATGTTGCGCCTTGTCCACTTTTCAAATGCTTTCCAATTGATCCAAAGAAAAAAGCATTTTCGTAGGTAAAGCCCAAGATCGGCCATGCATATTCATAGCCATCATATTCAAATTTGCTTCCATTATCCCTTCTCTTCGCATTCTCGCCTAAGTAAAAACTGATTGGAAGGGTAATTTGGCTGCGTACGGGTTGTCCGTTTTTCTTGGCAGGAATCCATTTAGGCATCAGGGCTACAATTCGACCAGCTTCTGCGGCAAAGCTGGAATCCGCTTCCAGTTCAATGTCAATATTGGTCAACAATCCATCCTTCTCTACCACAAATGAGGCTAATACTGGGAGATGACGAATATAAGATCTCTTGTTTTTGGCAACTTCAAGTCGGATGCTTTTTGAAAGATTAAGGCTCATAAATTCGGTCAATTTGTTCACTCCACCTGGGAAGCCTGCGAGCTCGTCCACCTCAATAAACAAAGTGTCGCTTTTTTGGCAATTTACTTTTTCTGAAGCCAAAATAATCCCAGTAATTACTAAGCAAAGCAGAAGTATATTTGATTTGGTTCGAGCGCGTACCATAATGTAAGTTTAATTTGATCCCGATGTTATTTAGTCACTTGGATGTTATAGCCACCCGGAAACCGGTCTGATCGGATTGATAGTCCATATTCAAATGATCTCGTTGCGCTAGCTCAGGAAAGCGGTTGGTTTCTGTAAAATTGCTGCTACGGTTGATGCGAATCTCCAAAGGGTGGTATTTTTGAAGGCTGTTCGCATAGTTGGAATTATTAAGGGTATAGGGGACAAAAATGTCCCAACAATATTCCGCAACGTTTCCGCTCATATCATACAATCCAAGCGCATTTGGCCTAAGAATGGCGACTGGCTGTGCGGTGCTGGTCATCCTTTTTTCCCAAGCCACTTCATTGGAAGTTTGGCTTCCAGGGTACCGCATCTGCTCCAAATAAGGTCCGCCACGAGCGGCATATTCCCATTCAATTTCTGTGGGCAGCCGATAACCACCCGCATTTTTTCGGATATCCACCCATACTATCTGTTTGGCACCTGGCTGCATGGTGCTGTCTTTTTTTTCGTAGCAAGGCTCTTTTCCCATCTGGAGGCTTAGCCAATTGAGATAGGCAATGGCGTCAAGCCAGCTTACCTGGGAGACAGGAAGTTCTGCTCCAATACCCCTCGTAATCCTTTGTTTTTCTGTTGTTGGCCGCCTCGGGGCGGTCTCATTTCGGGCGGCATACACAGCATATTGGCGATTCGTAACTTCGGTTTTACCTAAGCCAAAACGATTGACAAACTCATAATGCAGGGGAGCTTCTTCAGACGTTGTCCCGTCTCTTCCATAGTCTGCGCCCATCAAAAAATAGCCCTTGTTGACCTGCACGATATCGGGGTAGTACCGAAGCAACAGGGTATCGAAAAAGCCCTTGTTCCAATCCTTGAGCAGGGAGCTAATGTTGCTGCGGCTTGCCTTGATCTGGCTCAGCCCTGCCAAGTTCAGCAGTTCTGTAGATTTATCCAGCTGCCCTGATTCGGAGTAAAAGAAAAGAAGTTCAGATAGGAGGGCTCTGGCTCTCTCCCTTCCGCCGGGCACATTGTGGATAGTTTGACACAAATCATAAGCAGAATCGTACTCCATCTTCTGCAGATATCGACTGCCCAGCTGGAGCAATCCGGCAATCTTTTCGGAATTTGCGCTTTTTAATTCTTCAAACTTTTGCTGGATTTCTGCTGCCAGTTTATCTGCCCGATCTTTTTCACCCTCCGCCTTTTCCTGTGCTTCTTTAGCAACTGCCAATGCTTGCTCCAAATCTTTTTTGGCAGATTCTAATCCTTTTTTGGCTAATTCTTCCCGAACTATTGCTCGCTGTGCCGCTGCCGTAGCTGCTTTGGCCTGTTCTTCTTTCATCTGAGCGTCCAGTCGCTGCTGGTCAATCCCATCCATAGAAGCATCCATTTGTCGGTCAATGTAAGCGAAGTCGGCCAATTTGCAGCCTCGTGCCGCTTTGTATTTTTCGTAGGCATTGCGGTAATCATGATCCTTGAAGGCTTTTTCAGCCTCCTCCATAAGTTGCTGATAGCGAGGGCCACAATTGGTCTGCGCAAAGCCAGCGCCGAGACAAAAAAGGAAGAAGAACGAAAGGGTGATGATTCGTTTCATGATATGGTCATTTACGTTCTTTTTGGATTTCGATTTTAAAGGAATCGAGCACTGCCCTCAATTCTATTTGCCGAACAGCGATGGAATCCATTTCCACCAAAGTGCTGTCGGCCAAATCAAAATACTTGACTGACACAAAGTTGGTTGCATCCTGTTTTTTGGTCTTGAATTCGAGCAAATCGCGTGCAGCTTGTTCTATGGTTAACTTTCTGAGGGCTTCTCTTGCTTTATCGCGTTCCCCTATTGCCCAAACAGCCAGCACAACCGCCCCAAACATGAGCAGTATGGCGCCAACTGCAGTAAAAATTGCCCGTCGTGTGCGCTTGGCAGCCTTGTTCCGCTCTTCTTCGCGGCGGCGGGCTTCCCGGCTTCGGGTAATGGGAGCGATGAGCGTGTCGTGGCTGATTTCGTAGTTGAATGTGCCAATGTTGTTGGCCTCTCTGCGCAGCAGGTAAGTAGTTTCGAGTTTTTGGAGGAGATTGTGGTCAACGCCTTGATTGCCATATATTTGTACCAGTTCGCCTGGGTCTTTGCTCAAACGACGGGCCTCGCCGGTCGCTTCGTTTACATACAAGAGCCCATCTTCTATGACCACCCGGGCAGCGTATTTTTCAGCCTCGTTCAGTTCGGAAAGTTTGTCTTTGTAATAATCTTCAAAAACAGTGTCGAAATTTGGCAAGTCATCCGGGTAAATGTCGGGCTGGTCATCGCCATCGCGGTCAGAGATGACGCCATTTTTGACTTGCTTTTCAAGGTTTTGGCATACTACCTGAAGTTGAAAGGCCTCAATTCGGCCACTTTTTTCATCCGCAAGTTTGGCAACAATATCGTTCAGTGCGCCATCTGTGAAAGTAAAAGAGGGGGTAGAAAAATCTCCGTCTTCGGCGGGGAGCAAGGCCGGGCGTACAATGGCAGAGCGGGCCTGTTTTTCATCAAGGGCCTTGAGTTCGTATCGTTTGTGCAGGATGGCCGGCAGCTTGAGTTTCATGCTGTCAAGCAAACTTAGGCGGTCAGCTCGGATGGAAAAGATCACCTTCAGTTCAAATGGTTTTGCCAAAAACCTTCGCTGTTCAAAAGTGAGTTTCCCGGTCACTGTATTTCTGATATTCTGGGGAGTTGTTTCGTAAAGGGCCTCTGCCAAACTGGTGGCAAAGGCTTCCTGTTGGGACACTGGGTAGGTGAAAAACTCCTCAAACTGGTCAAAAACCATCAAGAACCGCCCGGCATCTGCTTGTTGGCGGTGTTTACATTGAAGCCACAACGATTTTTTTTCAGGGAAAAACGCTCCCAAAAAATCGGCTTCTTTGTTCAGGGGCGCTTCTTTTTCAAGCGTATTGAGCGCAGCCTGTAAAGGAGGCAAAGATTTGCCTGCCAGATAACTTCCAAAACGGACTTCTAAGGGCTGATACTGGCCTTTGGAATCGGCCGCAAACTCGGTAAACAAGGGAATGATACCTGCTTTAAGGAGCGAGCTTTTCCCATACCCCGATTTGCCAAACAGGACGAGCAGATTTTCGAGCAACACAAGGTCATACAGGTCGGCAATGTCGCGCGCGCGGCCAAAAAACAGATGTCGCTCGTTTGTCTCAAACGGCCTGACACCAGGATAACGCAGATTGATCATTCGGGCAGGTTTTTGAGTTGTTCAAGGACTCCGTTCAACACCTTGTTATAGCGGTTTTCGAGTGTGCGGTTGTCTTCAACCCCTTTTTGGGTTTCTTTTTTCCAGTTGACATACCAATTGCTCAAAAGCGTCAACATATCGCGGTCTTCAGGGTCTGCAACCAGTTTCGGCAAGGTGCCAAGGGCCTGTTCGAGTTCGCCGCGTTCCAGCATCCGCCTAACAGAGGCTTTTGTAAGCGGTTCGTTGTCAGAGATTTGTTCGGCTTGACCATCTTTCCAACGCTTGTTTAGTTCCGTCAAAAACTCCAAGCCTGTAATAGTCTCTTTCTCCACCTTTTCCTGTAGGGTTTCGCCAAGGAACTGCATATTGTAGCGTTTCAACAAAAAGTGGTGTGCGTCGGGGTCGCCCATTTGTGTATTCAAGGCAATTTGGGTAGGCGAGTTGCCGTCGTTGAGCAAGCGCAACAAGAGCTGCGTGTACCATTTGTCAAACTGAAATCCAATAAAAAGGAAAGATTTGGCCACTCTCAAACGACTTCTAACATTGTCGGGTAATCCGACTGGCCCCAACACTGTTTTCATGAAACTAAACAAGTCGTCATAATCCAGCAGCATGGAAGCATCCTCTGTAAAATGCCCGCAGAGGTTGTATACTAAAGGGGTTTGCCCGCTCCAGTCCAGAATTTTCTGGTTGTCGTTGCTGCCTGCATGGTGATTGAAATATCCTTCGAAATGAGGAGTTTCGCCGTATTCTTTTGCCAGGAGATTATCAGGGTTCACAGATATGATTAATGGGAATGGTATCCCGGCGATCTCTTTGTACACGGAATCATTGGCTTCAACTTGTGGTAATATTGGCTCGCATTCCGCTGTACTTCTGTTTTAGAAGTCGGGTTTTTAAATAAAAAAAGCGCCTCTTTCTCATAAAAATACTCGATATCATCCTTATTTTGGCGCTGAAGGAATTCGCGGAGGTGTCGTTGGAGACCAACGCCTTCCATTTGGACGATTTCTGGACCAACCATCAAAACACATCCTTTGCGCTGGATGTCGAATAGAAGTTTGCCGAATAAATTGTCCCATTCGGTACTATTAAATTTGGACATCTGAGTTTAGGGTTACTGATTTGAACATATAACATTCAAGATACGAAAGATTGCAAGATCGCCCAAAGGTAGAAATCCAAAAAATACATTACATGATTTTTTTACAATGCTGATCTTGGCGACGGAATCGCTATATATTTCATTCTATCTATAATCATGCACTTTTTCACTCGTCTCACCCAATGGGAATACCACCCTTGGTGGCTGGCCAACATCCCCGTTTACGGCTTTTGGCTCTGGTTTGCGACGCGGGCACGGCATTTGATTTTCTTCTCCAACGTAAATCCTGCCATTCCGCTAGGAGGCGCAATGGGCGAGTCCAAATGGGATATATTGAAATTATTGCCGCAAGAAATAGTGCCTAAAACCATTCTTGTAGAAGTTTCGGACGACTTTGAAGAAGTACTAACTGCGCTCGAAAGCGCTGAAATTGGCTTCCCGCTGATCGCTAAACCTGATGTGGGAGAGCGCGGTTTTTTGGTCAAAAAAATTGATAATCAAGAAGTTTTGCGCAAATACCTTGCGCGTTGGCGGGTGAAATTTGTCTTGCAAGAATTCCTTTTAATGCCCGTGGAAGCCTCCGTGCTCTACCACGTTTTTCCGGGCGAGGACGGCGCATTTGGCATCAGCTCCGTCTGCCTCAAGGAATTCCTCTACGTGCGCGGCGATGGCCTTTCAACCATCCGCCAACTCATGGTGCAAAACGCCCGTTCGGCTTTTCAGGTCCCGCGTTTCGAGCGCGAGTTCCCGGAGATTTTGGTAAAAATCCCGCCTGAAGGAGTACCCGTTTTGCTGGAACCCATTGGCAACCACTCGCGCGGAACCAAGTTTTTGAACGGAAACCACCTGATTACACCCGAAATGCTCGCGGCTTTTGAACCCATTTGCCGTCAAATCCCCGGGGTGCAATATGCCCGCTTCGATTTGAAATGCGATTCTTCAGAGGCGCTCCAGCGCGGCGCGTTCAAGGTCATGGAACTCAATGGAATACTAGGCGAACCAGCCCACATTTATGACCCCAATTATGGAATGTTTCGCGCTTATAGGGACCTTTGGTGGCATTGGCGCCTGCTTTTTCGCTTGCACCGGGCGCAACGGGAACAAGGCATTTTGCCTAGTTCTTTGGGGGAGGGATTGCGCTTTGCGCGGGGGTATTTTCGGTATAAGAAGATACTCGAACGACAAACCTCGTAGGTTTTTGGAAACCTACGAGGTTTAAAAAAAAAGGCACGGGACTTTTCCCGCGCCTTAGAAATTTTCAATTCTGAAAACAATACTTACACACTGATTTAGATATTTCTAAAACCATGCCAGAAATGATTTTCAAATTTAATTTGTAGGTCAAAAAGTGTGGCACACCTTCGAGGTGTGCCACACTTTTCATTTCGCCAAAAAATCATTGTACAAAGTCTGCAAGTAAGCCTGCGCATTCACCCGATCGGTAGAATCCAATTTGCCCTCGAAAATGCGCCATTCTTTGCTGCCAAATTCATAGAATCCCTTGCCATTTGGGGTTGCCCATCCAAGGCCGTTTTCGTTGGTGTAATAGGCAAAGCCATCAGAACATTTCATCCAGTTGGCCTGAGGGATACCCGATGATAAGACTTTCCTGAACAAATCCTGGCTCCATGGAATGAACTTGCGCGCTTGAGTGTCTTTGTTCATCATACCCAGAATGGTTGTTGGGATATCATGGTGATTGCCAAAAACATCCACTTTAAGGTCTTTCACTAGGAGCGGTTTTCCAAAGATAATGAGTGGGGTATGCCGCGATTCAGGCCTATCCATACCTATTGCACCTGGTTGCGACGCACCGTGATCCGCCACAAGCACGAATACCGTATTTTCATACCAGGGCTGTTGTTCAGCCGATTCGAAAAAATCTCCAATAGCCTTGTCCACAAAAGCCGCCGTGTTTAGGAATTTTTCCCCTTCGCTATTCCCGGACCATTTACTGTGCAATGGGACATCGTAAGGTGGGTGCAGACTCAGCGTCATTGCCGTAGCAAAAAATGGCGGATGCATACCGTTGATTTCTCTGATTGCACGCTGAAGTAAAATGGCATCGTCCACGCCCCAACGTTGCGTTTTTTCGGCATTGGTAAAATCTCTTTCGGAGAAGATTTTGTCAAATCGTTGGTTGGAGAGCCAGAGGCCGAGATTGGCGAAGGTCAATTCACCTCCGTAGAAGAACGCAGTAGAATAGCCATCTTCTTTCAGGATTTTAGGAATGGAAGGCAGTTTGGAGGCCTTGTCATCTAACAAGATGATGCTTTGATCGGGTTGTGCTGGGTATCCCGCCAACACCGATACAATCCCCTGATCGGTTCGGTAGCCGCTCCCATAGATATTTTTGAAAAGTATTCCCTCCCGGATCAGGCGGCTCATGTTGGGGCAAACTCCTGGCTCGCCGCCCAGTTCTTCGATTACTTGTGCTGTGTGGCTTTCCAGAATTAGAAATACTACATTTAGATCTGTGCTATCCGGGCGATCAAAGAATTGGAATTTTCCATTATTGCATCCCAAACCTGCTCCCATAAGGTTGCTAAAGCCATTCATCGCTACGCTATCCTCCATCACGGCAAAGCGGTTCACCGTAGAGCGCGTTTCAATCAGGCTGTGGCAGAGGCTCCAACCGGGGTTCGTTGCAGCGTGGTTGTCAAACAGGTGCGGCGAATAGTACACCGCGCTCTCATTGATGGGCATCACACCTGTGCCGCCGCGAATAGCCAGCACCAACATGCCCAACCAAAGCGGGAGCGCGAGCAAACCCCAACGCGAGGTGTTTTCGGGGTGAATTTTAGTGCCAACCACCCTTTTATAGCTCCGCAGCATAAGCCAGACAGCCCCTGCATAAATCCCAATACTCGCCAGTTTGAACGGAAAAGACATGGAATCCAACAACGCGTTTGGTGTTTTGAAATACTCTACGGCGCGGTTGTTCAAGGGTGTTTTCCATTCTTCATAAAGAAAGACATTGGTGCCAAAAACAAAAATAAAGATGCTGAAAACCAGCACATTAAACCCAAAAATGCTTTTTTCAAAAAAGGAATAGCTGCGGCTTCCGAAGGCAATACTGATTTGCCACAATAGGAGAGGGACGGCCAAAAGATAGGCTGCAAAACTAAAGTCAAGGGGCAATGCATGCCAGAAGGAAAGCCATGCCGAGGAGGGGTTTTCCACCGACCAATCGCTGCGAAACCACAGCACGAACCAAAGCCGGAACAATCCAAAAAACAACAGCCAAAACGCCAGCAAGCGGAAGGGAAAAAGGAACGGTTTTGAACTTTTCAGCATCGAAGAATATGGAGATGAAGGGGCAAAGTTAAGTTTATGTTAAGCAAAAGTTGATGAGGTTGATGAGGTTGATGAGGTTTATGAGGTTTATGAGGTTGATGAGGTTTATGAGGTTTATGAGGTTGATGAGGTTTATGAGGTTTATGAGGTTGATGAGGTTTATGAGGTTTATGAGGTTGATGAGGTTGATGAGGTTTATGAGGTTTATGAGGTTGATGAGGTTTATGAGGTTTATGAGGTTGATGAGGTTGATGAGGTTGATGAGGTTTATGAATTTCCATCAACCTTATCAACTTCATAAAAGCCTTGGTTCCGAAAAAATTGCCTTTTTTTGTGCCCTCGTTTTCTCCGATACCCATGCGCCGAATACACCGAATTGTCTTTTTTACTTTTTTTATTTTTGCTGCAGAAGTTCTCTTCGGGCAAGGTTCTGTTGTGCTCGACACGCTGGGCAATCGCCTTACTGTGCTCGTACAACTTTCGCAATCAGGCAATTACGAGCAGGCACAAGTTGAAGTAGAATTCTTGCGCGAGTTTTTGAAACGCCACAAACTTCCTATCAGTCCTAAGGCGCTCAGCCTCATGTCGGGCATTTACAAGGCCAACCAAGACGAGCGCAGTGCCTCCCGATTGCTGGCTGATGCCGAACTCGACGCCCGTCACGACCCTAACCCTGTCTCCAAAGCTGCCCTGCTCAAAGCCCTCGTGCAGGAGTGCAGCACATGGGAATTGCCCGATCTTGCGCTACGCTGTCAACAACTTTTGTCCGTGGCACAGGACTCCATCGCTGCCCGCGAACGCCGGCTCGAAACCCGTGGGATGCAACAACTGTTCGACTCGCTTGCTACCCTGCGACAGCGCGAAATGGCCGAGCGGGACAAATTTTTTAGCATTGAAAAAGAAAAAACCTGGCTTTATGGGGTTTTGGGTGGATTGTTTTTGCTGACCCTGTTCGTTTGGGCCATACGGAGCGATAGCCGTTGGCGCAAAAGGTTGGAAAAGAAAGAGCAGGAATGGGACATCATGCGGGCAAACTACCAACACGATACCGATGCGAACCTCCTCGCAATAGCAGTGGAAGCCGCCAAGAATGCGCAAGTCGTCCCGACAACCACAGATCAGTACACGGTTTACCACGGCCCAAAACCGGAACAAATCTGCCTGCTCATCGAGCCAAACCGGCAAGTGGTGCTTTACCTGAAATCGTTGCTTTCCGACCGTTTTCAAATCGAAACTGCCAACACCCCCTCCGAAGCCCTGCAAATGGCCTCGGAAATGCTGCCAGACCTGATTGTTTGTGATGTGCTGATCAGCGGCAATGCTGGCATTGAAGTTGCCCGACAGATCAAACTCAGTGAACGGACGAACCATATCCCCGTTGTGCTGCTCACCGATAAATTTGGCAACGAAGGCAAACTCGACGCCCTTCGCGCCGGAGCCGACGCCTGGTTTACCCGCCCCGTCATTGACGATGAGTTCGACGCAAGCGTTCAGCGGCTTCTGGATGCTCGAAAGGCAAAACACGAGCAGTTCAGCCGCTTCCTCCAACTCTATTTTTCTGAAAACCGCGTGCCACTTCAAGACCCCTTCCTGCTCCAAACGGTGCAGATGATAGAGCACAACCTCGCCAACCCCGATTTCATGGCTGACGACATTGCCCGCAAACTGCAGCTCACTAAAACGCACTATGTCAAGAAATTAAAAGTGCTCACCGGCAAAGAACCCGTGCAACTCATCCGCGAAATGCGCCTCGAAAAAGCTAAAGTCCTGCTAGAAAAACGCGCCGGAACGCCTCAGGCGATTTCTGAACTGGTGGGTTTTAGCAGCCCAGGCACGTTTGGGCTGGCGTTTAAAGAGTATTTTGGAGAGAATACGCTGCTGTTGTATAGTCTGCCGCCGAGCAGGTTGTGAGGCGCGTGCCTTTCGACCATTTACATGCCATTGTTTGCGCCTAGCCAACGATAAGTTCCAACATTATAGTAAAGCACTTATATTTCTTGTTGCCCCTTCTACGCCCTAAATGTCACCCCACATTTAGGGCTTTTTTATTTTGTCTGTATCTGACATCTCCTTGTCCTTTTTCGCGCACACGGCTGCTCCACCTTTGCAGTGTCAATTTCGACAAACAAAATTAATATCGAAATAAAATGAGTGCGAAAAACAATGCAACGATGTTTAAAAGCATCCCGGCTGTAGCGTTCCTGCATGGTTTGTAGAATTTAGTAATACCATTGAAGTTTGTTGAAATTAAAGTCAAGTTCATTGAAAGCATTTTTGAAGCAATGTACGGTTTGAGCAAAAGCCAAGTTGTCGCGGATGTGC
>Ga0163148_10000105_pt1 | contig 99024 bp, 93 predicted proteins | sample OliLakLV19MP7P2_FD_148606 | JGI IMG/M metagenome (GOLD analysis project Ga0163148, IMG submission 148606) | Freshwater microbial mat bacterial communities from Lake Vanda, McMurdo Dry Valleys, Antarctica- Oligotrophic Lake LV.19.MP7.P2 | ecosystem: Environmental > Aquatic > Freshwater > Lake >...
GCCACGCGGTGCGCGACCCGGGTTGCCCTGTTGCCGCCGGCGTTCGGCTTCTTCGGCCTTCATTTTGCGGCGCAGCTCCAGCACTAGCTTTTTCTGCTCTATAGTCAGCTTGCCGATGTCTGATTTTGGATCGACATACACATTCGGATCAAAGTTTTCCGGCTGTGGGTTGGATTCTTTTTCCTCCATGCCCGGCACGCCCCAGCGATCGCCCTGGTCAGCGAAATAAAACGCCGGCTGAACGACTTCAAGCTGATTGCCACGCGCCCAGTCGGCAAATGCCATCTGGTCGGATGGATTGGCACCGGCGGGCATGGGGGTGATCTTGGCGATTTTGAGCGGCGGAACCACGGTCTGGTTGCCCCAGGTGCCGTCGGGCAGCAGCTCTTCGCGGACGATCTCGGTCTGAAGTATCAGCGCCTTGGAAAACAACTGCGGCACCTTGGCATCGGCGTAGGCTTTGGCCAGGTCCACTTTACTCAGGGTGTAGCGCACCGTGACCCAGTCGAGATCGACCTTGGTGACAGGCCCGAGAGCGGCGTTGGTCTGATCTACCTGGCCGGCGGGATCGGGCAGCAGCACGGTCGATCGGCCGACGCGGGTGCGGATGTCGTTTAGCGCGGGCGCGACAGGCAACTGCGCCATCTTCGGGCCTTGCGGATTCTGCGGGTTAATCGGCGGATCGCCGGGCTTGCCGCGGCCGGGCACTTCCAGCTTTCCGAATGGCGGAACAAACGCCAACGGCGGGACGCTGGCCTTGGCGGGCACAACGTTGATGGCGGCCATGAACTTTTTCACCGGGTCATCCACCGGCGGAACGGTGACCCTGCGAACCTCTTTCATCGCGCGGTCGAGCGCGTCGGCTTTTTCTTTGACGATCTCATCTACCCTTCCAGGAACCACAGTCGCCCCGCCCACCTCCACAACAACCGGCGGCGTGATGACGTATGTCCAGACCACATAAAGCAGCCATGTGACTCCGAGACCCAGAACCAGCCACTGCACATGCTGTTCGAGAAAGCCAGCTATCTTTTGCATAGTTCACCTGCCTGCTACTTCTTAAGATGTTCGTTCTGCGATATCCCAGTCAGCCAACACACAATATAGCAAATCCGTCGTCACCCCGGCGGCGGGGCGGGTGGCACGCCGCCGGCGGGTTCGATCGGGATGCCGAGGCTTGTTTTGATGCGTTCGGGCATGTATTGCGTCGTCCACTTGCGCATCATCAACACTTCAAACGTTGCATCGACGCGCACGCAAGGGTTGCCGCCGTAGAAAAAACCGGCGTTGCCGGCAACCACGGGGTCGAGCGGCGCGACCTGCTTCACTTGAATCACACCCAGTAATCGCCCGCGGCTCAGGGTGTTGAGCACTTCGGGAAGTTTTGCAGCCTCGACGACAAGCGACGCTTCCATGTGCAGCACGTCGAACAACCCGTTGGAAACGCGGCCGGTCGGCGTGGTGTCGTAGTTGGGCGCGATGGGGGCGCCCGGGTCGGCCGACGGCGGCGCGGCGCCGGCGCTGGGGTCGGCGCCGGGGGTCGCCATCGTGCCGACGAATGCAATCGGCACCTGCACGCGCAACAAATGTTTAATCGGCGATTCACCGACATTCTTCGCCGACGAATTCACATCGGCAATCGCTTTGTACAAATCTTCCTGCGCCCAAAGCTGCATCTGCGCCCAGAAGATGACGGTTGGATCGGGCGCCGAGTTGGCGTTGAGCAATTGCGGCTGCACATCCATCGTCGCCTGATCGATGTAAACCGAGCACTTGTTGGCTGCATCGCGGACGATGCGATCCTGCAACCCTGCCAGCTCGCCGGCAACAGCCGCATCAACGGCCGCTTGATTCACAACCTGCGTGCCTTGCACGATTGCTGTGCTCGCGGTGATCTGATCACGAATCACCTGACCTTGACGCTGAATATCTTCATTGGTCGGGGCGAAGCCGGCATTCATCAACCGAACCGGCAGCGACTGTGCCCGACCCGCGACGGACGTATCGACCGCCTTTTTATATTCGAGCAGAAACGCATTCGCTTGAACGAACTGCGGATTAGGGAGCGCGCCCGGTTCAAGCGGCTGCTTCTCATTCAGTTTGGCGGCGGCATCGAGCAGGTTGCCGGATTTTTTCACGAACTCGTCGCTCACGGCTTTCACGCGTTCGATTGCCTGGGGAGTGGGAAAGCCTTCCAGCGACACGGTCTCGCTCGATGTGGGATCGAGATTCGGCAACGTCCGCTGCTTGGTGAGCAATTCGTTAATGGCCGAGTAGGCGCCCTTGCGCGCTTCGGCCTGCGTTCGCAGGTCGTCTCTGAAGCCGCCCAGCGGAATAAAGTTGGCGACGACTGCGCCAATGGCCACCGCCAGGCAGATGACGATGGCCAGGTTTTTTTTAATCAGTTCGAGGAGATTCTTCATGATGATTTTCCTGTTGCGTGCGCTTCTATCCAAGACGACGGCCTCGAACGCTATTGCCCGGCCGACGCCTGCGGCTGACCGGCCGGCGGGGCGAGTGGAGGCGGGTCGAGTTGCACGACGAACAGCACGTTGATGACCCAGTCGTTGCGCACGTCTTCGCCGGTGACGCGATCGAGGTAGGGGGTGCCTTCATCGGGCGCGCCGGGTTGGCCGCCGCCGCCGCCGGGGTTAAATCCGCCACCGGGGAACACTCCCCCGCCTTCGGAGCCGCGTGGAAAGCGCCCGCCGCCTTCATCAAACCCCCCACCGCCGGATGCAAACCCGCCACCGGAATTGAACGCCCCCGCGCCGGCATTGAAATTGCCCAGGCTCGACCCGCGAATAGCCAGGTCATGATCGGTCTTGATTTTGTTGAGCCGCGCCGAGTCGTCCTTGATGTATTGCGCGGTAATGATCTTGGCTTTCGGAATGGAGTACGGCACCTTGGGCATCGCTTCGGTGGGCACGAGCGCGAGCAGGTTTCTTTTGAATGTCTCATCGATCAACCGCGGGCCGCCTTTGTTGGGGGTGATGACGCGCGCTAACACCAGAAACCCTTTGGGCGCATTGGGATCGGCCACCGGCGCGCCGGCATCGGGAGCCGGCATGCCTTCTGAGCCCATCCCCGGACGGAATCCGCCTTCGCCGCTGCCGGCAAATCCCCCTTGGGGCGCGGTTGGCGCCGAGATGGCGGTCACGGTCATGCCCAGCAGGTTGGCAAAGCTATCGAGGTCGCCTTGCAGCACGCCTTGCAGGCTGGGCATGTAGATCGACCGAATTTCGTCGATGGCGATCTCGCGCCGTTCGCCGCGGGCAATTTTCTTGGCCGCGTCGGGCGTTGCGCCCGGCAGTTCCGCCGGCGGGGCGGGCAGCGCCTTGATGATGTCGGCCATCAAGTTTCCCCAGAGCAGGCGGTGCGATTCCATCGAGCGGACGTTAAGAATCCGCTGCTTCTCCGGTCCGCCTTGATCCTGAACGGCCTGCCATTCGCTGCTGAGACGATCGGCGTCGCCTTTCACACGATCAATCTCGGTTCGAAGCGATTCGTTATTTTTGAACTCCAGATCGCGGAAGTACCAGCTTGCGGCCGACAAACCGGTCCCCACCACAAACAAAGCTGCGGCGGCGGCGAACCACTTGGTCTTTTCCTTCCACATTTTCTCGCGCCGGATGGCCTGCGGAAGCAGCGAAGAATCAACTTTTGCATCGCCCATCGCCTGAATGGCCAGCCCGTACGACGTGACGAGTGACAGGATGTTATCGCTGAAGTTAGGCGCGATTTTGGAATCTTGCGCGGGCGCGGCGCCGACGGTATCGAGCCGTTCAATGTCAAGTTGAAGATTCTGCTGCAGGTACTTCTGCAAACCGGGCAGCTTGAACGTTCCGCCGATGGCAAGACACTTCTTGATGCGCGAATCACGATGGACGGATGAGTAGAACCCGACTGATCGCTGAATTTCGGCAACCAAGTCGGCGAAGACGGGTCGCATGGCTTGGAAAATCTGCCGCGCGTATTTGCTGGTGGCGGCGTTGCGTTTGAGGTCTTCGGCTTTCTGGAAGTTGAGCTTGAAAGCCTTGGTGAGCGTCTCAGTGAAGTTATTCCCGCCGATGGGGATCGAGCGCATCCAGATGCTGTTTTCATCGGCGATAATCAGGTCGGTATTTTCCGCGCCCAGATCGATGAGCATCGACGTGCCGCGCAGCTTTCGTTCGTAGAACATCGCGTTGTAGACGGCCAGCGGGCTGAGCTGGACGACCTGCACATTCATATCAAAGTCGGTGAAGTATTTGATGTGCGAGGCGAGCAGTTCCTTGCGCATCGCAAAAATGCCGACTTCCACATCCGGGGTTTCGGGGTTGCGGAAGAGCTGGTAAGCCCATTCGACGTCATCCAGCGGGAATGGAATCTGCTGGATGGCTTCGAACTTCACAATTTCGGGAATTTTCTTTTCTTCAACCGGCGGGAGCTTGATGAACCGCGCAAAGCTCTGCTGCCCGCTCACGCCGACCGCGACGGCGCTTCCTTTTAGTGAGTGCCGCTGCATGAAGTTGCCCAAGGCCGATTGGATAAGCGAATCGCGGTTATCACCGGAGTTGGAGAGGACGGTTTCGTGCTCGACGATCTCGAAATCATCGACACGCAGCGCGTCGCCGTCGCGAACGAGTTTGACCGCTTTGAGGGCGCGGTTACCGATATCAATTCCCCAGGCGGAACGAGCGCTTGCCATGGTTTTGCTCCGAGTAAGTCAATGTTGTCGAATCAGGCTGCAATTAGCTGGTCGCCGACGGCTGAGATCATGCTGGATTTGCCCAGCATCGTTAGTTCTAACCGTTTGATTTTGCGGCATCAACAATCCAATCCCGCTAGGACACTACCAATTTATCCGCCCACTTGCCGCCGGGCCGATAATGGGGCACTCTGGGCGGGCATAAGTGGTTTGACGCCGACGGATGTTTAAAGTTCTTGCATGAAGACGTTTTCGATCCAGGTTCTCGGTTGCAAGGTCAACCAATATGAGAGCGAGCAGATCGCCGCCCTGCTCCGCCACCGGGGACTCGTTCCCGCGCCAGATGGGGCAACGGCGGACCTGCGCATCGTCCACACCTGCAGCGTGACGTGCGAAGCGGGCAAGAAAAGCGCGCAAATGGTCCGCCGGGCGACGCGCCTTCCTGTGCTTCAGCCACCCGCTCGCGGCTTCGCGGTATTAAACAATTTGCAAACGGCTGCACGAACGATCGTCACCGGCTGCTGGGCGACCAGCGACCCTGCCGCCGCTGCGGCATTTCCCGGGGTCGATGCGGTAATTAGAAACATGCAAGACCTCGGCGGCCGACTCGCCGAACTGCTCGACCAGTGGACCACAGGCGAAGCGACGCGCGGCGAAACCACTTCCGCACCTTATGATACGTCGGTCACACAACAAGGTTCACTCGGCGGTGCGATTTCTCTTCCCCTGCTCGAACAGCGTCAATCCACCAATCAGCGGGCATTCTTGAAAATCCAGGACGGGTGCGACGCATTCTGCACCTATTGCATTATCCCCCAACTTCGCCCGAAGCTTTGGAGCAAGCCGATCGATGAGTGTGTCAGAGAAGCGCAAGCCTTGGTTGACATCGGTCACGTGGAATTGGTGCTGACCGGAATCTTCCTGGGCGCGTACGGACACGAAACAGCATTGCGTCGACGACAAAATGCTTCACAAGCCGAGGACTTCAGCCCCGGATCCCTCGGCGCGTTGATCGAGTCATTATGTCAAAACGTACAAGGCCTAAGACGACTGCGCCTAAGCTCCCTCGAACCCGGAGACCTCACCAACGATCTGATTGCAATTTTGCGATCCCACCAAGAGTGCGTCCCCCACTTCCACCTCCCGCTGCAAAGTGGTTCCGACGCCATTCTTCGCAAAATGAACCGCCAATATCGTCGCGATGATTTCCTGAGGATGATCGATCGGGTCAACCAGGCATTCGACCGCCCCGCCATCACGACCGACATCATCGTGGGCTTCCCCGGCGAGACCGAGCAGGAGTTCGAACAGACGCTGCAAGTCGTCAAGCACGCGCGCTTCATTCACACGCACGCGTTCAGCTATTCACCCAGACCCCGGACCGCCGCCGCGCGGTGGACCCGCGATTTCATCGCGCCACCGGTTGCAAATCGACGGAGCAAAATGCTCACCGACGTAGCACAGGTGCACAGCCTCGATTTCCGGCGGCGGTTTGTGGGCGAGACGGTGGAAGTGCTGGTCGAACGCCCGCGCGCCGAGGCAACGGTTCGACATGGACGATGCGAACGATACTTCGACGTGCAGTTTCCCGGGGCGCCGCATATTGAAACCGGGGCGGCGGTTCAGGTGCGGGTGGAAACTGTCACCGCGGATCGTACTGTCGGTACCGTGGTTTGCTGATGGTTGGGTCAGACATTCTTCCTGAATTGTTGACCGCTGGCGGCCGAAACCCGCCTCTTCGATTCCTGATCACCGCAGTGGCAAGGGTCGGTACCGCCGCGACATTGTGCAAACCGACCGCGATGCGAGGAGGAGGATTCGCACCGCGGTCGGGTTTGTCAGGGTGCGGCCTTGCAGCCGCTGGTTGCACACTTGATTTTAAATCAATCGACGGCGTGATCGACGCAGCATTGCCGTCGCCGTTGCACCGATGAGCGCCAATCCGGTGGGTTCAGGCACTGCCGATCGTGGCAAGTCGGCCGACAGCCCGAAGTTTGCCGCCAGCGCGGTGAAATCGTCGAGGTTGATGGCCGAGTCGTAATTAAAGTTGCCCTGGCCCCATCTTCCCGCGCCACCGAAAGCTGCGGCGAGTGCGGTGAAATCATCTAAGTTGACGGTGCCATCGAGATTGGCATCGCCGTAACGGGTAAAGCGAATCAGCACGGCGGTGCCATCAACGCTTTGGCCGGCGAACGTTCCGCCGGCGACACCGAGTGCGATCGATGCCTCGGCGTATCCCAGCCCGAACGAAGCCGATGCGCCTGCAACGGAACTGCTGATGCCCACGCCGTTCCAGGCACCTCCCGCATAGCCCGAAGTGAGCTGCGCCGCGATATCAGCCAGCGGCGACGATGCCGAGTAATCGATGATGGCGGCATTGTCGGCCAGATCCAACGACGAGCTTAACGAGCCATTGCCCACTGTCAGCGCCGTCGTTCGAAGCACCTTCCCCCCGCCCGCAGCCACAGCCACTTTGGCCGCGGGCGCGATGCTCACGGTGCCGACATTCACATTGCCCCCGAGTGCAATCTGACCACCATTGAACAGCAACCCGCCCGCGGCGCCGGAGATCGGGCCGTTGAATGCCACCGAGCCCGCGCCGCTGGTGCGCAGCGTTACAGCGCCGTTGAGGCTGACTGCTGCACCGAAGGTCAACGAAGTCGTCGGCACGTTCGAAAACCGTCCCCCGCCCGGCAGGCCGGGATTTGCGTCCGGGCCGAAGCCGGCGCTGGTATCGACGCGCAAGTTCTTGCTGACCGTGACCGGCACGCCAATGCTGTGGTTGCCGGCGATGGTGTAAATTTCCGCTTCAGCAGCCGTGGTGTTGATCGTCAGCGAGCCGGTTCCCGTGATGGCGTAATTCACGATCGGCGGAAGCTGTGCGGCGCTGGTGATCCCCGCGTTGGCTCCGATCGAGCCGAAATTGGTGACGGCGGCATCAAAGATGATCGACCCGACGGTCACCGCCGAGTTCAACGTCACGTTGCCGTTCCCGGCGCCTGCAAAAATCGCCGGCGCGCCCACTGCGTTGGGCACGCCGTTGTTCCAAGCACTCGACCAGTTGCCGTCGCCGGTGGCGTTCCAGGTGGATCGCGTGGCCTTGTCTTCGTTCAATACACGGAAGTTATCATAATAATATTCGGTGTTGACGGCGGGCGAGTTGGTGTTCATGTGGAAAATCACGTAATCCGTGACGCCGCTCCAGTTGCCCAAACCCACAGCCGTCGTCTGCCCGCCGAAGTCCCAACTATATGTTTGGGTCGTCAGCACGGTTTGGTTTACCGGGCCTGACGCAAACTGATAATTGTTGCCGGCGCCCGCAACATTGTAACTATCGAGGAAGCCAACCGAGTAGTTAAGCGCTGCAAACCCCACGGCGTAATCCGGCCCGGCTGCGGGGGTGGAGACATCCATGAGAATTCGAGTGCTGGTCGTCAGCGCCTGCCAGCGCGGATCGTTGATATCATTGAAGAGCACCTGCGAGCCCCAGGAAAACCCGCCGTTTGCGTCGGTGATTTTCATGCTGTAGGAGCCGTCGGTGGCACCCACAGTCGATTGTGCATGGTCAACCAGACTCGAATCAAAACTGTCGCCCCACACGTACGCCGACACCTCATCAAATCGACCGGGGCCGGCGGTCGGGTTGGGGATGTGCTCGGCGCGAATATCGGCCGGGTTTTCGAATGAAAAGATCTGGGCCGCGCGAGCGCTCGACGTGACTGCAAAAACCGTAGCCGCCGCAGCAACGGTCAGCTTGAACAAATTCTCCTGCTTCATGGTAACTCCTCCGAATGAAAAATGTCGCGCACCAGCGAGGGCGCGTGGGTAACAAGTTGAAACTCCGCCAAATTCTTGCGCCCGATGCTCCGCACACCGAACGTCGTCGTGGTTTGTTGGGTTGCCGCAAGCAGATTCGTCGCCGGCACGTTTGGCGACGTCGCCCCAGCCGATGCGCTCGCTCGAAGCTGCGGGAGCGATTCTCCGAACTGGCTTGCCAGGATCGTGAAATCGTCCAGCGACACACTGCCGTCGTAGTTAAAATCGCCGCCGGAATAGGGGCGGGGCTGGCCGAAGCCCGCGGCCAGCGTCGTAAAATCGTCGAGGTCGACCGCGGCATCGGCGTTGGCGTCGCCCAGCAGAAAGGCGAAGTTGAACGTCGCGCCAAGCACCGACAAATTTCCGGCGGCGTCGGCAAATGTGCCGGCGGCCAGGGTTGCAGTGTAGCGGCCGTCGGGGATGACCGACGGCGCGAACGTAAATAGGGCGGTGCTGGTCGCCGCATCAAAAGTGGGTGCGGTCACCAGCACCGACGCGCCGGGGTTGGTATCGTTCACCAAGACTAAATCGCCCGCTGCCAAAGAGCCGCCGACATTCTCCGTAAACGAAATGCGTAGACCGTGCGCGGCTGTCAACGCATCAAACGCCGATGCCGTCACGGACGGGGCAACCGCTTCATTGCTGGTGACGACCAGTTGCGGGCGGTTCGTACCTTCGTCGGTCTGGAACGACGCCGAACCGGAAACCAGTCGCAATGCAATGGATACCATTCCATCGCGCAACGCTTCACTCTTGACGAACTCCGTCAGCGCCGCCGAATTGATTTCAAGATACGCCCCACCCATTGTCGGCAGGAGATAGCCACTGGTGCTGCCGGTCGGATGCAGCGGGTACGAAGCGTAGATCGGCGTGCTATTGCTGCCGGTTCCGGTGGTTTCCTGCCATCCATCACCGAGCGATGCGAACGCGCGCACGCGGAGGTTGGCCGTTGTATTGGTGGTAAAAACGCGCAGCGTGGCGTTGGTGATGTTTCCCGTGACCGTGCTAATGGGAAATCTGAGGTAGAAAGTGCCGGTGGCGTCGGGATTGTTTTCCGGTGTGTAAAACGCCGCCGTCACAGTAACCGCCGCCGCCGAACCGCTTGTGGCGGGGCTGAGCAGGCGATCACGGTCGGCATTGATCGTGAACACGTTGCCGATCGCCGTCGCGGGGGGTTCGATTTCTTTGGCGGTGAAGTCGGTTGAAGCAAGACCCGCCGCCGAAAGTTGGAACTTCGCCGTATCGGCCGTGGTGTTGGCGTCGCCGGCGGCGGTAAGGACGACCGTCTGATATTGCGACCAGTTGCCCGGCGAAAACGTCAGACTCGTGTTGAGCAGATTTAACCCCGTATCGCCCGAAACGTGCGCGAGGCTCACCGCAATATTGTTCGCCGGCTGCTTGGACAGTCTGACCTGCACGGCATTGCTGCCACTTTCAGCCACGCCCACCAATGTCCTGTCAATGACAATAAAAGTATCCGGCGGCAGCGCAACCGGCAGGGGTGAAAAGCCGGCGCTCGTCGGGTTGGGCAGGCCGGCGACAGGGAAGAACGTGGCGCGGGTTGCACTGGCTTTCATGCCCAGCACAGGATCGTTGATTAGCAAATCGCCCCAGCGGCTCAAATCGGTGTTCGAGTTGTAATTGAACACCGACGCGCCCGATGTCATGTTCAGCGTATTCGGGCTGCTTTGGTTCCACGACCAACCCAGCCAGCCGATGTCGAGTTGATCGGCAATCTCCAGCACCCGGCGCGTGCGATAGGCGCCGTACGGCGAACTGGTGGCACCGAAATCCTTAAAGTCTTCCCAGGCAAATTCGCCGATGGCAATAGTGAGCGGCTGAGGGCGATTCTTCCACGCGGCAAGCCGCGTGGCGATATTCCACGGGCCGTAGCCGGCCGACGGATTGCTGCTCAATTCGTAGGGACGGCTTTCGTCGCGCCAACTTCCATAAAGGTGAATCGAGAAAATGATGTTGCGCTGCGGATCGGCGGCCAACACATCGTCGGCATGGTGCTCGATGGTATATAGGTCTTGCCCATAGCCACCGGAATCAATCATGATCGTGGCATTAATGTTGTCGGCGGTGGTGGCCAGGTTGCCGTCGGGGCCGGCGCGCAGGCGTTGAACCTGCGTGATGTAGTTATCGCGCCAAACGGTGTTGCTTCCATTGGCATTCGCCGGTGGACCCCATTCGTTGGCGATATTAAGAATGACGTATTGTTCATACTGCTTCAGCCACGAAACATTCTCCAGCCAATGGGTGACGATTTCATTCAGTGCCACCGGGTTGGATTGCGAGGCGCTATCGGCAATAGAAGCGTGGTCTTCGATGATCGGCACAAGCCCGTTGGCCAGATAGCGCTCGATGGTTTCTTTCCGCTCGGCGACGGTGTCGGCGGCATCGGTGTAGGGGTTGCCAGTGTCGCTAATAATGTCGCGATAAGTTACCAGCCGCGCCGCGTTCGCGCCGGTTTTGGCGATCTGATCGATCGTGTTGTAGTTGGCGGCGTAACTGCCCCACGCGTGAACGACGTTGGGGCCTTTCATCACGAAAGCATTGCCGTTTGAATCGTAGAGATTGCCATCGAGCGTAAAAAAGCCCGTGCCGGTGTTGTACGCCGGGCGCGCCACGCTGAGCAACGTGCGCGGCTCAAGGGCTTCGATACTGTTACGACATTGTTTTACGTTTTTGTGCATCGACGCAATCACTCGTTCGGTTCCACCGTTTAGATCAGCCGCCACCCGCCGAAGCGCGGGAGGCGATTATTCTCACTGCCACATCACGCCGAAACTCCGGTGAACGCAGGGTTAGCACGCCATCGACCGGAGCTACTTTCACCGTCGACACCACTTCGCCACGCCGCGTATCCCACCACTCCACCCGATGTTCACCACCATGCTTCGTCGGAACGTGCAATTCCAATGACCCCATTGAATCGGCGGCGCGGCCGGCAAGCGATTGGTCGGTTTTCCAATTCGAGTTGAGGTCGTGCAGCCAGATGATCGTTTCGCCGCTGGTAGAATCCTGAATGGCCAGGGCCTCGGCGTTGGCGAACCGTTTGGAACGGCCGCCGGCGATCGTCAGGCCACTTAGCGAAACCCAATCGGTGCCGAGGTTCTTCAGTTCGATCGTATGTTTGCCCGCGGGAAGGTCGAGCGTGCGGCGTTTGTTGATCTTTGCCTGATAGACATTCTTCATGCCCTCCAGCGGCTTGGTTTCTTCCTGATCGGCGCTGCCCGGCAGCGCGCTGAAAAACCAGTCGGCGGCGGGTGTGCCATCAACCAGCACGCGCAGGATGCCCGAATCAGAAACCATCGCCACATCAATCAGCAACTTCCCCGCCGCCGCAAGCTCGACTTCGAAGACCGTGGGTGTACGCAGCGACGCCTGCTCGTGCCCGTAAATATACGTTGGAAATTCGTTGCTCGTGCGGCCGTTGGGCAGCACGCGGATCGGCAGGCCGTGGCTCTTGCCCCAGCCGCCCACCAGGCTGATTTGCAGATCGGATAGTTCCTTTGCGTCGGCGGTCGGATCGATCACCGGGGGCAGATCGATCGGCGCAAAATTTCGTTTCGTCCAGGAAATTTCGGCGGCAAACTTTGCTGCTCCCTGATAGACATTCCAGAGATTGTGTTTTTCGATGTAATTATCCCACCACCAGTTTGAAGCCCCGCCCACACCGCCGCTGGCCAGCGAGGCCCAGATGCCGTTGTGAAGATTAGTGCCAATGCCGGTCGGGTCGCCTTTGTCGTCGCTGCCATCCCAACCTATGCCCAGTTCGGCCATCAGGCTGGGCTTGGCGAACTTCGCGTGTTCGCGATGAAATAGCGCCAGCGCCGGCGAACAGTCGTTCACGCCCCATCCGCCGTAATAGTGATGTTGCGTGAGATCGATCGATTCGGCGCGCCACACTTCATCGTGCTCCCCGCGGCCGAAGCTTGTCGTAATGAGATGCGCATAAGGGTCGGCGTCGCGGAGGGTTTGCGCCATTTCCAGCGTCCATTCCGCGGGGATATCGACGTTCGTGAAAGATTGCTCGTTCCAGAATTCCCAAAATGCGAGGCTGGTATACGCCGAGTAACGCCCGACCATGTAGCGCATCCGGCGCTTGAAAAGTTCACGCATATCAGAGCGGGTGATGAAATCGCTGGGCTGCGTACACGGCCCGCCGTTTTTGGCGTTGTACGGCTGATTCGGCCACTGCGCCGTGCCCCACATGTCGCGGTCGAGTAGATCGCGGTGGTTCATGAACGTGGCCATCAAATGGATGCCGTGCTTTTCGGCCAGTTCAAACATCTGATCGTAATACGTGCAGGCGTCGAGGTCGTATCGTCCGAGTCCGGCGGCGACGGTCTCCATCGGTCGGTGCGGGTGGGCAAGCCACACCCGCGCGAAATTGCCACCGCCGGCATGGAGCTTGGCGAACATGACATCGTACGCCCCCAGCCCGCCGTCGCCCGACCAGGCAATATTCGGGCCAAGCAGAAAATATGCTTTCCCGGAATCGAACCGTAGATAAGGCGAGCCCGGCGCACGCCGAATAAAGCCGTCGCGCTTTGATGCGATGACTTCAATTGCGGTGGCTTGCGACTGGCGCGATCCCGACCGATCGCGCACCACGGCGGTCATCGTCCACGCCCCGGCGAGTGCGGGCGCGAAACGAAGCTTGAAAAAGGCCGGCCGGCTGCTGGACCCGTTTTTTTCGGCGCTTGCGTCGCCGGTGAAGTCGTTCGTCCAGAAAGCCGGCAGCTTGATTTGCCGGCCGGATGCCGTGTGTTTGAACACGCCGTCCACCGCAACCTCGGTCGGGTCGAACGGGTTGTTGTAGACTTCGCCGCCGAGGTCCACGCGCCATTCGCCTCGCGCGTAAACCTCAAGCAGTTTTTCAGAATTCAGGCGGTGCAGTGTGACAGGCGCATCGTCGGCCAAAGCGTTTGCTCCGGACAACGATGACAGCAATGCCAGGGCCATTGTCAACGAGAATGTAGGGCGGCGACTCATGGGGATTCGGAAAATAAAATCAGTAAGAAGCAAATCGGCCTAGACCTCTGAGTTTTCCCTGGTGAAGTTCACCAATTCATCCATGTGCGCAAAACATAGCCCGGTCACGGTGTCGGCGCAGCCGTAATAAATGGCAATTCGCCCGGTGGGTGCATCGGTGACGGCGGCGCAGGGAAACGCGACGTTGGGAACATCGCCCACCAGCTCGTAGTTTTCACGCGGGTTAAGAAGATACGGATGCGTGCGGGCGATGACTTTCCATGGCTCATCGATATCGAGCAACGCCGCGCCGAAGCTGTAAACAAATCCATTGCAGCTCGTCAGCACGCCGTGATAAATCATCAGCCAGCCTTCGCTGGTTTCGATCGGAATCGGCCCCGTGCCGATCTTCGTGCTTTGCCAGCCGCCCTTGGTGCCCATCACATAGCGGTGGCAACCCCAATGCGTCATATCCGGAGAGGCCGAAAGGTAGATGTCGCCGAACGGGGTGTGTCCGTTATCGCTGGGCCGGCTCAGCATGACATATTTCCCACCGATTTTGCGGGGGAAGAGCACGCCGTTGCGGTTGAACGGCAGCAGCGAGTTTTCCATTTTGTGGAAGGCGTGAAAATCCTTCGTCCACGCCATGCCGATCGTCGGCCCGTGGTAGCCGTTGCACCAGGTGACATAAAACCGGTCTTCGATCCACACCACGCGCGGGTCGTAGCCGTATTCCCACCGAACCACTTCCGGGTCATCGGTGGTGTTGGTGAAACGGATGCGCTCGGGGTTGATCTCCCAGTTCAAGCCGTCATCACTGAAGCCGGCGTGAATCTGCATGTCGCGGGCGGTGTTGTCGCAACGAAACACGCCGGCGAATTTGCCTTTGTACGGGACGACGGCGCTGTTGAAAATGCTGTTGGCCGTGGGAAACAGATCGCGCGGAATCACCGGGTTATTGGAGTATCGCCAAACCACGTGCGGGTAACCGGCAGGCTTATCTTGCCACGGCATGTGGGGGCAGGCGTCGCCGATGATTTGCACGGTGCCGCGGGCGTGCCGGATCGAGCCGTTATTCGCCGAGGCGAGATCGATCATCAGTGCATCGTGCTGTTTCGGGGGATTGGCTGTTGCTCGAGTCATGTCAGAAACGACCTTTCAATCACTTGCTGAAAGCGGAAAACGATCACCGATTGCGTGTCACGAACGCCCGCAGCGCCTGATCACCCGTCAACGACTCGGCGTGACCGTCGAGAAACAGGTAGTTCGCACGAACGGTGCCGGGTTTGCCCTGGACAATCCGAAAATCAGGCGCTTTGCTGATGATGCCCGCATTGACATTCAAACCGCCGTGGCGATTGGGGGCGCCGCTGTCGAAATAGATTTGCACGGGCACCAAAGTGTTGACCGGCGGCGTCCAGAAGCGGTACCCGGACGGGAAGCCATTCTGCTGCAACAGGATAAACCAGTTGTTACTGTCGCCATTGATGATGGTCCGGGCCGACTGCGGCACTTTTGCAATCTTTACCGCGCCCACGGCGTTGCTGACGGCCGGCGAGCCGGTGTTGTTGCCCAAGCCGGTCATCCAATAACTTGTATCACCAAAGGGGATGGAAGTCGCCTGCTCGCTTCCGACGGCGGGCTTGCCCGATCCGAGAAACAATGTGAGGTTCTGCCCGTATCCGGTCAAATAGTCGTTGCTCGGCGTATCGGGAATGCCCAGTTGATCCACCTGCCAGGAAGGGCAGGCGCGAATCAGTTTCGAGTAATCGGTTATCCGATTCCCCTGGGCGTCGTAGTCAATTTTCTTGCCCAAAAATACCGAGAGCGACTCGTACCAAAGCGGCGTGGGCATGTTGACTGCATCGGTCGGCCTTCGTGACCAAGAAGGAAACTTGGCGTACGGCAGAAACCCATTGTTGGCATTCGCGTACATCGTATACGCGATGCCGATCTGCCGGAGGTTGCTCAGGCAGGCGCTGATCTGCGCCTGCCGCCGGGCTTTGCCCAGCGCCGGCAGGAGGATGGCAATCAACACTCCAATAATACCAATTACAACCAGCAGCTCGACGAGCGTGAATCCGCAGCCGGGCAGGATGCCAAAGCGGCGGCGCGATGGGGGCGTTGCAATGATTGCCGGGCGATGCTCATACATGGTGTTCCTCCGTGCCGGAGTGGGTCACTCCGCTATGTGAAACTTGTTCCGTGCGCTTGGCCGCACCGATCATCGATGGGTATCAGCCGACTCAGGACCGCGGAACGCCGTTGAGCGTTACGCGGCCGAAAAGAATTACAAAAAACTTATGCACGGCGCCGGCGCAGAAGGCCCAGAGCGCCGACACCGATCAACGCCAGGCCGGTAGGCTCGGGGATCACCTCAAGCCGGAAGTTGTCATAGTACACGGTGGCTTCGCCGGGCTGCGGGTTGCCCGGGCCGCCATCGACCGCACCGTTGCCGGCGCCGAAGTTGCCGTTCATCGACCAACCGATTTGGTAGAAATCATTCAACACCGCATCGGCGGCGGGAATGCGGTCGCCGAAGCCACTAAACTGGTTGAAGCCGACGTCGATCGGCACGATAAAGTCGCCGTTGCTGGCGATGCTTGCCCCGTCGAGCAGGCCGAGGTTATCGATCTGGCGGAAGCCGTTGCGGTTATTCAACCAGATGGACAGGTTTAAGAAAGTCGCCGTATCGGGGATATCGGCGCCGCGGTAGACGATATCAAAGCGCACTCGGGCCAGGTTTTCCGGCACATTGGCCAGCGCCTGCCACGACTGGAAGAGCGGGCTGCCCGGGTCATCGCCCACTTCGAGCTTGGTGTTCCAACTGAAACCCTCGCCGTCCTGTGTGACCGAAAGGCTGCTCAACCCGTCGCTGGCGGCCAGGTTTGAGGTGCCGACGACGATGGGCCGGCCGCTGAATCCGCTGGAGGTCCAGCCGTCGAGGCCGGATTCCCACGACTGTGAATAGACCACCTGCGCTGAAGCCGCAGCGGGCATGAGCGCCGCCGCCAATGCGAACATCGCCGCGGTTTGCAGCGATTTGATGTGACGAACCATTTCCATTCCTCCTCCGGCAAGGTGGCCGGAAAGTGCCTTGTTTCGCGGGGTTTTAGAATTGAGCGCCTGCCTGCGTCCACGCGAAAACGCGACAAGCGGAAGTAGACTAAGAGAAGTGATGAACCGAGCCTGACCAAGCCAGTGTAATAGCAAAGATGGGGCGAGCGTCCGTGGCGATGTTTCACGCCGCGAAGCAAAATGACGTTTTGGTTTGCACCAAAGCACGCTGTTACCTCCAAGATTCCGCCAGATCGACCCGCCCTAATATATATTAGGTCGGGTGCGAAACGCTCGCCGTCCGAGCATGGCCCGGGCTGCACACTGAATATCTACCCATCGTTTCGAGAAATTCCGTTCAGAACCGGTGTGTTGCGAGCAGTCCCGTTTCCAGACACTGTATTCCGGGACGCGTTCAGCGGCGCGGTCGACCCTCGCACGACTAATTCGACCGGCAACTTCAAATTTTGAGGTTCACGACGAACGACCTCTTTCGTTCGCGCCAGCACCAGTTCCGCCGCCTTGCAGCCCATGTCGTACGCCGGCTGCCGGACGGTGGTGAGCGGCGGGAAAAGCTCGGCCGCAAAGTCGTCGTCGGAGTAACCGACGAGCGATAAGTCCTGTGGGATCCGTATTTTTTGTTCCGCCGCCGCGTGGTACACCTGTTTGGCGTACAGATCGCTGGCAGCGAAGATTGCTGTGGGACGATCGGGCATGGCCAGCAGTTCGCGGGCTTGCTTGATGGCCAGCGTGGTGTCGTCGCCGTGATCGGCTTCGACGGTGAAGCACGTTGCGCCGGGGCACTCGGCGATGGCACCTTCAAATGCAGACCGACGACGCACGGCCCATGTCGCCGCCGCAGCGCCAGCCAGATGGCCGACATTGCGATGCCCGAGTGCCAGCAGGTGCGCCGCCACCGCCCGCCCACCCCGCGCGTCTTCGCTGAACACCGAATCGGCGCGAAACTCTGCAGGCAACTCGTGATCGATGGTGACCACCGGCAGATTGCGGGAAGAAAACTCGTGTATGTGAGCCATGAACATTGACGCAAACGCCGGCCAGAGAATCACCCCGTCCACCCGGCGATCGATCAGGCGATGAATTTGCTCAAGCTCGTCCCCGCTTGGCGAATTACGCTGGCGTGGCCCGGGTCCGCGGTGGGCGGCCCATAAGTTGATTGAGACGTGATCGGCGTTGGTCAGCACGTCGTGAATGCCGTAGAGCACTTCCGACCAGAAAAAGTCGTATGGCGGCGCCATGACACCGATCATGCGAGTTTTGCCGGTTTGAATGCCTTGAACCAGCAAATTCGGGCGGTATCGGAGACGCTTGGCCGCTTCGAGCACCTGCTTACGGGTCTGATCCGACCCGACATCGCGCCCGGCAAGTACCAGCGACACCGTGGCTTGCGAAACGCCCGCTTCCACCGCGACCACTTTTTGAGAGATTTGCCGCCGGATTTCATGCATTACGAACGCTAATATATATTAGATGAGCGTGGTGTCAATGAAAATCTTTTGCCAATCCCGGGTTTACGTCGATGCAAGCGTCAATCGCAGGAATCGGGTCGCTTACGCTCGCCGCTCGTTTATCGATGCAAACCGCCCTAATTCACGCGCACATTTACCGTTGCGATCCGATCGATCCGAAACGGCAATTCAATGAGCAATGTGCCAGCCGGCGTGCGAACGAACGACTCCACGAGCCGGCCCTCCACCGTCACCAGCACATTCCCGGCCGGCAGACCGGCAACTTCCACCACCGGGCGCAGCAACGGCGTCGAACGCGGCGCGAGGATTACATCAATCCGCGGCGTGGTGGCGATGACCTGATACGCGCCGACGCGCTCGTTGTACCCATCGTTATTCACGTCGCCCGGCGAGCGACGGTCGACCCGGCCCATTGCTTCAGGAACACTCACCTGTGCCGGCGACGTGTGCTGATCGCCCCCTTCGCTGCGCGCCTGCGGCGACAGCGCGCGAAAATCACCATCCCAATAACTTCGGCCGTCGCGGTAGATCGTCAGTTCCTTCACGTCGCCGTTTGAGCTGAACCTGGCGCGCAGCGGCGAGGTTTCATCGACGATGAACCCGCCGGGCTTGGCCAGCACCGTATCGAGCGCTGCGCGAAACTTCCCCGGCGCCTGCACCGTCACGCCAAACCCGCGGCGGTGGATCGACCACGGTTCGTCGCGCTCGCTCTGGCCGATGTAGAAAGAATCGTTGTCGGTCAGCAGCACGTCATCAAGCCACAAGGTCGATCGGCCGTCGAACTCGTACTGCAATCGAACGGGCGATGCGCCAGCGGGAAGTTTTGAAATATCGAGCCATACCGAGTTCCATTCGCCCGGCCGAAGCGCGGCGGTTTGCGAAACGGTGGAACCGTCGGCCAGTTCCAACTTCGCGGTGATGGCGCATTGTTTTTCGGCGAAGATCGAACTGCCCAGCAGCGTCCAGTTTGCGGGGAACGGGCGGCCGACGAGCAGCGACGAAATTTTCACCGACGCCCCGCGCGTTCCGCCGGCCACACGCAGCGAGGCGCGCCCGGTAATCGCCTTGCTTCCGTCGAGCGACACCTTTCCCCCGTCGGCGGTTACAAATGCGTCGTCGCTGGCAAGCTCAAAATTCAGCAGGACGCTGTATCGTTGACCTTTCAGCGTGGGATCGACCTTGGCAACCTGCAGTGCCGGAAGCTGCGACATCGATTCGAAACTGGCCCGCGGGCCGTCGGGCGCGCGATCGCGCGCGCATCCGGTGAAGACCCGTAGCGCGATCAATCCTATTGCCAACGTAATCGTAAGTTGCTGCATGCGACGTGCCCAGCTGCGAATCGAATGGCAGTGTAAGCGCGCGTCGCGGGGATTCAATTGGTTGCGATGGTCCGAGAAACTTGCGGCACTTACTTTCGAGGCTGAAGATCGACCGAAAGCTCGACTGGTTGCGAATCGCGCAAAATCTGCACCGCGGTGGGGCCGCGCAGCGAGGTCATGGCGGCGGCGAAACTGGGCGGGTCGCCGACTTCGTTGCCGGCCAGTGACAGAATCAGGTCGCCGGCGCGCAGGCCGGCGCGTTCGGCGGCGGAGCCGGGGAGCACGGTCATCACCATCACCGCCGGTCGTGTGCCCAGTGCCGGCGTTTCGCGGCGCACGGGGTCGGCAGGAAGCACTTCTCGCAAGAACACGCCCAGCACCGGGCGCGAAATAGACCCAGACGCGATCAGTTGATCAACCACCGGCCGGCACCGCGCCGCGTCCAGAAACTGGCCTTGTCGCAGAAAGCCCGCCACCCCGCCTTCGACGGAGATGACGATTCCGCTGTCCTGCTGCGAACCGGTCCAGACGACCAGCCGACCTGTTTCGCCGCTGATGTTCAGGAACATCGCCAACGCGCCATCCGCCGGGCGACGGCCGGTGAGCGGCATCGGTTCGCTCTTCGGAGCGTGCTCAAGCTTGAGTATGGTGAGTGAGGTTTGGCGATCGGAGCCGACGAATTGGGCGCCGCAAACCGTTCCGTCGCCGCACGCAACGGTCAGGGGCTGATCGCCGACGGCTTCGCGTTCGATGTAATACGGCAGCAGCACGTGCCCCGCCGAATCAACCACCACGCCGATCGACCGTGGGCTGACATCCATCACGGCGCGGTCCTCGCCGTTTTCGGTCACCAGGTCGAAGGTCCCATCGCCGCGCGGCACCAAGCGAAACGATCGCGCGGCGGCGGGTTGGGTCGAGGGTTGTGTCGAAGGCTTAATGGTCGCGCCGATGTATTTCTGCCCGGCCGACTTCTCGACATCGTCGCGCAACTTCTGACTCATCGATTCATCGAGTGTGAGATCCCACCGCTTCATGGTGAAATCCTGTCCCATCAGATTAAGCGCCCACTTCGGCGGCGGCAGGTAGACGCGCACCAATCCGGCGCGGGTCTGGCCGTAGAGCGCTTCGGTCTCTTTGCTGAGTTGCTGAAGCAGCGGCGTCGGCGCTTCGGCAACCGTGCGGCCGCAGAGCGACAAACCGAAGAGACTGATCAGTGCAACCTGTCGAACCGTTCGCGCCATTAGAAGTCGTCTCCCACCAAACGCACGCCGTTGGTCTGAACCTGGCGGTGCTTCTGCTGCCATTTGCCCAGATCTTTGGCAAACTCACGCGCTTCCTGCAGCGTGCCGAAGCGCTGCGTGGCGACCACCTTGCCGGACTGATCGGTCAGAGAAACTTCGTATGCCGGCTGACCGAGATTGGACACCTGCACAACCCCCGTGCCCCCGCCGGCGCCGGCGGTGCCGAGCACCAGCGGCGGTCCCGGCTGCGTCAGGTCGATCGCGCCGGGTTGAGGCTTGTTCGACGTAACCAATGCCGGCCCCGAAGCGACCGAATTGCCGCGAATGCCGTAGCCGACGACTAACCCCAACGCCAACACCGCCGCCATGCGCGAAAGCCCGCCTGCCCACCGGCCGACGCGGTCGAACGCGCCAATCGGCGCCGCGACAGACTGCTGTTGATGCAGCGCGCCGCGCACGTACCACTGCAACTGCTGCGATTCGACCTCGCTCGGCTCGAGCGACGCGAACGCCTCGGCGCGCAGCGAACGAAATTCGCGCATCTTTACCAATTCAGCCGATACATTGGCATCGGCCTTCAGGCGCGCTTCCAACCCGATCGCCTCGGCGTCGGTCAGATCGCGATCGAGGTAACGATCGAGCAGTTCCATCTCTTGGTCGGACAGATTCATTGTTTTCCTCGTCACTCCCTCGCCCGGTACCCCGGGAGAGGGAAAAATCACATTCCTCGCGCCGCGCCGAGTTTGTTCTTTTCCACATACTCACGAAGCATCTTTTCAATCTGCCGCCGGGCGCGGAAAATCCAGGTCTTCACCTGTGGCACCGACGCATTCAAACTCGTGGCGATGTCGGCGTAGGACAGATTTTCGTACTCGCACAACACCAGCGCCGCGCGGAAATGGTCGGGCAGTTTGCCGATCGCTTCCCTCACCCGCGAAACTGTTTCGTTTTCGATCATGTTCGACAACGGCGTTTCCACCTTGTCTGGATGTTCGTCCCCAACCATGGCCATTCGGGCATGTCGGAGAAGTCGCAGCGACTCATTGACCACCGCTCGTTTAAGCAGCCCGCCGGGCTCGCGCCAGTCGTAACGGGCGCGATGTTGCCACAGGTTGGTCACCGCCTGCTGCACGACGTCTTCGGGCGACGCCCGTGTGCCAACGATGGCCCGCGCAATAGCCAGCAGCCGGCGCGAATGGTTCGCGACGGCGCGTTCGAACAACTCGAGCGTCGGATCCGTCCCGCCTGCCATCGTGCCTTCTTCTTTCATAACGCGCCGCGTAGGGGGTAGTTACACCCTCAAGCCGAGTTAAGCCGACCCGCGTTCCGGGCACTGACTCAGCCCATCGACCGGTAAAATCGAGAATTCGGGATGAACAGTCAAACCTTTCGCCCCAATAGGATTAATACTACTATCACGGTGGGGCAGCCAAAAGTGTCTGCCCCACCGAAATCTATTTGCGTTCGATCGGAGAGTAACATGCTTCAATGGTTCACAGGAACAGTGAGTGTACTCACCGCCGCCGTTGCGTTGGCCGCCTCGCCGGCCGAGCAGCGCGCGCAAGCCTTAATCGATCGGGGGATCGATTACCTCAAAACCCAGCAAAAGCCAGACGGCGGCTGGCAAAATGAGAAAGACCCACCGGCGATCACCGCCATTGCGCTGCGCGCCATCGTGCTCGATGAGAAGTACGACGCCAAGACCGATTTTGTTGCGCGCGGTTATCAGAAACTCCTGACGTTTCAGGTGGAGAACGGCGGCATCTACAAAGACCTGCTGGCGAACTACAACACGTCGATCGCCGTGAGCGCGCTCGCCGCCGCCGATGATCCGGCTTTTAAGGCGGAGATGGATAAAGCCGTTGCGTACCTGAAGGGTTTGCAGTGGACACCCGAGACGCGCCCTGAGTACGTCAGCAAGCCCGACGAAAGGGCGCAGGAAGACAACACCGGCAAGCAGGTCGTCGCCGACGACACCGACCCATTCTTCGGCGGATGGGGCTACGGCGGACGATCGCGCGGCAAGGGTCGCCCGGATCTCTCCAATGTCTCGCTCGCCCTCGACGCGCTTAAAGATGCCGGCGTGAAGCCCACCGATCCTGCGTTCCAAAACGCCATCAAGTTTGTCAGCCGACTGCAGAACAACAGCGAAACCAACCCCGCTGCCTGGGCCGGCAACGACGGAGGATTTGTTTACAGCCCCGCCGACAATCGCGCCGGCGAATCGATGGCGGGCGAGTACGTTGATGCGAACGGCCGGCGCTTGCTGCGAAGCTACGGCTCGATGACCTACGCGGGCTTGAAGAGTTTCATCTATGCCGGCCTGACGCGCGACGACCCGCGCGTGCGCAGCGCCTTCGACTGGATCACCCAAAACTGGACGCTTGATGAAAACCCCGGGATGAAACTCAACAAGCCCGAAATGGCGCAGCAGGGTTTGTACTACTACTATCACACGTTGGCGCGTGCGCTCAACGCTTACGACGCCCCAACCATCATCGCCGCCGACGGCACGTCGCACGATTGGCGGCTGGAGCTTCTGGCCAAACTTGAATCCCTGCAAAAGCCCGACGGCAGTTGGGCCGGCGACAAGCGGTGGATGGAAGACAATCCGGTGCTGGTTACTTCCTATTGCGTGATGGCGCTGCATGAAGTGCGCGAGGATTTAAAGCAGCACCCATGAGTTACTCCCTCTCCCGGCGTACCGGGCGAGGGAGAATCATCGCAGCGCATCTTCCAGTGTCGTGGCCGCATCGGTTTTTTCGTCGCGGTACTTCACAATCACCGGTGTGTAGAGGGAAACGCCCCATTTCTTGCCGTGCACGGATTCACTCGGCCGCGAACCCGGAACGACCACCGCGCCCGCGGGCACTTCGAGCGGGTTGCCTTCGCTGCGGCGATAGATCTCGCCGCGCACCAGATCATAAATCGACATCGAACCCGACAAGATCACCCCGCTGGCCAGCACCGCGCGTCGGCGGATGATCGTCCCTTCATAAACGCCGCATCCGCCGCCGACGAATGCGTCGTCTTCGATGATCACCGGCAGCGCCCCCGCCGGCTCAAGTACGCCCCCCACCTGCACCGCCGCCGACAGGTGAACGCGCTGGCCGACCTGTGCACACGAGCCTACGAGTACATGACTATCCACCATCGTACCGGCGCTCACGTAAGCTCCAACGTTGATATAGCTCGGCGGCATGATCACCACGCCCGGTGCAACGTAGGCCCCGTCGCGCACGCTCGATCCGCCGGGCACGATGCGTACATTCCGCGCCAGATCGAACCTCTGCAGCGGCCAGGTGTGCCGATCAAAAAACGGCAATGATTCGGAGGACATATCAACCAGCCGGCCCATCTTGAAGCCCAGTAGAATCCCGCGCTTGACCCACGCATTCACCTGCCACGAAACATCGTCGCGTGGCTCGGCGGCGCGGATTTCGCCTCTGTTGAGCGCGGTCTTGAATTCATCCAGAAGCGCGTAATCCGCGGGCGTGAATTCGGAGGTGTTCGCGGCGATCAGGGATTCGATGGATGATTGAAGTGACATATATCTTGACTTGTCATCCCGAAGGGTACTCCCGAGGGACCTATACCCGGCCTCATGCATTTGTTCGCGAAACGTGACGGCGAGCTACGCACAACGATATGTAGGTCCCTCACGGGTACGTTCGGGATGACATATCATCATCGTTTACTTCACCAACCCCAACTCGGCCAACACACTCTTAAACTTCTCCCGCGTCGCCGGCGTTGGGGGGACCAGCGGCAGGCGCAGGTGTTCCTGCATGATGCCGAGCATCGCCATCGCCGCTTTCACCGGGCCGGGCGAGCTTTCGATAAAGTTCACTTCCATCAGCGGCAGCAGCTTGAAGTGCAGCCGGCGGGCCGATTCCCATTCGCCTTTTAAACACAGATTGCACAGCTCGCTCATGTATTTCGGGGCCTCGTTGGAAGCGACCGACACGACGCCGTCAGCGCCCAGCGCCATCAGCGGAAGCGTCATCGCATCATCACCGCTGAACACTGCAAAGCCTTCGGGCCTGTTGCGCAGAATGTTGCCGATCTGGCCCATGTCGCCGCTGGCTTCTTTGATGGCGACAATGTTCTTCACTTCGCGTGCCAGTTGCAGCGTGGTCGCGCAGAGCATATTGCACGCCGTGCGGCCGGGTACGTTGTAGAGAATGATCGGCAAAGTCGGCGCCGCGGCGGCGACGGCCTTGAAATGCTCGATCACCCCGGCCTGCGTCGGCTTGTTGTAATACGGCACGACGACCAGCGCGCCGTCGCACCCAAGCTGGGCGGCATCGCGCGTGTATTGCACCGCCGAATGCGTGCTATTACTGCCGGTGCCGGCGATCACCTTCGCGCGGCCCTTCGCCTGCTCAAGCACGATCTTGATAATGCGTTGGTCTTCGGCTTCGCTGGTCGTTGCGCTTTCGCCGGTGGTGCCGCAGGGAATCAACAACCTCACCCCGCTGTCGATCTGGTAGTCGACCAGTTTTCGCAGCGAAGGCTCATCGATCGAACCATCGGCCAGAAACGGCGTAACCAACGCGGTGGCGCATCCTCGTAGCCATTCAACCTTCATTGCCATTGGTGTTACCTCTGCGTAATCGTGAGTTGAGTGGTCATGCAAACGAGGGTAACGATTGACGTTTGACGATTGAGAATTGAGAATTCAATTCGTTGCACTGCCACGATTCATCGCTCTGCTTAATCGTCAATCGTCAATCGTCAATCGTTACAATGCATAACGTTCAACCATTCAGAATCCCATCCATCACCTGATCAAACTCATACACGCCGGATTTTCCGACGATCCACTGCGCCGCGACGATCGCGCCATCGGCAAACCCTTCGCGGCTGCGGGCGGTGTGGGTGAGCAGCACCTGATCGACGGTGCTATCAAACCCCACCCGGTGCGTGCCGGGAATGTGTCCGGCACGCGTCGACGCGACCGAAACATCTGCCTTCGCGGCGGCGTCAACGATTTGCTTCAGCTTCAACGCCGTGCCCGATGGCGCATCCTTTTTACGCGAATGGTGCTGCTCTTCAATAAACGACTCATACGTCCCGGCGGCGGCGAACATCTCGGCGGCAAGCTTTGTCAGTCGGTAAAAAATGTTCACGCCCACGGAGAAGTTCGCGCCGAACACCATCCCGCCGCCGGCCTTTTGCACGATCGATTTGGCTTCGTCGAGGCGCATGCTCCAGCCGGTCGTTCCAATGACGATCGGCTTCCGCGCCGCCATGCACACACCGATATTATCCAACACCGCCTCGGCTGACGAAAAATCAATCACCACATCGGCGGCGGCAAGTTTGTTGATCAATTCTGCTTTCGCCGGGCGATCATCCACCGTCACGGTGAGCGTCACCTCATGCCCCGCCGCCGCCGCGCGGGCGGCGATGAGTTTGCCCATTGCGCCGTAACCCATCAATGCCACTTTCATCGAAGTCGCGCTCCTGTCAGCCAAGCCGAACATCGTAGAGAGATTCGTTCGATCCGCCAAATGGTCTGCGTCCCCGTCCCTGAGTACATGGAAGGGGAGATGATGCGTGGTATCATGACGGGAATTGGGTAATCACCGCAATGCTCCATCGATTGATCGTCATCATCGTTTGGCTGATGTGTGCGCAGCTCACTATCGCACAACCCACCATTTTTCGCCCCGCCGACGCTCCACCGCCGCGTGAGGGGTGGCGACTGCTTAATGGAGCGTGGATTCGCCCGACCGGCGGATTCCGCTTCGCACAAATCATCCATGCGAGGATTGACGACCGCCGTCTGGTCGTTGGCATTTCTCCCGACGCCACGTGGAAGCCCAAGCTTATCAACGCGCGTCGAATCATCGCCGAGGCCGAGCCCGATCGCGCGCTTTGGTGGATGATGTTCACGCAAACCTCGCAACTCGTGCCGGCGGACCGGCGCGGAACGGCGCTCGTCCTGCTGCCGGCCGTTGACCTCATTGGCGATAAGGACGGCCCGCTGCGCCTCGCGGGCGTCACGATCGCGCCAGGTGGAACGATCATCCGCGGCGCGGGGCGGGCCGATGGGCGATTCGTTCAGGTGGAATATCACGCCGACCGCGACGGCCGATCGCCGCGCCTCACGGTCGTCACGCAGGCCGGCCGTGGACTCGATTTTTCCGGCGACGATCTGGTCGACCTGCTGCACAAAAATCCGCTGGTGGTCCGCCGATTCCTCGCGCCACTGCTGAACGAGATGACCGGCGAAGCGTTGCTCAGGCCGCGCCCGGCCGACGTCTATCGCGTTTTCCCGGAGATCGAACCAACCGCGGAAGAGGTCGCGGCGTTTGCGACAATCCTCAAAGACCTCAACGCCGCCGACGCCGACGTGCGTGACTCGGCATCAAAGAACCTTGAGCAGTTGCGCCCCGCCACCGTCCTCGCCGCCGTGCGCAGCGACTGGAGCCGCCTTTCGCCCGAACAAACGACGCGGCTTGCTCTGTTCGTCGAGAACAACAGCCTCGGCGAAACCGATGCCGCCCGCGCGCAATCCGATATCGAGTTTCTCCGCGCGCTCGAATCGTTCCCCGACCGCCGGGTGCGCGATTTGGCCCACGACTCGATGGCGACCTTCGCAGATTAAATTAGCCGCGGATGAACGCAGATGACCGCAGATGGAATGAGAGACGTTTGAGGTTAAAACCCGCTACCTGTCTTTTCTAATCTCCGTTAATCTACGTCAATCTGCGGATATTCTCTTTTCTCATCCGCGTTGATCCGCGTTTGATCCGCGTTAATCGGCGGCAATAGAATCATCATGAGCAGACCGAAAATCATCAGCCCCGACACCCAACGCGGCAGCGCCAAAGAACGCACGCCGCCCGGCCAGACGCTTACCGCCAAATGGCCGGTGCTGCATTACGGCAATGTGCCCAAGGTCGACCCGGCGCGGGCCGACTGGAAACTGAAAATCTTCGGCCAGTGCGACGTTGAGTATGAACTTAGTTACGCCGACATTCGCGCCATGCCCGCAGTCGATGTGTTTTGCGATATGCATTGTGTTACACACTGGAGTCGCCTCGATAACACGTTCACCGGCGTGGCGACCAAACTCCTCATCGAACGCGCCCGCCCGAAGCCCAACGCCCGGTTCGTCATGTGTCACAGCGAAGCCGGCTTCACGGTCAACGTGCCGCTGGAAGAGTTCATTAAGGACGATTGCATCCTCGCCTACCAGTGGGAAGGCAAAGATTTAGAACCCGACCACGGCTGGCCGCTGCGCGGGTTGGTTCCACAGTTGTACCTATGGAAAAGCGCCAAATGGCTCCGCGGCATCGAACTGCGCGGGACCGATGCCCCAGGATTCTGGGAACAGAACGGCTATCACATGCACGGCGATCCGTGGGAGGAAGAGCGGTTCGGGTGGTAAGCGGGAATGATACCCAGACTTTCGACCGCGAATGGACGCTAAAGCACAAATGCCCCGTCCGATTCGGGTCAGGGCCTGTTCAAAAGCGGGCGAAGGGGGTCGAACCCTCGACATTCACGTTGGCAACGTGACGCTCTACCACTGAGCTACGCCCGCGATACATTGGACTTCAAATATTACCGCTGAATCGCTTGGATGCAAGCGGGGCTGTCTACAGTCCGACAATGTTAAACCCGCAGTCAACATAAATGGTTTCGCCGGTCACGCCACTCGAAAGGTCGCTCAGCAAGTACACCGCCGTCTTGGCCACTTCGTCGCCGTCCACGTTTCGTTGCAGCGGAGCCTTTTTCTGGACGTGGCTGAACATCTCATCAATCCCGCCGACGGCCATCGCGCTCAGGGTGCGGATCGGGCCGGCGCTAATGCAGTTCACTCTCACTTTTTTCGGGCCGACGTCGAAGCTCAGATACCGCGCTGTGGCTTCCAGGGCCGCCTTGGCCACGCCCATTACGTTGTAGCCTGGGATGACCTTTTCCGCGCCGTAGTAGCTTAGCGCGATGACCGACCCGCCGGCCGGCATCATCGGCAATGCGGCGCGGGTGACGGCAATCAGGCTATAAGCGCTGATATCGCACGCGGTTTTGTAGACATCACGCGGCGTGCTGGTGAAGTTGCCGAAGTCTTTTTTCAAGTATTCGTGGTTGGCAAACGCCAGGCAGTGGACCAGAAAATCGATCGAGCCCAGCTTATCTTTTGCGGCGGCGAAGAACTGTTCGATGCTGGCATCGTCGCCGACATCGCACGTAGCCATCCACGCATCGCCGTAGCCGCCTTCCTGCATGGCCTTGCTCACCCGACGCTGCATCTTCTCACCCGGCAGGTGGCCGAAGCCGCAGGTCGCCCCCTGCTTTACGCATTGATTGGCGATGTGCCAGGCAATGCTATTCGTGTTTGCCACGCCAAGGATGATGCCTTTTTTGCCTTCGAGCAGATCCATTCGTTAACTCCTTGAGTTCAGTTTCGAACCCAATAGTGTATGCATCGAGGGTGCTGTCGCAAAGTTGTGAGAACGAGTCGAAGCATGACATTCCCGGTCGAGTACAACTTTTTCGGGCACGCGGTACACGCGCACCAGGTGTTTGAGCTACTCGGCTACGCCGTTGGGGTGCGCGCGTATTTTTACCTGCGTCGCCGGTCGAAGGCGGCGGTGCTGCCCGTGGAGGTGACGGTCTGGATTTTTGTGGGCGCGGTGTTTGGCGCATTTCTGGGGTCGAGGCTGCTGGCCATCATTGAATCGTTCCCCGACTACTACGCACATCGCACCGATGCCAACTTCTGGATGCAGGGAAAGACGATCGTCGGCGGACTGCTCGGCGGGTGGATCGGGGTGGAGATTGCCAAACGCCGACTCAACGTTCGGGTTCGAACGGGCGACCTGTACGTTCTCCCGCTGGCGCTGGGAATCGCCATCGGTCGCATCGGCTGTTTTCTGGAAGGGCTGGCCGATCGCACGCACGGTGTCGCCACAAGTCTGCCGTGGGGTGTGGATTTTGGAGACGGTATGCGGCGACATCCGACGCAGCTTTATGAATCTTTGTATGTGGTCTTGCTTGTGGCCGCCATTGCAATCATCACGCGGCCCAGCACACGGGTTCGACCGGGCGACCGCTTCCGGGTGTTTCTCGGGTCGTATTTGCTGTTCAGATTTGCCATCGAATTCATCAAGCCGACGTTCAAACCGTATCTGGGCCTGAGCGCGATTCAGGTGGTGAGCATCGTCGGCGCCGCGGTATGCCTGGTGCAATGGCGACGCTCGGGTGTACGGATCGAATCGAATGGTACGATGCCTATTGAGGGACCATGAGCGAAACCCCAACTCCCCCGCCGTTGCCCCCGCGTGCCCCACCGGTTGCGCAGCCGATTCCGTACGCCACGCCGGTTTACCACCGCAATCCGGCAACCGCGCGGCAGACGCTGCGTTGGCTTGCCATCGGGTTCGGCATCGGCTCGGTGGTGTCGGCGGCGCTGTGGTTACCGCTGTGGCACTATGACAAATCCGGCGATACCGCGCTGGTTCTGGGATTAATGGTGATCGGGCTGAAATTTATTCTCGGCATCACCCTGCTGTGCTTTGCGGGTTGGCGAGCTTTGGGCGGCGGCGTGCTGCTATCGATCGTGCTGGGCTTCATGATTTTCTTTGGTGCCTGCGCGGCGAGCGCAAACTTTCATTAAAGCCATGAAATTCAACATTGCCCGCGGATGACGGCGGTCGTCGAAACAGACACACATTTTTTTCATTATGCGCTGGCGTCGCGGCGTTTGTTAGCATACACTATCAATTGCAATGGCAGGCCAATCAAAAATTCGCCGCAAAAACCTCGTCCGCCGGCTGGCGCTGCCGCTGGTTTTGGTATCCACGGGGTTCCTGCTGCTCTTCGGCTGCATTCCCATCCCCGCCACCCGTCAACTGCAGCCCGACTTTCGTGCCCGACCCGAGCGCGCGGTGGGAAGCGGCGCCAACTCGCCGGTGCAAATCAGCAAGACCACGATTGAGGATGCGTTTATCGAACTCAGCAAGCGCGTGCGCACTTCGTCTCATGTTGATAACGAATGGGCTCCATATTCCTCCTCGACTTCGCAGATGGAACCGCGCTATTCGATGTATAATTGGCGGGTTTCTCCGGATGGAAAGACGTTCGCCCTCACTTATCAGATACGCGTCGCCACTTTGGTAGCACCGTTGTGCTTTCAAGCAGCGCCGCAAACCGCTGCACGCTGGCTGGTACTCGACGTAAATTCATCCGGCATTGTCGAGCGTGCCACAACGGTTGCGGAACCACCAATGACCACTGATCGCCTTGAGATTTACCGTCTATTCGAAATCTTCAATGCCGCTCAACGTAAAAAACTGTATGACGCCGGTGTGTTGCCATCGGACGAGATGATTGAGCAGGCGATGTTTTTATATAAACAGGCGGTGCGGAACGCCCGTGCGTTTCGAAGCCCCGCCACTACCCAATCGGTGAATTAAGTTCATTGAAACGCCCCATGCCCGACCGACCCTACATTTTCTTTGAACTGACTTCTTCGCTTTGTGCCACCTGCCTCCGCAAGGTCGAGGCCAAGGTGATCATTCAAGACGGCAAAGTCTACCTTCACAAGTGGTGCCCCGAGCACCGATTTCAGAAAGTGCTTATCAGCACCGACGCCGATTATTTCAAGCTCACGCGCGAAACGCTCAAGCCGGGGCAGATGCCGCTGAAATTTAATACTCCGATCAAATACGGCTGCCCTTACGATTGCGGACTGTGCCCCGACCACGAGCAGCATTCGTGCCTGACCCTGCTCGAAGTCACCGACGCCTGCAACCTTAACTGCCCGGTCTGCTACGCCGAATCGGGTACGCATCGCGCATCGCAGCATCGCTCGCTGGAACAGATCGAATTCATGCTGGATTGCATCGTCCGCAATGAAGGCGAACCCGATGTGGTGCAAATCAGCGGCGGGGAGCCGACGATTCATCCGCAGTTCTGGCAGATCATGGAAGCGGCCAAGCGCCGACCGATCAAGCACCTGATGCTCAACACCAATGGCATCAAGATCGCCGGCGATCGTGAGTTTACCCGGCGCTTTCTCGACTACCTGCCGGGGTTCGAAGTCTACCTGCAGTTTGATTCACTGCTGGCCGAGCCGCTCCGCGCGCTGCGCGGCGAAGACCTGCGCGCAGTTCGCCAGCGGGCGTTGGATCATCTCAACGAATTTGATATCAGCACAAATCTGGTCGTCACGCTCAAAAAAGGGTTAAATGACGGCGAGATCGGCAGCATTCTTGATTTCGCACTGCGCCAGCCGTGCGTCCGCGGGGTGACGTTTCAGCCGGTGCAGGACGCCGGCCGGGTGGAGAATTTCAACCCCGCGACCGATCGTCTGACACTGGCCGAGGTGCGGCAACAGATTCTCGCGCAATCCCCAATCTTTCAACCACACGATGTCGTTCCGGTGCCCTGCCATCCCGACTGCCTGGCGATGGCCTATGCGCTCAAACTCCCCAGCGCGCGGTGCGAGTCGATCGGGCTGGAAACCGAAGGAGCGACCACCGTCGGCGACAGCCGCATCATCCCGCTCACCGGACTGGTCGACCCGAAAGTGCTCCTGCACGGCGAAGGCAATACCATCGTGTATGAACGGAATGAACACCTGCGCAAACTGCTGTTCGGCATGTTCTCCACCGCAGCGTCGCCGGAAAGTTCTCAGAAGTACCTGGCACAACTGCTGTGCTGCCTGCCGACGGTCAATGTGCCGACGGAATTATCTTACAAGAATCTGTTCCGCGTGATCATCATGCAGTTTCTGGACGTGCACAATTTCGACGTGCGCAGCGTCAAGAAGACCTGCGTCCACATCGCCCACCCCGACGGCCGAATTATTCCGTTCGACACATTCAACCTCTTCTACCGCGATGGCCGTGAGGCCACGCTGCAGCGCCTCCGCGGCCAGGCGACTGGGCGATCGCTGCCGGTACTCAACGGCGGCGCGGCAATTGGAGCTTCACACTGAGCCAGCAACACGGCGAACCTCACGAGAACCCGCGCCCGCCTCCACTCGATTATGAGCCGTCACGGCAGCGACCGTTCCATGGCTCGTATTCATCGTCGCAGCCCGGACCAACAACCCTGCCAACCTGGTGGATGCCGCAGTTGAGATTAACCTGGACGCAACCGGCTCTTGAGTTACGTCGAGTTACGGGGATAGCCATCGCCGCGATACGCTGAAACGAACGGCACGCGTAAGTGCCCCATTGCTCGCGGCAGAATCGATGCAGCACTCGGGGCTATCGCCCAACGTCCTGCCGCGATATGCTCCTTGGCGCAATGGTTTCCTGGGTAGCAGCCGCCGCCACGCGCGGGCGAGTTTTAATCACGCGGGCACTGGCGGCGGTTGGGTTTCGCGACGACGCATTCCTGCTCGTCGTTGCGGCGATCGTCGGCGTCTTAACGGCGGCGGCGGCGGTGGGGTTTCATGAACTCATCTCTTGGATCGTCCACTTACTTTACCGCACGATTGAACCCCAAACGCTCTACGGATCGGGGCTGGGCCTGCTGATCCTTTGGCCGACCGTCGGCGGGCTGGTCGTCGGCTTCCTAAACGTCTACGTCATCCGCCAAACCGGCGGGCACGGCGTGCCGGATGTGATCGAATCGGTTGCTAAATCCAGCGGCTTTCTGCGCCCAAAAGTCGCCATCGAAAAGATGATCACCGCCGCCATTACCATTGGCTCGGGCGGGAGCACCGGGGCTGAAGGGCCGATCGTTCAAATCGGCGCGGCGCTGGCCAGCGGCATCGGGCAACTGTTTCGCCTGGCGCGTTCGCACATGACGCTCATCGTCGGCTGCGGCACGGCGGCGGGGATCAGCGCCATTTTTAACTCGCCGATGGGCGGCGTGCTCTTCACGCTCGAAGTGATTCTGCTCGACTTCTCACTGCGTACGTTCATTCCCGTCGTCGTGGCATCGGTCATCGCCAACGTCGCCACCCGCGCCATCTACAGCGAGTTTCTCAACCGTGGGGAAGTGACATCGATCTTTTCAATGACGAAGGCCGATTTGCTCATCTCCTGGCCGCAGGTCCCCAGTTTTCTGTTGATGGGCGTGCTGTGCGGCCTCGTCGCGGCGGCGTTCACGCTGCTCATGCTGCGAATGGAACGCGCCTTCCGCCGCTTGCGCGCGCCGCTCATGCTCAAACCTGCCATCGGCGGGGCGCTGCTGGGTGGGCTGGGGTTGATGTTCGTCGTCGTGTTCGGCTGGTTCAACGGCATGATGAAACCCATCAGCCCCGATTGGTATCCCATGCCGGCGTTCTTCGGCGACGGCTACGGTTACATTCAGATGCTGCTCGGCGAAGCGTTCTACGAAAATCCATCGTTCTCCCCGCGCATGCTGTTGGCGATGCTGGCGTTTTTGATCGTCGCAAAACTGGTCGGCACCTGCCTCACCCTCGCCTCCGGTGGCAGCGGCGGCGTGATTGCGCCGGCGCTGTTTCTGGGCGCAACCACCGGTGGATTTCTGGGCGTGGCGCTGAAGCAACTCGGCTGGATGGGCACGGTACAGCCCGCGGTGTTTGCGCTGGTGGGAATGGGCGCAATGCTGGGCGCAACGGTTCACGCTCCGCTGGCGGCAATCCTCATTCTCATCGATATCACCGGCAACTACCGCATGATGCTGCCGGCCATGCTCGCAACCGTCGTCGCCACCGCCATCGCTCGGCGGATTTATCCCGACAACATTTACACCGCCACGCTGCGCGAACGCGGCATTCGCCTGGCCAGCGGGAGCGACGCAATTCTGCTTCGGCGGATGCACATCGAGCAGGTTCACCTCGAACCCGCGGTGACCGTACAGGCGAGCGACACGCTGCAGCACCTGCTCGACCTCAAGGCCAAAATGGGGACGAGCAACTTCGTGGTCATCGATCGCGCCGGTTACTACAACGGCATCGTGGCGGAAGATGATATTTACACGGCGTTAGTTCAACGTGAGGCTGTGCCGCTCCTGCTCGCCGGCGAACTCATGCGCCCTGACGTGCCGCTGCTGCGTAACACTGACGACCTCGCGAGCGTGCTCGATGTGTTTTCGCGGTACGATGTGGATTATCTTCCCGTTTCGCTCGAACAAAGCCCCGGCAAAGTCATTGGGTTGATCAGCCGGGCCGGGTTGATGCGAACGTATCAAATGGAGCTCACAGACGGAAAATAGCTGCAAAGTCGTAACGATTGATGATTGACGATTGAACGGGAAAACGTTGTGCGTGCTCAATCGTCAATCGTTAATCGTTACGACAGGAACTACACGCTGCATGAACGCGCAGGTGAAGAAATACCGTTTTGGAATAATCGGCTGCGGCGGCATCGCCCCGACGCACGCGGGGGCGATTCGCCAACTCGGCCACACGATTACCGCCGTGGCCGACCCGGTCGCATCGCGCGCGGTGGCACTCGCCGACAAGTTTCAGATTGCGGCCACGCATCCTGATCATCACGCGCTGGCGGCCGACCCGAATGTCGATATCGCCTGCATCTGCACACCCAGCGGCCTCCATGCCGAACATGCGATTGCCCTGCTGCGCGGCGGCAAGCATGTGATCATCGAAAAGCCGATGGACGTGTCGCTGGACGAATGTGATCGCCTGATTGCCGCCGCCGAAGAAACCGGGCGAAAAGTCGCCATCGTCAGTCAGCACCGTTTTGATTCCGGATCGCTGCTCGCCCGGAAGATGATCGACGCCGGCGACATCGGCGCAATCGTCCTCGCGACGGCCGAGTGCAAATGGTATCGCACGCAGGCATATTATGATGAAGGTGATTGGCGCGGCACCGCGCGTTACGACGGCGGCGCGCTGATGAACCAGGGCATCCACACGGTCGACATCCTGCAATGGCTTGTGGGCGGCATCGCCGAAGTATCGGCGCAGCTTCGCACGGCGGCACATGAGCGCATCGATGTCGAAGACGTGGCCGTGCTCTCGCTGAAGCTGAACAACGGAGCCATCGGCAGCATGATCGCAACGACGGCCGCGTTTGATGGTCAACCGGCGCGCATTGAAATTCACGGCACGCTTGGTTCAATCCTGATGGAAGGCGACAACATTCGCCGGATCGCGCTGCGGGACGGCCGAATGTTCGAATCGCAAGCCGCCGCCGAACACGCGATTCGCGTGGCGCGCGGGGGAACGGCCAGCGTTCGTGATGAAGCCACCGACCGCATTCCCACCGCCGCCGCCGGCGCGGCATGGGGCGACGCACATCGGGCACAGCTCAACGACTTTTTGCGAGCGATCACCGAAGATCGTGCGCCGTTTGTTAGTGAGCATCACGGCCGGCAGCCCGTTGCGGTCGTTCAAGCCGCATACGATTCGGCAAGGAGTGGTGGCGCATGGATCAAGTCGCGCTAACTCCACCTGCCGCCGCGCTCACAAGCCGCGCGTCATGGCTTACGCCTGTTTCGTTGCTATTGGTGAACCGGCTGGGCGTTTGGCTGATTGCCTACCTCGGCCTCGCGCTGCTTTCGGGTCCGCCGAAGATGGCGGGCAATGCAATTCCGGGGAACTTGTTTCTGGACGGTTGGACGCGTTGGGACGCGCAATGGTACGCGCACATCGCCCGCGACGGACACACCAATTCATCGCTGGATGCCAGCAGCCAGACCGACACGGGGCACTTTCCATTGTATCCTTGGACGGTGCGGGCGGTGGCGTGGCTAACACATGACGTTTACGTCGCGGGCATCCTGGTCAGCAACATTTCATTTGTGCTGGCGGGACTGCTGCTGTTTCGATTGATCGAAGCAAAGTTCGGGACAGCCCTCGCCCGGCGGACGATCATCCTTTGGAGCGTTTGGCCGTTCTCGTACACGTTCAGCGCGATGTACACCGAGTCGCTGTTCATGCTGTGCGTCGCCGCGGCATTCACCGCCGGAGAAAGCAGGCGTTGGTGGCTGGCCTCCACCTTCGCCGCCTTGGCCGGGTTCACTCGGCTGGTGGGTTCAGTCACGGGCGTGGCGATCGCGGCGATGTACCTGCGCGCCGGGAACGAGCGCGAAAAGTGGATCGACAAAAACGCATTGTGGCTCCCGCTGGGCTTCGCCGGGGTGATCGGGTTCGCCGGCTTGCTCTGGGCGTGGTTCGGCGATCCGCTGCTGTTTATCAAAGTCCACGCCGCCGCCGGATGGGGCGACTTTAATTCGTTCGACGAGTTGAAGCGCGTGTTTCGCCTCTGGGTCAACACCCACTTCGGCCAGATCGCCTCGGGCAACGTGCCGCTGGTGCACACGCTGCACATCCTTTCGATGGCGCTGGCCGCCGTGCTCTGCATCATCGGGCTTTGGCGATTGCCGATTGCGTGGAGCGTGTGGTTAATTCTGACCGTGGCCATTTCGTACTACCGCTGGGGCTGCTTCGGACGACATTTTTCGACTTGCTGGCCGGCGTTCGTCGTTGCGGCGATGCTGCTGAAGAGCAAGCCCGCGTATGACACGGCGATCTATCTGTGTGTCATCCTGCTCGCAGTGCTCACGATCATGTTCACGCAGGGTTATTGGGTCGCATAAGAAGTGTTTCCAAGTAGAACGCTACAAGGAACGTGTCACGACTAGGTGTGAAACATCATCTACCTCCACGCGTCGCATTGCCACGCCGTACACGCGTTCGAGCAGTTCGGGTTCCAGTACATCGTTGGGAGGACCATCCGCGACTTTTGCGCCTTCGTGCAGCAGCACCGCCCGGTCGGCGTGCAAGGCGGTGAAGTTGAGATCGTGCGATGCCATCAACACGCCGATTCCCTGCTCGCGCGCCAACTTCCGCAGCAGTTGATGCAAATCGAGCTGGTGGCGTAGATCAAGAAACGTGCTCGGCTCGTCGAGCAACAGCGCCTTTGGCTCCTGCGCCAGACACCGCCCGACGAACACACGCTGCCGTTGCCCGCCGGAAAGCTCATCCATCCGGCGGTGCACCACCCCGGAAAGTTCAAGCTGTGCCGCGACCGCTTCAACAACGTGCGCGTCGCGCTGCGATTCGACGCCGAACGCGCCCCAATACGGCAACCGCCCGAGCCGAAGCACGTCGGCGACCGTCTGACCCGCATCAAAAGTCGGTGATTGCGGCAAGTATGCGACCAACCGGGCGAGGTCGCGCCGGCGGATGGATTCAATCGGCCGGCCGTTCCATTCAATCGCCCCCCGATTCGCCCCCCGCCCGCGCAGCGTGCCTAACAGCAACTGGATCAGCGTACTCTTGCCGCTGCCGTTAGGCCCGAAGAGTGCAACCACCTCTCCGGCGCGCAGCGTCAGCGCCACGTCGCGCACGACGGGCCGGTCGTCGTATGCGAACGTGAGTTGTGACGATTCAAGCAATTCAGCCATCGGCGGACGCCAAATGAACGAGTTGATGCGCTACCACTGGGCTTCTTCGAACGGGGTACTGGGCGCTTTCATTTTTGGTTTGGGCAGCAGGCTGAGCATGGCCTTAGCCAGCCCCGCGTCGTGCCCGCCGCCGACGCGAATATTTAATGCCGACCCTTTCACCAACACAAACTCGCTGGCGTGCGGCTCTTTTTTATCCTTCACCAACTGCTCGAATCGCGCCCGCGAAAAGCACATCGGCAATAGCATCTGCACAAACCGCGAGTGCGGGTGCAGCGCCGTCGCGGCGCCTTCGTCCACTTCCAGCAGCGGCGCTCGCAGCGGCGCGGTGATGCAGCACGCCTGTGCATGGGCGGCGCTGGCGAGCAGGGCATCCAGATCGGAATAGGGAACCGCACATCGCGCGGCATCATGAACCACAACGTGCGTTGCATCGGCGGCAAGCTTTTCGGCGGCGGCGACGCACTGGTCAATCCACTTCGGCCCCGCCGAAAGTACCTTCACCCCGCTGAAGCCCAAATGCCCGCCGAACTTGCGTTTGCCCTCTTCGGCAAACTCCGGCAGAAAGCAAAGCTGGATTTGTTTGATTGCCTCGCGGTTGAGAAACATCTCGACGGCGCGCAGCAGCGACTCCCGGCCGTCCACCTTCACGGCGGCGGCATTGGCCTCGACCGACGTCATGCCCGGCGGAGGGGACGTGAACAGCACCACGCTAAACTGCGCCTCGTTCATTTCAGCTGATTGTCAGAATCGCGCGACGAATTGCAAAGCATGCTCGAGACACGTCCGAGAACGAAGGGTAAAACCATCTGTAACGCCTGCCCTACTTATTCGAGCCCTCGCCGGCGTATGAATGTGGTTAACACCTATCGGAAACCCCGAGGCCCCCCGGAATCAGTCGATTACATATATGGACGCGAGGAGATTTAAGTCGCGCCGGGGCAATGCATGATTGGGAGAACAACAATGAAAGTGATCTGGTTTGCGCCGCTGTTTGCCTTGCTCGGCAGTCTGCCCGCCGCGACTTCCGCCGCTGTCGTGACCGATCCGGCGCGCGTCGTCGGCACCAGCGCCATCGACCCCGCCGGCTCGCAGACGATTGATCTCGATGGAAGCGGCGCCGGCTTTGCAGCCGAAGTGACGCTGGAAGCCGATGCCGATTTCGCCGCCATTCAGGCGTTCACCGGCTTTGTCACCGGGTTGTCCGCGCCTCAGAACTACATCAGCTTCACGCAGAGCTACATCCCTGATATCGCGCTGAGCATGACCGGAATATTCGTCACCACCACCGGATCGCCGTCGGGCGAGTCGTTCAACACCAGCAACCTTTCGACTTCCGATACGCTCGGAATCCGCTTCCGAGTCAACAACACAAGCAGCGCCGGCAGCGGCGGAACGTTGACCTACACGATCGACTTCGGCAGCGACTCGGCCGGCGCGTTTTATTCCACCAGCAACGCGGTAACCAAAGCCGGGTTCACTGTTTCGAGCCTGACCACCGGGCACTCGCTCACCGTGCGATTCGTATCGGCAACCGGAACGGTGCTTTCCACGCAGACCGCGATAGGAAGCAGTACCGATGCGAACGACGGCGGATCGGGCCTCGAAACCTACTTTGGTTATGACAGCGCTAATGTCTTTGCTCAACTCGTTTCGGAAGTTCAGATCGACTTCTCCACCACCGATGCAATGGCGAACAATCAGGCTTATTTTGACGACCTCGCATTCACCCTCGTCCCCGATCCGGGCCGCGCTTCGGCGACCGTAGGGCTTGCCGTGCTGCTCGGTCTTCGCACCCCGCGGTTGCGAATGTACAAACGGCGCACGTCGACTCGCTTCGGGCGCAAGCCGGAAATCGCCCCTTTCCAGCCCGCCCTTCAAGCCGCCTTGCAACCGCTAAGGCTCATCGAGCAACCGCACATCACCGTGCCGCCGCAACGCCGCGCCGCATAAACCGGGCCTCGTTGCTCCAGGCAGTTGCGGTGACGCCTCCCTCCACTATTATCTGCTGCCCTTTACTAACCGCGGAGAGCGAGTCGTTATGAGCAGCAAAAACAACGCAGTCATCGGCCAATCCGGCGGGCCGACTTCCGTCATCAATCAATCGCTCGTCGGCGTGATCGAAGAAGTGATCAAGTCCACACACATCGATGAACTCTTCGGCGCGCGGCACGGCGTACGCGGGGTCATCAACGAGCAGTTCATCCCGCTCAAAGGGCAGAACCGCGAACTGCTCGAAAAAATCGCCCTCTCCCCCGCCGCCGCGCTGGGCAGCACGCGCGATAAGCCGGATGCCGATTATTGCCGCAAGATTTTCGCCAGTTTCAAGAAGCACGACGTTCACTTCTTCTTTTACATCGGCGGGAATGATTCGGCTGACACCGCGCGCATCGTGCATGACCTGGCCCAGTCAGAAAAGTACGATCTGCAGGTCTTCCACATTCCCAAAACCATCGACAACGACCTGCGCGTCCACGATCACTGCCCCGGCTTCGGATCGGCCGCCAAATTCGTGGCGGCGGCGATGACGGGGGATAATTTTGATAATAAATCGCTCCCCGGAATCAAGATTGATGTGATCATGGGCCGCAACGCCGGCTTCCTCACCGCCGCCTCGGTGCTGTCGCGGCAGCACGATGAAGACGGCCCGCACCTGATCTACGTCCCCGAAGCCCCGCTGAGCGAAGAGAAATTTCTCGCTGATGTTGATACGGTCTACCAGAAGAGAGGTCGGTGCCTGATTGCGGTGAGCGAAGGCGTGATGAACCCCGCTACAAAAAAGACCTGGACCGAATCGTTCTCAACCCATCTTGATAAAGATTCCCACGGCAACGTGCAATTGGCCGGCACCGGCGCGCTGGGCGACTACATGGCGGCGCTCTGCCTTAAAAAACTCACCCCCGCCGGAGGAAAAAAGCTGCGCGTACGGGCCGACACGTTCGGCTACCTGCAGCGGTCGTTCCCCGGATTCGTAAGCGATGTGGATGCCAAAGAAGCCCGCATGGTCGGGCAGGTGGCTGTTCAACACAGCCGCACAAAAGGCGCAAGCGGAAGCGTGGCCATGAAGCGAATCAGCGCCAGCCCGTACACGGTGGAGACGTTTCTGACGCCGTTGGAAACCGTGGCGCGAGAAACCAAACACCTCGATGCTGCCTTTATAGCCGGCGGGAACAACATCACCGCCGCCTTCAAAGCGTATGCCGCCCCGCTGGTGGGCCCGCTGCCGGTTGTGGGTTGTTTTGACGAAATGACCTGATTAGCCGCAGATGAACGCTGATGGACGCAGATGAAGAAAGAGTTGGAACCGCAGATTACGCAAGCAGCGGACCAAGGCTGGGCTTTATTGTCGAATGAATGATTCCAACGCCGAATCTACGATCGTTGCCATCGTGCAACCGCTCTCTCTTTATTTGCGTTTATCTGCGTTTATCTGCGGCTCAACATTCTGCTGGCGTGCCGGCGGCTTGGACGGCCAGAGCAACTTGAACGGCGCGGTCGCTGGTCACGCGGAGCTGGGTATTAATCAACCGCGCGACACCCGCCGCTACATACAGCCCCAGCGTCGGCTCGCCGAACGGCGGGTCGTTCGTCGCGACGGCAAGCACCGCGTTGAGTTCGTTGGTGATCCATGGCTTATCGACCGCGACCTCCAGCAATCCGCCGGCGTCGAGGACGACTCGGATTTTCCCTCCGACGACAGTACGAAGCGCGTGATCGAGCAATCCGCCGAGCAGTTCGCTGACGAGGCGGCCGTCGGATCGGACGACGACGCGCTCGGGCGCTTCGAGGACGACGCGATTGACGGCGTCTTCTTCCGCCAGCGCCGTAAAGCGAATGGCGGCCTGCACGGCCGGCACGATATCGGCCTCGCCGAAGCGCACCGGCATCGTACCGCGTTGAATGCGCCGGGCGCAGACGATGCGTTCGGCGCGCGCGCCCGTTTCAACGAGCGATCGGCGGGCGAATTCTACGTCGCCGAGCAGTTGCTCCATCGGCACGCTTTCGAGCACGTCGCCGCGGAGCATGTCCATGGCGAGTTGCACGCTGTGCAATCCACCCCGCAGGTCGTGGCTGAGGGTTGAGAGAAACCGAGCGTCGAGGTCGTTGTTCTGCATCGGGCGAGTGGGTTGAAAGCCATGATACCGCGCGCGACGGCGTGATTGCTAGCGGAAATTGTTGGTGCGGCTAGTCTTGGGGGCGATTGATGGACGAAGCAAACCCGAATCCGCTCCACACGCAAGGCCGAGACAGCGAGGTGCTGGAAGGCGCCACGTCCGAGGTTGCCCCGGCGCCGGTGGTTGAAATTACGGCACCCCAGAAACACGACCCATATGCGGCATTTCGGGTGCCGGTGTACCGGCTTTATTGCGCCAGCTTCGTATTGGCAATCATCGGCAGCCAGACCCTTTCCGCCGCCGCCAACTACGATGTGTATGCCAAAACGCGCTCGTCGCTGATGGTGGGAATGATCGGCCTTGCCAATGTAATTCCGCTGCTCGCCCTGGCCATGCCCGCCGGGCACGTGGCTGATACGTTCAGTCGCAAGCGGGTTTTGATTTTAACGCAGGTGTTTCTGGTGGCGTGCCCGCTGATGCTGGCGTTCTGGCACACGCTGCCGGCGGTATTTGCCCTGTTGGTGGTTAATGCGGTGGCACTGACGTTTGGCCGGCCGTCGCGCGCTTCGATCCTGCCAAACCTCGTGCCGAAAGAAATCTTCGCCAATGCGGTGACGTGGAACAGCAGTTTCTTCGAGCTGGCGGCATCGATCGCACCGGCGTTTACGGGGCTGATCATTGCCACTTGGGGCGTGACGTGGGCTTACGCCGTCAGCGGTGTTGCCATGTTCCTGTGCATGGTGCTGACGTTCTATCTGCCCGACGTGCGCGCCGCCGGCGCGAAGCAACCGATGACCTGGACGACCCTGGCCGCGGGGGTAAAGTTCGTCGCCGGCAACAAGGTGCTGCTCGGCCCGATGCTGCTGGACTTGCTGGCGGTGATTTTCAGCGGGGCGACGGCGCTATTGCCGGCGTTTGCACACCGGTTGGCCAAGAATCCGGGCGACGAACCGATGGTGTACGGCCTGCTGATGGCCGCGCCTTCGATCGGCGCGGTGCTGATGGCGATTTTTCAGGCCCACCGGCCCCCGCCGATGCGCGCCGGGCGGAATATGCTGCTGGCGGTCGCCGGTTATGGGATTGCGACGATCGTGTTCGGACTTTCAAACCACTTCTGGCTTAGCTTCCTGATGCTGGCGTTCACCGGCTTGTTCGACAACTTAAGCGTTGTCATTCGCCACACCCTGGTGCAACTGGCGACACCCGACAGCATGCGCGGGCGTGTGTCGGCGGTTAACCAGATCTTCATCATTTCCAGCAACGAGATGGGGAAGGTCGAATCCGGCGTGACCGCGCATTGGTTTGGTGAAGTAAAATCGGTGGTGGCGGGCGGATTTGCGACGATTCTGGTGGTCGCCGCCATTGCCAAAGCGTTCCCAACGCTGCGACGGCTGGGCGCGCTGCATAGCGTGAGACCCGTCGAACCCCCACCCACCCCGGCTGCGGTCGCGGCGGTGCATGCAAGTTCTTAAAAAGGGGCAATGTTGGAAACCGCGGCGGTGCATGGGGTATCATGGCCGGCGAAGGAACTCTTGTCGGCTAACGAGGTGATCGTATGGGTATCGGGGTCTATCGCCGCGGCGGCGTTCGCAGCTTACTGTTGGTTACGATTGCGCTGATCGTGGTGGCGGGCGTTGTTTCTGCGCTGGCGTGGGTTTCGCTGGTTCGAAATCCGTCGCAGGAATTCATCAAGCAGACGGACGACGAACTGATCAAACTCACCGGCCTGGGCGTGCCGGTGACGAACAAAATGGATGACCGCTACGTCGACGCCGACGGCGACTTGATCGCCGACGCGCCGAAAGACGCCGCCAAGCAAGTCGATCCGCCGACGCTGTTTTTCAGCTATGTGACCGCCGAAGACTCGGCGCCGTTTAAGGAAGCATTTAAAGATTTCATGGCATACGTCTCCAAGCAGACGGGTAAGCCGGTGCAATATGTGGAGTTTGAATCAACCGAAGCGCAGCTAAAAGCCCTGCGCGACGGGAAGCTTCATCTGACCGCATTCAACACCGGCGGCGTACCGATCGCCGTGAATGCCGCTGGGTTTGTGCCGGTAAGTCTGCTGGCGGGAGACGACAACAAAGGTTTCTACAAGATGCAGATCATCGTGCCGGCCGACAGCGCGATGAAGAGGGTTCAAGACATCAAGGCGAGCGAACTTACCCTGACCGATGCGAGCAGCAACTCGGGCTATAAAGCGCCGCTGGTTGCGCTCAAGGAAGATTTCAACCTGTTGCCGGGCCGCGACTACGGCATTTTATATTCCGGCGGGCAGGATGCGTCGATCGACGGGATCGCCAAAAAAACCTACAAAGCCGCCGCCGTCGCCAGCGACGTCCTCAAGCGTTCGACCGGCGCCGGGCTGATTAAAGAAAGCGATTATCGGGTGATCCACGAATCGAGCGATTTCCCGTCGGCCGCGTTCGGCTACGCCCATAACCTTTCGCCCGGCCTCGCCGCGACACTGCGTGATTGTCTGACCAAGTTCGACTGGAAAGGGACCAGCGTCGCCACTTATTTTAGCAATGCCGGCCAGACGCACTTTGCCGTCGCCGACTATAAAAAAGATTGGGAACCCGTCCGCCGGATTGATAACGGTATTGGTTATGCCCATCGAATTCCTGAGTAAGTTTTCCATTGGAGAATCCTGTTATGCGCCCTGCCTTGGTATACATGTGCCTGTTTGCTCTTATCGCCGGCTGCCAATCCACCCGCGAAGCCTATTACAACGCGTGGGAGAACTTCGGCGGATATGCCAAACGCGAACGCCTCGTGGATTATGTAAAAAAGGCGTCGGCCGAGCAGACTGAAGCCAAAGAACAGTTCACTAGCGCGCTTGAACAGTTCAAGTCGGTCGTCAACTTCGACGGCGGCGACTTGGAAAAGATGTACAACAAGCTGAATAAAGAATACGAAGCCTGCGCCAGCCAGGCCGACGCCGTCCGCGGGCGCATCGCGTCGGTGCGCAACGTCGGCACCGCCATGTTCACTGAATGGAAAGGCGAAATCGGCCAGATCAACGACGCCAACCTCAAAGGCAAGAGCCAGTCGCTCTACGACAAAACCGAGGTCAGCTACAACGGATTGCTCACGAGGATGGATGCCGCCGCCAAGGCAATGGATCCCGTGCTCACCAGTTTCAAAGACCGCGTGCTGTACATTAAGAGCAACCTGAACGCGCAGGCAATCGCATCGCTCAAGGGCACGGAGATGGAACTGGGCAAAGAAATCGAGGGCCTGATCAAGCAGATGGAAGCCAGCATTGCCGAGGCGGATAAGTTCCTTAAGGAAATCAACTCTAAAGGTTGATCGCGTTTTAAGGGTCGATTGCAGCTACGAGTTTATCGATTGACGCGTCATTCGGGTCATAGGCGATGGCGCTGTGGAAGCCGTCGCTTTCCGCACCCCCGCTTGACAGTTCCGGCAAAACAACTACGATTCCGCACGCTTTGCTGAGAGGTCTGGTCCGTCAGCCAGAATGGTAAGCGAAGGATTGGCAAGAGTTTGCGGATCGCTTCATTCCTCGATTCGGCGGCGTGGCCTCCGGGTTGAAGAATGTCATCCACAAACTTTGCTCCCTCCTCTTACCCCGTAGTGTAACGGTAGCACAAGAGATTTTGGCTCTCTTTGTCCTGGTTCGAATCCAGGCGGGGTAGTCTGTCAATTGTGGTGGAGTGAATGAGTGATGGCGTGGTTGTGTTGGGCAGGAGCAGTTCTGAAAACTCACTCAATGACGCGACCACTCTTCCACTCGAATCCTGCATGTCATTAACCTGTGTCATTCTCGCTGCCGGAAAGGCGACTCGCATGAAGTCGAGTCGCCCGAAGGTGCTGCACGAAGTTTGTGGGCGCAGCATGCTTGACCATGTGCTGCGCGCTTGCTGGGATGCCGGCTGCACGAAAGCGATCGTGGTCGTAGGCTACGCCAAAGATCAGGTGATGAACTCGCTGGCCGACGAGAAGCGTGTGACGATCGTCGAGCAGGTCGAGCAACTCGGCACGGGCCACGCGGTCAAGGTCTGCGAAAACGAACTGAAAAACGTACACGGCGACGTTTTCGTGCTCGCCGGCGACGGCCCGATGATCCGCGGCGAAGTGCTGCGGACGTTACTGCAGGCCCATCGCGACGACGACGCCGACGCATCAATGGCCACCGCCGTCCTCGACGATCCGTTGGGCTACGGCCGCATCATCCGCGACGATCAGGGCAACTTTCTGGATATCGTCGAGCAGGTCGATTGCACTCCCGAGCAGGCCGCCATCAAGGAAGCGTTCCCGAGTTACTATTGCTTCAAGGTCGAAGCGCTTTTGCTGGCACTGAGCAAGCTGCAGAACAACAACAAAAAGCGTGAATATTACTTAACCGACACCTACGGCATTCTGCGCCGGCTAGGCAAGAAAATAGCCGCGGTGCAGGCGGTGACGCAGGAAGATGTGCTGTCGGCCAACACGCGCGAACAACTGGCCGATGTCGATGCGGCCATGCAGCGCCGCATTCAGCGCGCGCACCGAGAGGCGGGCGTGACGATCGTCAACAGCGAGCAAACGTATATCGAATCCGGCGCGGCGATCGGCGGCGATTCAGTCATTCAACCGTTCTCCTACATCGGCGGCGGGTCGGCCATCGGCGCAGAATGCTCCGTCGGCCCGTTCGCGTTCGTGCCGCGTGAAAGCATTGTGCCCGAAGGTACAACCGTTTCCGGCAACGCCGGCGCCGCTGTGGCGTCCGAGTTTCAGAGGTGATTTGTGGGTGAGCTTGATCCTGACAAGGTGAAGCTGTTCACGGGCCGGGCCAACGTCCAGCTCGCGCAGAGAATCTGCGATCACCTGGAAGTGCCGCTGGGCCGCGGACGGACCGAGCTGTTCCCCGACGGTGAGTTGATGGTGCGCATCGATGAAGACGTGCGTGGACGCGACTGCTTCATCATCCAGCCGACGTGTCATCCCATCAATTCGCACCTGATGGAACTGTTTATCTGGATCGATACGCTCCGCCGGGCCAGCGCCGGTCGGGTGACGGCGGTCATTCCATACTTCGGCTACGCGCGGCAGGATCGCAAAGACGAAGGCCGCACGCCGATCACGGCAAAGCTTGTAGCGAATTTGCTCGAGCGCGCCGGCGCCGACCGCGTGGTGGCGGTCGACCTGCACGCGGCGCAGGTGCAGGGGTTTTTTGATATACCCGTCGACCACCTCAACGCCGGCCCGGTGGTGGCGAAGTGGATCCGCGGGCTGAAATTGGGCAACCGGGTGTTCGTCAGCCCGGACGTGGGCAACGTGAAGCGCGCCCAAGTCTACGCCAACATGCTCGGTGGCGAAATTTGCATTATCGATAAGCGCCGCAAGTCGGCGACTAAGATCGAGAGTAAGGCGATCATCGGCGAAGTGGAAGGTAAAAATGTGCTGATGGTGGACGACATGATCACCACCGCCGGCACCGTAGTTGAGGCGATGAAGATTTTAAAGGATCAGGGCGTGAAAGATATTTACGTCGCCGCCACACACGCCGTCTTCGCCCCACCGGCGATGGAACGGCTGGCCGAGGCGCCGTTCACCAAGCTGGCGATCACCGACACGATTCCGCTGGGCAGTCGAGCCGACGCGATCAAGGACAGGCTGGTGGAACTGAGCGTCGCCAACTTGCTGGGCAGCGCGATCGAGCGAATTCACTACAACCGAAGTGTGAGCGAACTGTTGCAGGAGTCGCCGGAGTAAACAAATGTAGCGACGGCCGTCTAGGCCGTAACTGAGAATTGAACACACCGTCCAACGAGACGAGGCCAAGACAAATAACGATTCGAAAGAGGTAACCTATTATGGCAGGCAAAGCAGCAGTAGTTTCTGCAAACAAGCGCAGCGAATTGGGCAGCCGGGCAAACAAGCGGCTGCGGGATGCCGGCAAATTGCCGGGCGTGATTTACGGCCACAAGCTCGACGTGGTGCCGATTACCCTCAACCGCAAAGAAGTGACAACGCACCTGTCGCACGGCGCGCATCTGTTCGAGTTGGCGCTTGAGGGCGCCAAAGAAAACGCGTTGGTGAAAGAAGTGCAGTACGATCACCTGGGCATCGAGGTGTTGCACATCGACTTCGCCCGCGTGGATTTAAATGAACGCGTGAAGCTCACGATATCGCTCGAACTCAAGGGCGAACCCAAGGGCGAAAAAGACGGCGGTGTGCTTCAGAAGATTATCAACGAGCTGGACATCGAATGCCTGGTGACCGACATCCCCGACGTCATCTATCAGGATGTCAGCGACATGGCCCTGGACGCCGTGCTGCACATTAAAGACCTGAAGCTGCCTCCCGGCGTTAAGGTGCTGCAGGACGAAGACCAAATTGTGGCACAAGTGCGCGAAGTGAAGGAACAAGTGGTCGAAGGCGCCGTCGTCGAAGCCGGCGCGGCTGAGCCGGAAATTATCGGCAAGAAGAAGGAAGATGAAGCCGAAGCTGCGGCAGCGGCAGCAACGCCGGCGAAGAAGTAATTACGAAGTTACCAGTGGCCAGTTGTCAGCTGTCAGTTGCAAGAGAATACTGCTACGGACGACTAGAAACCGGCAACTATTCACTATGAAATTAGTCGTCGGCTTAGGAAATCCCGGCAGCGAGTATGCCGGCTCGCGGCACAACATCGGATTCGAGGTTGTGGAGCAATTGGCGGCAAAGCTCGGCTGGGTTGCCAAGCCAGAACAGTTTAGGAAACAGTCCCGAAGCAAGTTCGACGGGCTGGCGATCGGCGGAGCCGTGTCTCGAACCGCCGACACAGATGAGAAGGTGTTGTTGCTGCAGCCGATGACGTATATGAACGTCAGCGGCAGAAGCGTTCAGTCGGCGATGGCGTTCTATCAGTTAACGCCTGCCGATGTGATGATCGTTCTGGACGACCTCGCCCTGCCCTGTGGCCGCTTGCGGCTTCGCGGTTCGGGAAGTTCGGGCGGCCACAACGGTCTGAAAGACATCGAGCAATCGCTGGGTACGAGAGACTACCCGCGATTGCGAATCGGCATTGATGCGAAGCCGCCGTTCATCCCCCAGCGGGATTACGTGCTGCAGAAGTTCACCGCCGAGCAGAGAAAGCTGGTCGATCCGGCGGTGAATCGCGCGTGTGGCGCGATCATCACGTGGATCGACAAAGGAATCGAAACGGCGATGAGTCAGTTCAACGCTGTTGGAGAAGAACCGTAGGGTGCGCTTCACCGCACCATCAGTAAACTAGCGGCCGTTGCATGGTGCAATGGTCAAACCCGTGCTAGGAGTGGCACAATTATGGCAAAGAAGAACACCCAGTATGAAGCGATGTTTTTGTTCCCCGGTTCGGCAGCCGCTGAGGCGGAGGGAAGCATTAAAACCGCCCGAGGCATTATCGAGCGCCACGGCGGCAGCGTCATGGTGATCAAGAAGTGGGACGAGCGCAAGCTCATGTATGAGATGGTGAAAAACAAGCGCGGCTTGTACATCATCGCCTACTTCAGCGCGCCCGGCGCCGCCATCGGCAGCATCGAGCGCGACGTGAATCTCAGCGAAGAAATCCTTCGCGTGCTCATCACCACCGCCGATCATCTCAATGAAAAAGAGATGAACGCCGTCGAACCGCAGCCGATCCAGCCGCGTGAAGAACGCCCGAGTTGGGACCGCCCAAGCTACGGTGGTGGTGGTGGTGGTGGTGGTGGATACGAAGACCGTCCGCGTCGCCCGCGCGCCGATGCGGATACGGCCGGTGCCGGGAAAGACTAAGTCACGATTGCGGACTTTGGATTGCGGATTGCGGAGTTGTTTCGGACCGTATGCTTTCCAATCCGAAATCTAAAATCCGAAATCCAATATCGGAGAAAACATGGCCAACTTCAATCAAGTCATCCTCATGGGCAATCTGACGCGCGACCCGCAATTGCGCTACACGCCGGCGCAGATGGCCGTGTGCGATTTTGGCGTGGCGTGCAACCGCAAGTTCAAAGCCGCCGACGGCACTGATCGTGAAGAAGTGACGTTCGTCGATTGCACCGCCTGGTCAAAAACCGCCGAGCTTATCAATACGTACTTCACCAAGGGCAAGCCGATTTTCATCGAGGGTCGGCTGAAGTATGACCAGTGGGAAGACAAAAACGGCGGCGGGAAACGCAGCCGGCTGACCGTTGTGGTCAATAACTTCCAGTTCATCGGCGGCCGCGACGGCGCGGGTGGGCAAGGTGGCGGCGGACAAAGCGGCGGTGGTCAGGGGGCCGGCCAAGGCGGCGGACAAAACTACGGCGACGAAGGCGGCGCAGGCCGGCCGGCGGGGCGAGCCCCGCAGCGTGCAGCCACCGCAGCCCGCCCGGCGCAGAACACCCCGCCGCCCGAAGAAGACGGCCCGCCGATTGGTGACGCACAAGAATTCAAAGGCGACGATATTCCGTTCTGAATAGTTGCCCAACTGACAACTGGCAACTGGCAACTAAAATAACTGGTAACTACGAAGAGGTAATCATGGCAAGCAACGTCAAACTGTTATTGAAAGAGTCGATCAAACACGTCGGCCGCGTCGGCGATATCGTCGAAGTGTCGGCGGGCTACGCGCGTAACTACCTTCTTCCCAAAGACCTGGCCATCGCACCGACGGCGGGCAACGTGAAGAAGGTCGAAGAGAAAAAGAAGGAAATCGAGCGTATCGAAAAGGAACGCCGCGGACAGCAGGAAAAGGTTGCCGCCAAGCTCAACGGCGTGGAAGTTCACCTCGAACGCCGCGCCAACGAGCAGGGCCACCTGTTCGGCAGCGTGGGCGCGACGGACATCGCCAAGCAACTTCAGACGCAAGGCTACAACGTCAACCCCGACGACGTGCAGTTGCCCGGCAAGCTTGACCGCGTGGCCGACTACGCCGTCGTGGTCGCTTTTGCCGACGACTTAAAGTCGGACATCAAGGTGTGGGTCCACGCCGACGCCGAGAGCAAAGTGGCGATGGACGCCTTCGCTAAGGCCAAGACCGTCGAAACGCCCGCGGCTGAGTAACGCAGCCGACGGTCTGTACGCACGGTTCAAGGCTCAACTTACAACGTCCAACGTTCAAAAGGCCATCCGCCTGTTGAACGTTGGACGTTGTGCGTTAATCGTCGGATCGGATTTGTTTTCCACACGGTGAACAACTTCCGGTGGACAACTTATCGCCGGCGCGTCAACGTGTGGTAACATGCGCCGCGCCGGTGGATACTCGGCGGTGGTCAGGGTGTTTTCGTTTGCCACGGATGGTGCTGCATGAGTGAATTGCGCATTCCCAATCCCGATATTTCCCAGCCGTTCGATCGACTGCCGCCGCACAGCATTGAGGCTGAAATGTGCCTGCTGGGCGCGATGATGCTTGATAAGCACATCATCGGCGACATCGTTTCCATCGTCGACCGCGAGTCGTTCTATCGCGACGACCACGTCGTCATCTTTGAAACACTGATCGACCTCTATCAGAACAACCGCCCGATCGACGCGGTGGTGGTTCGCGAGGAACTGCTCAAGCGCGGCCGGCTCGAGGAGATCGGCGGAACGGCGTATCTCGGGCAACTGCTCAACGCGGTGCCGTCGGCGTCGCATGCGGCGCATTACGGGCGAATCGTGCGCGAGAAGGCTCTGCTGCGAGCGCTCATCCGCGCCGCCGGCGAAAGTTTGCGGGAAGCGTATGCGCCCCACGAGTCGGCCGAGCACGTGCTGGATCGTGCCGAGAAGCGCATTTTCGAGATCGCGGAAAAAAAAGTTTCCAACCAGATCCATTCGCTGGGCGAAGTGGCGATGGAAGTCTACAACATGCTCGAGGAGCGCGGCCGCCGCGGGGTGGAAACCGGGTTTTTCGAGATCGACGACATGCTCAACGGCCTTCAGGACGGCGAGATGATCATCGTCGCGGCGCGGCCCAGCATGGGCAAAACCGCGTTCGCGATGAACCTCATCGAACACATCAGCGCCAACCTACGCCTTCCGACGGCGGTGTTTTCGCTGGAAATGTCGCGCCAGCAACTCGCCCAGCGCATGCTCTGCAGCCGGGCGGGCGTCGATGCACAAAAGGTGCGTCGTGGAATGTGTCAGCCGAATGAAATCCAGAAGCTGGCGGCGGTGGTGAATGAACTTTACAAAGTCACCATCATGGTCGACGACACTCCCGGCCTCACCGTGCTCGACCTGCGCGCCAAAGCCCGGCGGCTCAAGCAGCAGCACGACATCAAGTGCATCATGGTCGACTACATGCAGTTAATGGACAACCCCGGCCCGGAAAGCCGCCAGCAGCAAATCAGCGAAATCTCCCGCGGGATCAAGGCCGTGGCGCGCGAGCTAAGTGTGCCGGTGGTCTGCCTCAGCCAGCTCAACCGCGCCACCGAAGGCCGCGAAGGCCACCGCCCGCGCATGAGCGATCTGCGTGAATCAGGCTCCATCGAACAGGATGCCGATGTCGTGATGCTGCTGCACCGCGAAGATTACTACCGGATGAGCGACCCCAACTTCGAGCCTGACAACATCGCCGAAGTGATCATCGCCAAACAGCGTAACGGCCCGACGGGAACGGTGAAGCTCACGTTCGACAATCGCACGACGACGTTCAAGAACCTGTCGGGCGCGAGCGATCCTTTTTAGGCCGTTACCACCGTCTGCGGTTCGCAAAACTCCATCAATCCTTCGATCCCGCCTTCGCGGCCGAAGCCTGATTGTTTCATGCCGCCGAAGGGCGCCTCGGCCGCGGGGCCGGTGGCGGTGTTGATGCCCAGGTGGCCGAAGCGCAGCCGGCGCGTCATCCGGTCGATGCGCTGCGTGTCGGTCGTAAAAAGATACGCCGCCAGGCCGTAGATGGTGTTGTTGGCGAGTGAGATTCCGTCGGCCTCGGTTTCAAACCGCCTGATCGCGATGATCGGGCCGAACGTTTCCTCCTGCAGCATCACCGCGTCGGCGGGAAGCTTGTCCAGCACCGTAGGCGGATAGAACGTGCCACCGGCGGCGATCGACGGATCGACTGGCGCGTCCGCCGGCTTAGTTGCGCCGCGGCGCAGGGCGTCGTCTACGTGCCGCTTTACCTTCTCCACCGCAGCCTGGTTGATGAGTGGGCCAATATCCGTGCCTGGCTCAATGCCGTTACCGACGCGAAGTTTCGCCACCCGCTTGCTGATTTCAGCGGCGAAGGCGTCGGCCACTTTGCTCTGCACCAGAATGCGGTTGGCGCACACGCACGTTTGCCCTGCGCAGCGAAACTTGTTGAGCATGAGCGCGTCGACGGCGGCGGGAATGTCGGCGTCGTCCATCACGATAAAAGGCGCGTTGCCGCCCAGTTCCAGCGATAAGCGCTTCACAAATGGCGCGCTGTTTCTCATCAGCAGCCGCCCTACTTCGGTCGAGCCGGTGAAGCTGATGAGCCGCACCGCCGGGTGCGCGCACAGCACATCGCCGACCGGCGCGGGCCTGCCGATGACCAGGTTCGCCACGCCCGCCGGCAAAGAAAGTTGATCGAGCAGGTGCCACAGCGCGATCGCCGTAAGCGGCGTGAGATCGGCAGGCTTAGCGACGATCGCGCATCCCGCCGCCAGCGCCGGAGCGAACTTTTTTGCCAGCATCGCCAAAGGAAAATTCCAGGGCGTAATCAACCCCACCACGCCGGCGGGACGATGATGAACCGTCCACTGGGCGTTGCGAAGTTTCTCCGGCAATGGCGATGGCGCCAGCGCATCGATCTTCGAAGCAAAGAACTTGAAGAACTGCGCGGAATACTCGACCTCCACAACTGATTCTCTGAGCGGCTTGCCCTGCTCGAGCGTAATAATGCGGGCTAATTCCTGCTTCTCACGATGCAGTGCGTCGTGAATCGCCATCAACCAAGCGGCGCGGGCGTCGGGCGATTGCGGCGAATCCAGCGCAGCCGACGCTGCCTCCACCGCGGCGGTGGTTTCGTCGGCGGCCATGTTCGGAACGCGCGCCAGCAGGTCGCCGGTGGCCGGGTTGAACACATCAATCTTTTCTGAAGTCGATGCGCCGACCCAGCGGCCGTTGATGTAGCCGGACAGATTTTGAAGTAGGGGTGATGCGATCATTCCGCGTGGCCTCCAGCCGGCGAATGATACGCGCTCTCACGTCTTGAGAGTAAACAGCAGCGCGCCGATCGTTTCCCTGCGGCGCCTATCCCGCGCGGGTTTTCCACCACAACATCCAGATCGCCGCGAGCCAGAGCATAAAACCTATGAGCAGCCCCACAAACAACCCGGGCCGAGGGGTAAGCGGCTGCACCGGCGGCGGCGGGTTGGACGCAATCTTGGTGATCATTTAATTTGCGGAATCTGGTACACGCCGCCGTCGAACGTCGTGCGAAAATCGTAGACGTTGCGGAAGTCATCCAGCGTATCGGAATCGGTTCTGCTCATCATGCCGGCATCGATCATGCTGAAGACCATTCTACCAAAATCAACCGTCCCGTTCACGCCCCACCGCCGCAGCACTGTGCCGGCGAGCATGCCATATTTGAGCATGGCAAAATCGCGCAAGCCCTGGCAAAGCTGCTGGCCGGACACGTGCATGTTCTGCTCTGGGTCTTTGCGCTTTCCGTGCAGATGTTCCACGGTGTAAGCGAGGGCTTCGTGCAGGAAGATGAACGCTTCGATGGGATAAGTTCCCAGTTCGTCGACGACATCGTGCAGGGTTTTTTCCGGTGGCTGCGGCGCGCTGGGCGGCATGTGAAGTAGTTTACTCGCGACCGCCCGATTGCGACAGATGCCGCGTGAGACTCGCAATTGCGTGGCACGTCCGGTAGAGATGAGGCTTGTCCCGTTGAAATCCGCGTCGGGTTGGCGGCGACTTGGTAAGACCGAGCCTGCCCGACGCGAAAGCAATCCAGGCTCGCGTTTTGGACAGGGAATGGCCGATTTCTATAATCCGGCTCCATTAAAGCTTAGATTGAAGCCACGCTTCGGAAAAAGGCCGCTACAGCAATGAAGCATTCACCCCAGATCGCCGCCCCCGTCATCGCAGCCGCCGTCCTCGCCGCACTTTCGCTGGCGGGCTGCACCCTGACTGAACCCGCGCCATTCAACCCGCGCGGGCTGCAAGGCAGCAGCCGCGTTGCCGCCGAAGACGTGCGGCCGATGCCCATGCGCCCGCTTCCCACGACGCTGGAAAGCCCTTTCCTAGAAAAGAACGGCCGCCCCACGACCAAACCCACCATAAATGACAACACCGGCACCCCGCTGGGCGCCGAGCCGACGGTGCGCATGAGCCTGCAGGAAATCATCCAGCGAACGGTGGCCAATAACGGCGAAGTGCGCGTGGCGGGCTATACGCCGGCGATTGATCAGACGCGCGTGGTGGAGGCCGATGCGCGGTTCGATCCGACGGTTTTTGCCAATGCATCGCTTGAAAAACGAACGTCGGAAGAAGCGTTTAATTCCCTCGGCCAGGGCGCCGTTACTACGGCACTGGAAGGCGGGCTGCGGCAAAATCTGCAAAGCGGCGGGCAGGTGGAATTGCGTTACCGCAATTCAATAACCGATGAGCAGGGCGGAATTTCGACTGGCGGAGAAGAGCCCCGTTTTTCCAACGAGCTGATTCTTCAACTGCAACAGCCGCTTCTGCGCGATTTTGGAAATGACATCAACCGCGCGCGAATCAACATTAACCGCAACAACCAGAAAATCAGTGTGCTGGAATTTCGGCGTCAGTTGGAAGAAACGGTCGGCGAAACCGAACAACGCTATTGGGAACTTGTGCAGGCCGAGCGCGAAGTGCGCATTCAGGAGCGGCTGCTGCAGCGATCAATTGATACGGCCGACATCATCGTGCGCCGGGGCGGCGATGACGTAACGCGCGCCCAGATTTCCCAGGCCAATTCGTCGATCGAATCGCGGCGCAATGAATTGATTGCGGCGCGGACGCGGGTTCGCGATTTGTCGGATCAGCTCAAACGTTTAATGCAGGACCCGGGCATGCCTACATCAAGCCCGACCGCCGTGCTGCCGGCGGTTCCGCCTAGCGAGGAGCTGGTGAATTTTGATTTTGACGAAATCGCCGCCCAAGCTTACGAAAACCGGCTCGAATTCGGCCAGCAGCAGTTTCGTGTCGACAACGCCGAGATTGCATCGCGCGTCGCGAAAAATAATCTTCTCCCGCAGCTAAACCTTAACCTGACCGGGGGGTTGCAAGGCGTCGACAGCCAATGGGTTGGCGCGTTAGGCGACCAGTTTTCCGTTACCGATGGCAATGTGTTTGAGCAGCAGAACACAAGCTTTCAGGTGGCGCTGCAATTCGAAATCCCCATCGGCAACCGCGCCGCCCGCGCCATTTATCAGCGGGCGATGCTGCAACGCATGCAGGCCATTGAGCAATATCGAAGTCTGGTCGAACAGGTCAGCCTTGAAGTGCGGACTGCGTGGCGGGCGGTGAATTCGTCGTGGAACCAGATCGGCGCCAGCCGCCAAGCCCGCTTCGCCGCCGCCGACGCGCTGGCGGCTGTGGAAATGCGCCGCGAGCAAGGGGAAGGGCTTACGCCTACATTTGTACAGCTAATTCTCGATCGGCAGGAAGCACTGGCGCAGGCCGAGCGGCAGGAGGCTTCGGCGATCAGCAATTACAACATCAACATCAGCCGGCTTGAGTTGTCCAAGGGTACGCTGCTGCGCTACAACAACGTGATCATTGAAGAAGAGCAAACGCCATTTGTAAAGACGTTTGGAATGTATGGTCGGTGATTGCTCGCCGCGAAGTTGTCATCCCGAGTGTACTCGCGAGGGACCTATCCGTCGGACGATATTATTTCGCCAAATCCTACGACCCGCCAACAAAAGCAGCGCACAACGACCTGTAGGCCCCTCACGAGTACGTTCGGGGTGACGGCTCTTGTGCTTAAACCGTCTCCGCATCCGCGGCCTTGTCGGCTTTTATCCCGGCATCAAATTTCGCCAGAATGCGATCGTAAATCTGATCGATCGCCTTTCGTTCGTACACGAAATCGTCCAGTTTGATTTCGCCGTCTTTCCCGTCGGGCGTCTGGTATTTTATCCTCGCGATCCCTTTGCGATCCCACAGTTTGCGATCCAGTTCGGTCAGTTGATCGAGCGACACGGGCGGATGGCCGGGCACGCTGAGCGTGTCGCCGGCCAGACGGATTTCGCCGCGTGAGTTGTTCAGCGAATACCACAGCATGAATAGCGCCAACGGCGGGAAGACGACGCCGAAGATTTTGTTGAGCAGAATGTCTAAGTCAGAGTGCTTGGTGACCTTTTTCAGTTCTTCGGCCAATTCGGCCTTACGCTGAATATCGCCCTTCTTCTCGGCGGCGGTCATGTCGGCGAAAAGCAGGTCGTGCTTTGCGGCCTCCTGTGGCCACTTAAAGAAGCCGTCGCGGACCGACCAGAGGCCCCACCCCATCAGCATGGCGACGATGAGAAAACGCGTCATGCGGTAATACGTCGCCGCACGCGCAACGATGTCGCCTGTGGGAACGTTGGTTATTTGCGGCTGGGCTTCGGTTTCACTCATGGTCTTCTGATCCTTCGTTTCAAACATCCGTCATCGCATCGAAGCTATGCCGGCGAAACATCCTGGTTGGCGGGATGAACTGACGCGGCCTCGTGCAGGCTGTGTAACATACGCTGTGCGGATTGAATCGCCATCTCCAACGCCTGCCGGCCTTGCGCCCGTTGATCGGCCGGCAGGTTCGGCGGCGCAGCTTCGGTTTCGGCCTGCGTTTTTTTCAATTCATCGACCAGCCGCTGCGCCTTCATCATCGCCTCAGAAAGCATGGCCGGTTCGAATGAGTCTTGTTCGGTCATCACGACACACTTTTATCTCTCTACATTCTCTCTACGACCGTGACGCGATCGCCTCGTGGATCGGCCGAAGCACCCGCGGCGCAACATACGTCAGACAAAACTGCTCGGCCTTCACGGCCAGTTCTGCGGCGATGTCTTCAAGCGGCTGCTTCGGGCGATCGCCCCAGAAGCGGCGCAGCACAAAGTGTACGCTGATGACATCATCCCCGTATTCGCCGGTGCGCACCTGATAGCTGTTGGTACGCGTGATGATGTCGATCCGCCCTTGCAGGCGCAGATCCTCACTGAGCGAGACCGTGACCGACGGCTGGAAATCGATCGCCTTGCTGCCGTTTTCTTCAAGCAGGCAGGTGAGCGGCGAATCGGCCAGCAAGCCCTCGGCAATAATCTCGTCGTGGTTGCCCTTGTACTCCATGTCAAAGCCGAACAGCACGTCGAGGTAGTCAATCTCAATCGAGCTCATGCCCAGATGATGCGGCGCCATTTTCAGAAGCGTGGAATGCAGTTTCATGGCGTCATCAATGCTGGACGGGTTGACGTGACCGCTGTGAATGCGTTTTGATTCAAGGCTTGCCCAGCGGTAGCAGTTTTCAGAGCGGTCTTCCTCGAGCATCATTTCGCCGTTGTCCTGCTTGCGAAAGCGCGACATTCCCGGAAACGCCTTCTGAATCTGCTCGAAAAAATGCAGGACCACTTCGCGGCTGTGCGCCAGCTGCAACTGCGACGCCAGCCGCATGTTGACATAAAAATCATCGCAATTTGCGACAAACGGATGCGACATGAACCTCCCGCCCGCCGAAACGATTTTGCGCCGGCGACACCATGAGAGTGTACGGCGGAATCGCACATGGGCCAAGCGCCGGATCGCCGCGCCGACGGCTCCAATTATTGTCGCTCGTTGATACCATATGCGCATGGCAAGCCAAGCGCGCGTTGCGTTAGTTACCGGAGGGGGCAAACGGGTCGGGCGGGCGATCGTTCAAACCTTGGCCGATGCGGGGTTTGATGTGCTGTTTACCACGCGTGACCAGCAGGTGATCGACGGGCCGATCAGCCGAGTCGGCCGCATTACGCCGATTACGGTTGACGTGAGCGACCTGCCGCAAAGCGTCGACGCCCTGCTCGAAACCATTCAAAGCTCATTCGGCCGGCTGGACGTGCTGGTGCATAACGCCAGTATTTATGACGAAGGCGATCTGGCCCACACCGGCACGCGGCTGATTCGCAGGCTCAATCGTATTCATGTTGAAGTGCCGATTCTGCTCACCAAAGCCATGACGCCCTTCCTCCGCGCGAGCAAGGGCCATGTCATCACCATGCTGGATGCCGGGGTTGAGAGGCCGATGCCTAAGTATCTTGCGTACTCTGCCAGCAAAGCCGCGCTGGCGAATCTCACGGTTGGAATGGCCCGCGAACTGGCGCCCGATGTCACCGTGAACGGGGTTGCGCCCGGCGTCGTCGTCTGGCCGAAAGACTTTCCTGAACACGACAAACACGCGTACATCGCCCGCACGCCGCTCAACCGAACCGGCGATCCATCGGATGCGGCGAACCTTGTGAAGTATCTGGTGACCGAGGGAAAATATATCACCGGACAGATTATTCGGGTGGATGGGGGGCGATCGATAATTTGATGCCGTCAGCATCACACTGAAAATCGGGAGGACGAGTAGGAGTAGGATTAAGATTTGGATGAGAAACTCGTCACTCGTCACTCCTCTCTTGCCCGTGTCCCAGCACCTCATCAATCACCGGCTTGACTACGTCATATTCAAACCCGCGGCGGGCTAGCATGCCGGCAAGGCGACGGCGGGCTACCATTGGATCGAGCCTTCGCAACGACGCGGCCTTTTTTTGGGCGAGTTTTCGCGCGATGGCCAGCGAATCGGTCGATTCGTATACATTCTCGACCGCCTCCCGCGCGGTTTCGCACTCGACGCCCTTCTTAAGCAATTCAACCATCGCGCGTCGCCGCCCGTGCTGGCGATGCTGTGCGGCGGACAGGGCATTTGTTTTGGCAAACTGCTCGTCGTTCACGTAACCCATGCGCTCAAGATCAACCAGCACGTCGTTGGCCATCTCGGCGGAGTAGTCTTTGCGGATTAACTTGCGACGGAGCTCATCGCGCGAATGCAGGCGTCGCTCGAGAAACTTCATCGCGGCATCAAAACATTCCTGCCGCACGGCGCCGGTGAGAATTGAATCGAGTTGTTCGGCGGAAAGCTCAAGCCCTTCATTTAGCTTGAATTTTATGATGACGTTCTGGTTGCAACCAAAAGAAAATTTGCCGTCGAGATAAACACTCCGCCGATTGGCGCGGCGCTTTTGTTCGAGGATTTTGGTGATGGTCGGCACAACCTCTTTAGGGAATCATCTCACTCGCCGGAATCGTTACCTTTGGAAATGCCAGAAGCGAGACCTTCTGCTCCATTTTGAAGTGCTTCACGTCGGCGTATGTCCAACCGTTTTTATCAGCCGACGGATTGGCCGGCTTGCGATAGACCTCGACCCGGCGTTCTTTCAAATTCAGTATCTAATAATCCGCAATCCCCGCCGCCGCATAGGATCGGAGTTTAATACCGGAATCTTTACGGTATGTGGTGTCACTGATTTCGATGACGACGAATGGTTTGGGGAGCTGTTCTTCTTCAGTACCTTCGGAAACGTCGAAGGCGTGAAAGTCGGTATCTGGAGCGTTAAAGCGACTCAAGAGCAACGTCCCTTGCACGACGACCCGATACTTGTCTGCGGGGAACCGAATGTTCAACGCTCGATTCTTCGACATGCACCATCGATGCGGATGTGCCTGTGCCGACATGCGGAAAACCCTCCCCTGCAGGAGTTCCACTTTCCGAGTGCCAAAGACCCCCGCTTCGGCCATCTTCATGCAATTGCCGGTCGTGAATCGAATTTGTCGGGGCGTTGTAATCATGGCGGCTACGCATCAAGGTTACGGGTATTACAATGCGCTTCGACGTTTGGCGGCAGCAGCATCCGTTGGCCTGAATGACTCGATTCGTTTCAGAGCCTGCGGGCCGTAAAGTCTTTCACCACACGCACGACACTCGTGAAACGTCACGCCTGGCACTACGTATTCGTGACGCCCAAGCCAAAGCCGGGTTACACTCTTGGTCACCGGTCCAATCCTTCGGCTGCCGCAGGTTGGGCACGTCTTGATACGGAGGCTAAGATCGCTGCGACCGTTTCGCCGAGATAAAGACGTAATAGATATCGACGCCATATTCACATTCTAGTTTACCTTTGGTGTAGACCTCAATGCCATCAAAATTTTCGCTAATAATGATGTGCAAGTACTCCCGTGAAACCGATCGCCGAGAACTTGTTGATTTAAGGTTCTTCTCAATTCTTGTGGCTTGCAAGATCGATTCCTCGACATCGCTTAGTCCGAGGCCGTCGCGCTCAAGCTCGATGTCGGCTTTATCGGTAAGCCGATAGTTGCCGGCAAGCACTGCTCGTTTGATTCTCGTAAGGGTCGGATCCATGCCTCACCGCCGCTTCCCCTTGCGGTTCCGGTCTTTTTTGTCCATCCACCCCCCCTTTTTCGTTGGGATCATCGGCCCGCCGGGGCTGCCTAAGCCGGCGAGGTTGCCGCTCATCATTTGTTTCATCAGTTTCATCTTTCCGACCACGCCCATTCCGCCGACGGCGCGCATCATGTCGCGGCTCATTTCGAACTGCTTCATGAACGCCCCGACTTCTGAGGTCGCCACGCCCGCTCCCGATGCAATCCGCCGGCGGCGCTGGCCGTCGAGCAGATCGGGGTTGTGGCGCTCTTTGCGGTTCATGCTGTCGTAGATCGACCGCATGCGCTTCATCTGCCGCTCGACGTCGTCGCCTTGCATGCCGGCCTGTTTGGTCAACTCGCTCATGCCGGGAATCATGCCCATGATTTTCCCCATCGGGCCGAGCTTTTTGATCTGCCCCATCTGCCCCATGAAATCTTCCAGCGTAAACTCGCCCTTCTGCATCTTCTCGGTGATGCGGTCGGTTTCTTCCTGATCGAACTTCTCCATCGCGGTGGTGACCAGGCCGACGATGTCGCCCATCCCCAGAATGCGCTGGGCCATGCCTTCGGGGCGAAACTCTTCCAAGCGGTCGAGCTTCTCGCCGACGCCGAGGAATTTCACGGGTTTGCCGGTGACCATTTTGGCGCTTAGCAGCGCGCCGCCGCGAGTATCGGAATCGAACTTGGTGAGGATCAAGCCGTCAAGCTCAAGCTGTTCGTTGAAGGCTTTGGCGCTGTTCACCGCGTCCTGGCCGGTCATCGCATCGAGGACGAGATAAATCTGATGGGGATTTAGCTGCGTGTTGATTTCCTTCAGCTCGTTCATCAATTCCTGATCGATCGCCAGCCGGCCGGCGGTATCGAGGATGACGACGTCGCGGCCCGTTGCTTTGGCCTGCGCGATGGCAGCCCTGGCGACTGAAGTCGCCAGTCCGCGCGGCACTTTTCCATGCTCGAACGCCTTGGAATGGTCGGCGTAAACCGGCACGCCCACCTGCTCGCCGAGCACCTGTAACTGCGTAATCGCCGCCGGCCGCTGAAGGTCAACCGCCGCCAGCATGGGGTTGCGGCCTTTGCTTTTGAGGTACATCGCAATCTTGCCGCAGGTCGTGGTCTTACCGCTCCCCTGCAGACCGCACATCATGATGATCGTCGGCCCGGGCGTGACGAAATAAATGTTCGTATCTACCGGCCCCATCAGGTTCACAAGCTCGTCGTAGACGATCTTGACCATCAACTGATCCGGCTGCAGCGATTTGATCACTTCCGTGCCGAGGGCTTTATGAATCACATGCTCAATAAAGTCATTGACGACGTTGAAATTCACATCGGCTTCGAGAAGCGCCGTTCGCACTTCGCGCATCGAATCGCGGATGTTTTCTTCGCTGATGCGCCCTTTGCCGGAAAGCGATCGGAAGACAGATGAAAACTTATCGGTAAGTGTGTCGAACATGCTGTTGAGGATAAGAGATGAAGAATTCAGGGCAAGAGACACCGCGCGAGAATCGAAGCGAGCAGTTCCCGTCCGACCATGCCAACCCCAACCTGTGAAATCGCGCCATGACTCCCCCTCCATGTACTCAGGGAGGGGGTTGGGGGAAAGGTCGAGAACGTAGCGCGCTGCTCGCGCGTGTGCCCTCCCCCTGACCCCCTCCCGGAGTACCAGGAGGGGGAATTTTCCGAGGCGTCATCGCAACAAACCACCCGTCATTCATTAAACGAAAACGCCACGAGCGACTTGCCGCTCGTGGCGTCTGATTTTACTTTCAACCCGGCGATTACACGCCCGCGCCGACAAGCTCCGGCTGCTTCGATGCGGCCAATTCTGCCGCGGCGGCGACTTCCCGCTTGCTCGGCTTGCGGTCTTCCGCCAGGCGCGTCGATTTGCCCACGCGATCGCGCAGGTAAAACAGCTTGGCGCGTCGCGTCTGGCCCGAACGCCTGGCGACGACTTTATTAATGTACGGGCTATGCAGTGGAAAAATACGTTCCACGCCTTCGTTATTCACAATCCGCCGGACGGTAAACGTCTCGTTCACGCCCCGGCCCCTTTTCATGATCACCGTGCCGGCGAAGACCTGCACGCGTTCTTTTTCGCCTTCCACAATCCGGCAGTGCACATCGACGGTGTCGCCGACCTCAAACTGCGGAGTGTTTTCGTTCTTCAGGCTGGAATCTTCGACGAGTTGGAGGAATTTGTTGATCATTTGCACCTCGATGAAATTTTTGATTTTTGATTTTTGATTTTCGATTGAACACCCGACCACTCATCCGTGAGTGATTCGGCATTCCAAATCAAAATTCAAAAATCGAAAATCGAAAATCTTACTGATTCGACTCTTGGCTTTGTTTCGCAACCCACGCTTGCCACAAATCCGGCCGGCGTTGCTGCGTTCGTAACTTTCTCTGTTCCAGACGCCACTCGGCAATCTTTTTATGATTTCCCGATAGCAGCACATCGGGAACTTGCATTCCTGCAAATTCCCGAGGCTGCGTGTATTGCGGGTATTCGAGCAGACCGTCGGCGAAACTTTCATCCGCCGGGCCGTCGGCCGCCCCGAGCACGCCCGGGATTAGCCGCACCACCGCGTCAATCAGCACCATCGCCGCCAGTTCACCGCCGGAGAGCACGTAATCGCCTATGCTCACTTCCAGCGGTTTGAGGCCGTCAATGATCCGCTCATCAAACCCTTCGTACCGTCCGCTGATCAACAGAAGCCGCTCGGTTGTGGCGAGTTCTGCGACCAGCGATTGTTCGAGCCGCTGACCCTGCGGCGACAGCAGAATTCTGCGCGTCGGCCGGGGGTCTTGTTTTTCTGCGTGTGCCACGGCGTCGAACACCGTCTGGCACATCATGACCATTCCCGGCCCGCCGCCGAACGGTTTGTCGTCCACAGATTTGTGGGCGTCGGTGGCGAAGTCGCGGTAACTGGTCAGATGATAGGCGACTAATCCCTTCTCCGCCGCCCGTTTTGGGATGCTCGTCCCGAGGAACGACCCGAACATTTCGGGAAACAGCGTGAGGATGTCAATTCGTAATGACATCGTTGCCAGTTGCCGGTTGTGAGTTGCCAGTCACAAACTGGCAACTGGCAACCAACAACTGGCAACGTTTTATGCCTTAACTTCTTCCGTCGGAGCGTCTACCTGCGGGGTGGCGGCTTTAGCCGCCGCCGCGTCTACACTGGCTTTTTCCGCACTGGCTTTCTCCGCGCTGGCTTTTTCGGCAGTCGCTTTCTCCGCAATAGCCGTATCAGCACTAGCCTTTGCCGCCGCATCGGCGGCAGCCTTGACCGCGACCGGATCAACCTTCGGCTTACCCGGCTTGGGAAGCTTGAGCATCCGGTGCTCCAACCCGTTTTTCTTCAGCAGCGAAGAAACGGTTCCCGACGGGGTCGCGCCGTGGTCCATCCAATACTTGCACCGATCAAGGTTGACGACAAATTGCTTGCCCGCATCCTTGGCAATCGGATCGTAGAAACCAAGTTCCTCGATCACACGACCATCCACCGGCGAGCGCGCGTCAACAGCGTGCAGCCGGTAAAATGCCCGGTGCGAGCGGCCCAATCGCTTTAATCTTAGCTTCACTGCCATGTCAAACCGTCTCCTACTCTTCGATTACCAGAATCGGAAAGCATACTGATCTCCCGGCCCAATGCAAGTTCGGGGGATTTTATGCAAAACATTGATCAGGCCAAAGGCCGAAAACGAGCGGCGAGCGTCAGCGACCCGATTACGGTGCGGCACCATCGACGCCTGTAGAGCGCGTCGCGCGTTGCGCGAACAGGCACCTGTGCGCGCAACGCCCTGCCGGGGTAATCCGATGATTTTTAAGGTCGTTCTATGAGCGCCAGATGCGATTTACGCTCGCGCGTTGCGCAGACAGCACCCTGTCAGCGCAGCGCGCACGGATAGTTGAGAGCGTCGTTCGCTTCGACCGCAACGAAACCGATCGCCGGATATGCACGAGAATGCACGAGAATGCACGAGAATGCACGATTTACAAAAAACCTCAGCCGTCATTTGCAGTGCCGGCCGAGTCGGCGGGCCACTTGCTCGCTGCCGGCTCGTGCATGCGACGATTGGTCGCCGACAATTTCGTAACTGTTGCCGGGTCGATTACCCTTCCGGCATGCGAGCATTTTACGTCTGCCTGATTGGTTTGTTGTGTTGCAGTCGAAGCGGATTCGCTCAGGAGAAACCCATCGCGTTCACGGGCGCGCACGTCATTCCCATCGTCGGGCCGGAATTGGATAACGGGGCCGTCGTCGTGCACAACGGCAAGATTGTCGCGGTCGGCCCCGCCGAAAGTGTGACCATTCCCCCCGACGCCGAACGCCGCGATTGCGCCGGCAAGACCATCATGCCCGGCCTGGTCGATACCCACAGCCACCTCGGCGGCCCGTGGGCGGCGGACGGCTCTTCGCCCATTCAGCCAGACGTGCGTGCCATGGATAGCGTGAACGTTCGCGACTCCGGCTTTCAGAAAGCGCAGGCCGGCGGAATTACGACCGCAAACATCATGTCCGGCTCCGGCCATCTGCTTTCCGGACAAACCGTCTATGTAAAGCTGCGCGACGGAAAAACAATCGACGACTTGTTAATCAAGAGCCCAGACGGCTCCGCCGCGGGTGGGGTGAAAATGGCCAACGGAACCAACTCGATCCGTTCCGGCGGAACCGGCCCGTTCCCCGGAACGCGCGCCAAGTCGGCGGCGCTGGTTCGCGAACAGTTCACCAAAGCGCAGGAACATCGAGACAAGATCAAACGCGCCAACGGCGACGCCGCCAAGCTGCCGCCGCGCGATCTCGGGCTTGAGGTGCTCATCGACATCATGGACGGCAAGCGCGTCGTCCATCATCACACGCACCGCCACGACGACATTCTCACCGTGCTGCGGTTGAGCAAAGAGTTTGGCTTCAAAGTCGTGTTGCACCACGTCAGCGAAGCGTGGAAAGTCGCCCCGCAGATCGCCGAAGCCAAAGCGCCGTGCAGCGTGATCGTCATCGACTCCCCCGGCGGAAAGCCCGAAGCCAAAGACCTTTCGATGGAAACCGGCAAAATCCTCGACGAGGCCGGCGTGCTCGTGGGCTTCCACAGCGACGACCCGATCACCGACTCCCGCCTGTTCCTCCGCTCCGCCGCCATCAGCGTGCGCGCCGGCATGAAGCGCGACAAGGCGCTTTACGCCATGACGATGGCGGGCGCGATCATGCTCGATATGCAGAAGCAGGTCGGCTCGCTCGAGGCCGGCAAAGACGCCGACTTGGTGATCCTCTCCGGCGATCCGCTCAGTGTGTACACGAAGGTGCTGGAAACGTACGTCGACGGCGCGAAGGTTTTTGATCGATCCAACGAAACCGACCGCCTGATGGCCACCGGCGGCTACGGCGCCGGCCGCGATCAAACTCTATTCACCGAATGCTGCCTGGGAGATGGACGATGAAAACGCCAATCAATCCGAATCTAACCGCAGATTACGCAGATTACGCAGATACCAAATGCAAAGAAGAATTCTATCTGCGATATCTGCGTTATCTGCGGTTAGATCGATCCAGCATGAAACATCGAACAATTGCAGTTCTGTTCACGGCGTTCGCCTACGCTTGCGGTTTCGCGGAACAAACAACCGCGGAAGTAACTCTGGCCATCCGTGGCGAAACCGTCTACACGATGGCCGGCGACCCGATCAAGAACGGCATCGTCCTGATCGAAGACGGCAAGATTGCATCCGTCGGCGACGCGGCCACTCTCATCCCCGGCAATGTGAAGACGATCAGCGCCAAAGTAGTCACCCCCGGCCTGATCGACGCCCACACCATCGTCGGCCTGCAGGGTTTCGAAAACGAGCCGCGTGAGAATGATCTGCTCGACAAGTCTGGACCATTCCAACCCGAGCTGCGCGCCTTCGATGCATTCAACGGACAGGAACGTTTGCTCGAATGGATTCGCGGCTTCGGCGTCACCACCATCCACACCGGACCAAGCCCCGAAGCGCTCAGCACCGGCCAAACCCTCATCATCAAAACCGCCGGCCCGACAGTGAACGATGGGGGGCTCAAGGCCGATGCGATGGTGTCGATCACCCTCGGCCCGGCGAGCCTGATGAAAGACGTGGGCGAGAAGGGAGCAAAATCGCCCGGCACACGCGCCAAGCAGATCGCCATGCTGCGCACGGAACTCATCAAGGCGCAGGAATACACGAAGAAACGTGCAGCTAAGCCGCAAGCAGCGACGGAAGGAAGCTCGGCAAAGGACGATGACAAAACACCTTCGCGCGATCTGCGGCTTGAAGTGCTGGTTAGCGTGCTCAACAAGGAAAAGCCGCTGCTCATCAGCGCTGAACGTGCGCAGGACATTCTGTCGGCGCTCAAGCTTAAAGATGAATTCAAGATCAACATCGTGCTCGATCTTGCGGATGAGGCGTACCTGCTCATCGACCCCATCAAGGCCGCGGGCGTGCCGGTGATTGTTCATCCGACGATGAAGCGGGCGTTCGGGGACAGCGAAAACATCAGCATGGAAACCGCCGCCAAGCTCAAGGCCGCGGGGATTCCGTTCGCGTTTCAAAGCGGTTACGAGCCTTACGTGCCCAAGACGCGCATCATCCTGTTCGAAGCCGCCATTGCCGTTGCCAACGGGTTGAAGTTTGAAGACGCGCTGGCAGCCCTTACGATCGACGCGGCAAAGATTCTCGGCGTCGCCGACCGCGTCGGCTCAATCGAAAAAGGCAAAGACGCCGACCTCGCCCTTTTCGACGGCGACCCGTTCGAATACACCAGCCATTGCGTCGGCACGATCATCAGCGGCAAAATTGTGTTCGAAGGAAAAAGATAACCGTTTGTATGGGTGGCACCGACATTCCTGTTTATGCTGGTGGCACAGACATTCCTGTCTGTGTCTCCGATTTGATTGATCGAAAACGAAGGATACCCCATGACGCGCCAACAACTCCTCGCAGCCTCAATCCGCGAAAGCCGCATGTTGCTCATGCGCTACGCCAAGGGATTTGACGACACCAACCACGTCGTCCAGCCGCCGAACCTTCCCAACCACTTCGCCTGGTCGATGGGCCACATGGCGCTCACGATGCATCGCATCGCCGAACGCCTCGACGGCAAACCGCTGCCCGAGGCAGACTTCGTCAAAGGGGTCGGCGGCGGAGGGAACACCCAGCAGTTTGATACCGAATCGGTCAGCATGAACTCGGTTCCAACCAGCGACAGCAAGCTGTACCCACGGGCCGCGCAATGTACTGCGATCTTTTCAAACGCCATCGACCGCTGCGCCGCGGCGTTCGAGGCCGCGACCGATGTACAACTCGACGCGCCGACCAAGTGGGGCCAGGTTGAAGTGCCCACATGGTCCACCGGCGTGCGCATGGTGTTCCACAACGGACTACACACAGGCCAGTTCGCCGACCTGCGGCGGGCGCTGGGCATGGGGTCGATCTTTGCGTGAACGGCGCGCCACGGTGCCACTCATTGTGCCACGCGGCACAATCGCGCGACCGTACCACGGGCGTCCCGCCGGTGAGGTGCGTACTCGCACCTGCATCACAGCGTGACGCCCGACCACGCTTCCAAACCAACGAATCTTATGCCGGAGTACCGTCATCACTGGCGAGACGCCGGTGGAACGGTTGGCGGTAGTGCGGCGATTGGCGATTGGATACGCGTACCTACACTCACTTCCCAACTCGCTTCAAAAACTCATCCTCGCTCATCACCGCCACCCCCAACTCCTTCGCCTTCTCCAGCTTACTCCCCGCCCCTGGCCCCGCGACGACCAACGATGTTTTCTTGCTTACACTCCCGGATGCTTTTCCGCCGAGTTTGGCGATCAGGTCTTCGATGTCTTTACGATCATACTTTTCCATCGTGCCGGTGACGACAATCGTTTGGCCGGCCAATATTTGCTCGCCCGCGGATTCGTCTACCGGTTCGGTGAAGTTCAAACCCAACTCGCGCAGGTCTTCAATCGTCTGGCGGCCGTGCAGGCTCTGAAAGTACGCGACCGCCGCCTCGGCCAGTGTGGGGCCGATGTCTTCGATCTGCTGCAACTCCGCTTGCGTCGCCGAAGCGATGGCGTCCATCGTTTTGAACCGACGGGCCAGCGCGCGCGATGTGGTGTTGCCCACGTCGCCGATGCTCAGCGACGGCAACAACCGGTGCAGCGGCTGCTTCTTACTTTCTTCGATGCCACTCAATAGCGACGTGATACTCTTCTCGCCCAAGCCTTCGATGTCATCGAGCTGCGCGCGTTTTTCTTTCAGGCGATAGATGTCGGGAAGGTTCTTGATCAGCCCGCGTTGGACAAAATTCTCCGCCCATACGTCGCCGAGGCCCTCAATATCCATCTGCCCGCGCGATGCGAAGTAACGCACCTTGGCTGCGAGCTGCGCCGGACAGTTGGGGTTCGGGCAGAGCAGATCGACCATCGAATCAACCTGCTCAACGGCGTTGTCGCACCCGCTGCTGCTCTTGCCGCGGCAGGATGTCGGGAGCTTTTTGGATTGGCGGCGCTTGAGGTACTCGGTGCAATTTTTGTTGATGCACCAGAACGCCAGCATTCCCTTCTTCACCAACTCGCGGATGAGCTTTGTTTCGCAGCTTGGGCACTTCAATGGCGGCGCGATGGCTCCAGAACTCTTCCTGCGTTTTTCGAGGACGACCTGCACCACCTGCGGAATGATCTCGCCGGCCTTTTCGATCACGACCGTGTCGCCTTCGTGGAGATCGAGTCGGCGGATTTGATCAACATTGTGCAGGCTGGCGTTGCTCACGGTGGTGCCGGCGACGAACACCGGATCGAGCTTCGCCACCGGCGTGATCGTGCCGAGTTTGCCCACCTGCCAATCCACCCCGTTAAGCACCGTCTGCACCCGCTCGGCGGGATATTTGTAGGCGAACACCCAGCGCGGCGATTTGCTGTTTGCACCCAATATCTGCCGTTGGCGGAGCGAATCCACCTTCACCACCATGCCGTCGGTCTGGTAACCAAGCTTCCCGCGCTGCTGCGCGAACGCTTCGATTTCACGCAGCACGTCGTCAATCGAATCAACAATCTTCACCCGTGGCGTGACCGGTAGCTTCCATGCTTGGAGCGACCGCAGAAACTCAAAATAACTGTCCGGCGGCGGCGGGCTGATTTCACCCATGCCGTGACAAATGAACTGCAGCTTGCGCGATGCGGTGATTTTCGAATCCAGTTGCTTCAACGTGCCGGCGGTGAAGTTGCGCGGGTTGGCGTAGATTTCCTCCCCCTTTTCCTGCTGCAGTTTGTTGATGCGCTGGAACTCGACATCGTCCATGTAAATTTCGCCGCGAACCTCAAGCACGGTAGGAGGCTTCGGGGTTCGAGTTTCAGAGTTTGCTGAGTGCTTCCCTGAACTCTCAACCGTCAACCCTGAACCCTCCCAACGCAGCCGAAGCGGAATATTACGAATGGTTCGGACATTGTGCGTAACATCATCCCCCACCTGCCCGTCGCCGCGGGTGGCGGCCACGGTGAGGACGCCATCTTTGTATCGCAGCGAGCAAGAAACGCCATCGACTTTCGGTTCAAGCACGTAGCGCGGTGTTTCACCTTCAAGTGCATCCACCACGCGCTTAGCAAACGCACGCACTTCGGCGGCGTCATACGTGTTGTCGATGCTCATCATCCGCACCGCGTGGCGGACTTTCTTAAAGCCGTCGATGGTCGCCCCGCCGACGCGCTGCGTCGGTGAGTCGGGTGTTTTCATGTTTGGGTTGGTTTCTTCCAGACCGATTAATTCGCGCAACAGCGCGTCGAAGGCCGGGTCGGAAATTTCTGGCTTGGCCTGGGCGTAGTAAAGTTCGTTGTGGTGGTCGATCTCGCGACGAAGTTCTTCGATTCGCTTGGCGGCGGACATAATGCGATATTAACCGAGAGAGCCGGTGGGGCAGACATTCCAGTTTGCCGTCGCGTTCCACGCGACGTGCGGTTTGAACGGCTGGAAGCCGTGGCAGACAAGAATGTCTGCCCCACCATTCAGACCGCTTTCTAACCCCACGGCCGATTAGTCGCCTTGCGGATATGCATCGCCACGTTCACCAGCGTGTCGCACCAGACCACATCATTGTGCATGGCGATGTGTTTACACACGGCGCGGTGGAAGTCGCGGCTGACGTTGATGGTGTGCCCGCCGTCGACGCCGTGAAACGTCAGCACCGCCCACCCGCCGGCTTCGATCGCGTCGTCGATAAACCCGATGGCGTGATCGATATCGGTGTCCTGATCCATCTTCCACGATGGGATGGCCGCGAAGTCAACAGTCATCGGATCGATGATCCGCCGCCTCGGGCCGGTTCGGGCGGCGGGGAAGAGGCGGTCCACCATCGGCTTGAACGATTCTTTTTCCGGGCCGACAAAATCCTGGCTGCAAGGGTAGGCAAAACTGCGCGGCCCGGCGATGCCGGTGCCGTGTTCGAGCTCGTTGGCGGCGGCGACGAGCTCCGATTCCATCCGCGCGATCGAATACGCTTCCAGCCGGAAGTTGGGCTTCACCCAATCGGCGCTGCACGGGTGATATTGCGTATGGTTCCCGATCTCATGTCCGCGCTGGGCGGCGGCCTTCCATTCTTCGAACCGGGACGACAAACAATTGTGCGGCGGGAGCGTGCGCGTGGGAACGTAAAACGTGCCACGCAGGTTCGCGCCTTCCAGATCAGGCATCGCGTGATCGAGGTGCGCATCGGGCCCATCGTCGTACGTCAGGCTGACGGCGGCCTTGGCTGCGTTGGGAAAAATGCTGGGCAGATCCATTGAAAACAGGGTAACCACCAAGGCACCAATTCACGAAGTATTTGATGAGCCATCGATCACGAGCTTGTCGCTGCAAGCTTGCGTCTTGTCATCTTGGAGCTTTCGTGCCTTGGTGGTTTTATTTGAGTGTTATTCGGGCGATCCTTTGGCGTAATCGTACACCCACACGCCCACGGCCGGCTTCCAGTCGAGCAGTTCTTCGGGCTTGAAGAACAGTTTTAGTTCTTTCTCGGCGGCTTCGGGCGAATCGCTGCCGTGGATTAAGTTGAAGCTGTTGCTCACCCCGTAATCGCCGCGGATGGTGCCCGGTGCGGCCTTGCTGCCGAAGGTAGCGCCCATCAAATTGCGGCTGATGGTGATGACCTCTTTGCCTTCCAACGCCAGCACGAGTACCGGCGAACTCGTCATGAACTTGACCAGGCCGTCGTAAAACGGCTTGCCTTTGTGCGGGCCGTAATGCGTCTCGGCGGTCTGCTGGCTGATCTTCATGAACTTGGCGCCGGCAAGCTGAATGCCCTTGTTTTCAAACCGGCTGACGATCGCGCCGACCAGCCCGCGTTGAACGGTGTCGGGCTTTAGGATGATGAGCGTGCGTTCCATTGATTTCTCCTATCAGTTTTGGGTGGGGAACTATACATGACGGCGCCGGTATTGTCATCCCGCCCTTTTCATCCCGAAGGAGTCGCACAAGGCAGCAGCATATGGCCCGAACAACCCATCACCACATCCCCTTCGGCGGGCGCTTTTTGTTTTCCACATGGATTTTCTTCCATCGCGCTTTCTCCAAGCGGGCGAGATTGGTGTCTTCCCGCCGGGCTTCGTACGCGGCTTCGCGGAGAAGCTTCTGGTAGCTGCGATAACGTTCCGGATCGAGCGAGCGATTATTCAGCGCCCGGGTGATCGCACAGCCGGGCTCGGATTGATGGCTGCAATCGCTGAACTTGCACGAGGTGGCAAGTTGCTCGATATCCTCGAACGTCTGCGCCACTCCCGCGTCGGCGTCCGTGAGTTGAAGTTCGCGCATGCCCGGCGTGTCGATGATCATCCAGCCCGCCGGCACATGCAGCAGTTTGCGCGCAGTGGTGGTGTGGCGGCCCTTGTCTTGATGACCACTGACTTCTCGAACCCGTTGTGCATTTTCACCCAGCAGCGCGTTGACCAGCGTTGATTTACCAACGCCTGATGAACCCAACAGAACTGCAGTCTGCCCGGGTTTGATGCGGGACCGGACGTCGTCGATACCGTCGTGACTCACCGCTGAAGCGGCGAGGACCGAGACGCCCGGGGCGATTGCTTCCACCTCCTCGATCGCGCCCTGAACGTCGTCGCATAAATCGGCTTTGGTGAGCAGCACCATCGGCATCGCGCCACTTTCCCACACCATGGCAAGGTAGCGTTCGATGCGCCGCAGGTTGTGGTCGGCATTGAGGGCGCTGACGATGAATGCCACATCAATGTTGGCGGCAATGATCTGCAGCGCGCCGGTCTCTGGCGCTTTACGGACGAACTGCGACCGACGTTCGAGCACGCGCGTGATCTGTCCACGTTCGGATTGCGGCGCGGCGCGCGCCACCACCCAATCGCCCACCGCCGGCAGATCAATCGGGCGCAGCAATTCGTGGCGCAACCGCCCGGAGAGTGAGCACCACCGCTCGGCGGCGGAATCGTTAACGAGGTAGGCGTCACGCTGCGTCTCGATGACGCGGGCTAGAATTGTATTTTCTTCTGCGTCAATTTGAGCGAGCTGTGCTTCGAAAAAATCGGCCCAGCCCAGGTTTTCAATGGCTTGCAATGGAAAGCTCCGCCGGCCGCCGCGAGGGGCTTGGCCGGAAAGTTGCTTGAGTTCCGTGAAACAAAAACAGGAAACGGAACCGCAACAGCGGCGGCTAGCATGATCAACACTTGGAAAGCAGATCAATCAGGCGAGCGCTAAGAAGGCGGTTCCACCGAAGATGGATGCAAAAACAGTCATCTTGTAAAACCTCCTTTCAGGAGTGAACTGCCGGGAAAATACCCGGAATTGGCGAAAAGTCAACGATAATCCCGCCGCCGAAGCCGAGTCATCCTCCACCCCTTGCCACGCCGGACACCCGCCCGTAGAACGTGCTGACACTCATGCCTATGGATGGCCCGCAGCTCAAGCTCACCGATTTCGTCGATCCGACGATTCTCCAGGAAATCCAGGACAGCTTCGCCGCCGTCGCGGGGGTGCGGGCCAGCATCTTTGATGTGAACGGCGCGTCGCTCACACAGCCCACACCAAGCCGCGATTTTTTGCAGCGACAGCGATCGATTGCCGAATCCGAAGCCAATGAGGGGCCGCAGAAGGAAGGCCGCGAATACGTCGCCCCGATCCAGATCGGCGCCCACCGATTCGGCACGATCCGCATGAAGCCGACGAGCGCCGACGTGGACGAGCTAAAACTGCAGCAGCTCGGTGAAAAGTTCGGACTTGATCCGAAGCAGATCAAAGCGATCCATGCCGGCATCAACAAGCTTCAAGACAACCGTTCCTCCGCCATTCAGTTTCTTTATCTGTTGGCCAATGCGATTGCCAAAATCGGGTATCAGGAATACGTGCTTCGCCAGCGTGTGGAAGAACTGACGGCCATTTACAACGTCACGTCGCTGCTGAGCCAATCGCGCGATCTGGCGAGCGTATTGCAGCGGACGGTCGAAGTGGTGTGCGACGTGATGGGCACGCGGTCAAGTTCCCTCCGGCTGCTCGATCGCGATTCAGACGATCTTCGTATCAAGGCGGCGCACAACCTCTCGGGGCAGTATCTCTCGAAAGGTCAGCTTCGCCTCAGCCAGTCGCAGGTGGATACCGAAGCGCTATCGAGCAAGGGCTACAGTTATGTGGCCGACATGACGACCGACACGCGCACCGTCTACCCCGAATCGGCGAGAATCGAAGGCATCGTTTCTGAACTGGCCGTCGGCATGCGATATCAGGGTAAGCCTGTGGGTGTGCTGCGCGTATATACCGCCGAGCGACGCGAGTTCGACGCGCAGAAGATTGACCTGCTCCGCTCGATCGCCGCACAGGCGGCGGCGGCGATTGAAAATACTCGGCTTTACGAGGAGCGAATAGCGGCAGCGCAGTTGGAGAGGCAAGTGAAACTCGCGGCCAGTGTGCAGCGGCGGCTGCTTCCCAAAAACCCGCCGACCATCGAAGGCATTGAACTGGCGAGCATTTACGTCCCCTGTTACGAGCTGGGCGGCGATTTCTACGATTTCATTCCGTTTCCCGATGACAATGTCGGCCTCGTCGTCGCCGACGTGAGCGGCAAAGGCGTGCCGGCGTCGCTCATCATGGCATCGGTGCGATCGGCTTTGCGGGCGCAGGTTGATAATCTCTATTACCTGTATGAAGTCCTACATCGCCTGAACCACATGCTGCTGCGCGACAGCGAGCCGGCGGAGTTTGTCACGCTTTTCTACGGCGTGGTCGATGCGCGCAACCGCCGCCTCACCTACTGCAGCGCCGGCCATCCACCGACGCTTCTGCTGCGCGACGGGCAAGTCATTGAACTTGACACCATCAACATGGTGCTGGGCGTGGACCCGGACGAGCAGTTTCAGCAATCCATCCTCGAGCTCCAATCGGGCGACCTGATCCTGCTTTATACCGACGGCCTGTTCGACGCGGTGAATTTTCAGGGCGAACGGTTCGGCCGGCAGCGAATCAACGACGCGATATTGCGCAACAGCGATTCCGCCGGCTCACTGGTCCACGGCATTCTGTGGGAAATGCGCAAGTTCGTCGGCATCACCAAACCGACTGATGACGTGACGATGCTGGCGATGAAAGTGGAGTGAAGGAAAGTGGTTGAGTGGTCGAGTGGCGGGGTGTTGGAGCGATGAGTGTGTCCGACCGAACTGCATTATCGCATCGCCGGCGCGCCGAGCTTTGATAGTTCCTCTCGGGCGACAGACAGTTCTTGCTCGCCGGTCAGGCGGTCGGCGGCCGCCGATAGCAGCTCGCGGGCGCGGTCTGGTTTTTGGAGGTATCGCGCGTAAATGATGCCGAGTATGAGCTGAATCTGCTCAACCCGCTCGCCGCCGCGGGAGTATTGCCGGAGGTACGCCTCATACGCCGCCGCCGCCGCCGGGTGGTTGGCAGCGGTGAAGAGTTCGTTGGCCAAGTCAAGCTGTGTTTGGCGCGACATCACCTGGTTCGGCTCGATGGCGAGCAACTGGGTGTACTGCACAGCGGCATCCGACAATCGATGATTCGCGATCGATTCGTTGATCGTCGCGCGAAGGTCCTGAATCTGATCAAGCTTCGGATCGGGCTTCTGCCGCGCGGCGGTTTGCTTCTGCACCGCAAACGGGTCGAATCCGCGATGGACTAAATCGCGATGCACCCTGCGGCGGTTCCAGCGATCAACCAGCGCCAGGAAGTCATACATATCCCGCGGCAGCAGGCGGGTGGCCAGCAGCGCCGTACACACCGCCACGCCAAAAACCGTTCCACCGATGTGCGCGCTATACGCCACATTTCCGCCGCCGAGCATCGGTAAAAATTGCTGGCCGAGATCCATCAGAAAGAATGCGAGGATGAACCAGAGGCTGTTCACTTCGAACATGCCGATCAGGAAGAAAAGCACAAACACCGTCACCTTGGTGCAGGGTAACAGCACGAGAAACGCCCCCGTGACCGCCGAGACCGATCCGCTCGCGCCGATCAACGGCCCCACCCCGCCGAAAAACATATATGAGACGCCTGCAAACGCTCCACCGGCCAGGTAATACGCCAGGTAAGCCGCGTTGCCGAGTTTGTCGTTGACGTTGTTGCCAAAGATGTACAAGAACAGCATGTTTCCTACGAGATGCCCCGGCCCGGCATGCAGGAACTGATAGGTGAAAAACTGATACAGGTTCGGATCAATCGGGTGGAGCGCAAGCTTGTCGTTGATCCCCGGCGCCTTCATCTGCACGATGAACATCGCAAGGTTGATCAGAATCAGCGCCCAATTGGCATATGGGCTGGAGCAAAGCGGGCGGTCGGTGCGAATCGGAAGAATCATGGTGACGACATGGGATAAACGAAAGGAGGAATACTCTCGGTTCAAAAACTCAATCTCGCTTCTTCTTCACCAGCCGAATCCGCCGCCCACGTTTGGAATATTCGACGGTGGTCATGTAAGCCTCCATGAGCAACAACCCTCGGCCGGAGCACTTGGTCAGGTTTTCGTCGGCGGTGGGGTCGGGCACTTTTTCGCGGCGGAAGCCGGGACCTTCGTCTTCAATGGTGATTTCCACTTCGTCGTCGCTCACGCTGGCGTTGACGTGGACGTGCTTCTTCGGGTCGAGCTTATTGCCATGCTTGACCGCGTTCACCAGAGCTTCTTCCAGTGAAAGCTTGATCGCAAAAACAGCGTTGTCGGCATACGAGCGATCATGCACAGCCTGCATGATCTGCTGCTGCACATGCCTGGTTTCGGCCAGGTCGGAGGGGATGACAAATTTCAACTTAACTGGCTGCACTCGGTTGGCCGCTCCGACTCATGCACCACACCAACTCCCGCCCGTCCGCCACCGGTCGACACCGATTAAACGAAGCTGCCGATCGCCTCGTCGCGCGTCGGAAGAATTTTGAACAACTTGTTGAGCTTGGTGATGACGAACACCTCCATAATCTGTGGCTTGATGTTCGCCAGCCGCAGTTGCCCGTTCTTGCTCTTCACCCGGTTGTTGGTGTTGATGAGCATCCCCAGCGCCGCCGACGACAGGTGATCGACCGTGACAAAATCCAGCAGCAACTTGGGCGGCGTGGCTTCATCGATCAGAGAATCCAGCGTCTTGCGGATGTCTTCAATGTTGCCCTCGTCGAGAATCTTGTTATTGGTGAACTCGACGATCTGAATGCTCTTGTGTGCGACGACGGAAATCGGCGGAATTTGATCGGACATGTGCGTTCGTCCCGGTGAACTGCCGGCTGTTAAAGTGCCGCCGGTTTGCTGGATGACAGTATTATCGATGCGCAGAAGGTGTCAAGCGTGAAGAGGGAGCAACGTTCAGCTTACAACGTTCAACTTTCAACGCATAAGAGCCGCGTCGGACCATTTCATCCTGAAGATTGAACGTAGACGGTTGGAGGTTGAACGTTGACCCTTGCTCGTAACAGCAGGGCCAGCATAGTGAGCAAAATCGCCGCGGTGATCCACCACAGCGCGAGATCCCGCCCGCCGACGGGTGTCCGCGGAATTGCCGCCAGACGCGGCTGCCAATCGGTCGGCTCGATCGTCGGCAAAGTAATATCGACCGCGTTGAGCGCGTGCAGTTTGCCGGTTTCATCGCGATACATGCCCGGTGAAGGTTCGTAGCCTTCAACGGCCGGCGTAACGGGCTTCCACGACGGCGGTGGGATGAACATCGGCTCGGCGGCCCACCGCAGTTCACCGCCGGCGAATGAATCAAAAATCGACGCGAACAACACCACAAAATCCGCCTCGCGCGGAAACGTCGGCGACCAGAAGTTGACCAGCACCTGCCGTGCCGGCGCGCTGCGTTGTGCGACAACGGTTTTGCCCGCGACGCGCACGATCGGTTGCCACGAAGCATCAGGCTCGGCGCCAATCGATGCGCCGCGCAGTGCCGCGGCCCAGTCCACGCCGCGGCCGAGGTCGGATAGAATTTCTATTGAATCGGTTGAAACATTACCAGCCGGTTCCCCCGTTGTTTGAACAAATACCGCGCGCTCCTTGCCGCCGACCATCTCGCTACCGGCCGTGCTGACTCGCACAACCGGCGACGCATCGTTGCCGGTGCGCTGCTGGGAATACAATTCGATCAACCGCGCCAACTCGCCGGGCGACGTCCCGCGAACCTCCACCCGTGGCCATGACGCGGTTCGAACCAGCCAACCGCGATCGTCGGCGGCGAGCAGGTCGGTCGACGCTTCAACGCGCACTTCGATAATCTCATCCAGCGAAGGTAGATCGAAAAACAGTCGCTCCACGCGATGGGCTTCAACTTGCACCGCGCGGCGGACCAACTCCGATCCGCTTCGAACAGTAACCGTCACCGACTGCCGCGTGTCGCTGCGCACCCTCACCATCACCTGCGGCGCCGGCGATTGCTCGGCGGCGAGCGATACGATGCCTGCGTTTCCACGACGCATTGGCGGCGGCACGATGATGACGCGCGAGTTCGGCGGCTCAGGCGCGCGAGCCGTCGCGACGACGACGGGTAGACCAGAAGTACGGAGTTGCTGCGCGATCGCTGCTTCAAGCGATTGCCCCGTTTCGACCGCGGAACGCCGCAGCGTGCCGAGCGTGCTGGCCGATCCATCCGCCATCGCCGCATCGGCCGCGGGGGAGTGCGGGACGACGGTGATCGATGCCGCCTTCAAGCCAGCGCCGGCTTCACTCGAGAGCAATTTGATGATGCTTTCGAACGCCGCGTCACCGCTGCCATCGATCGCCGACATTGTCACCCCGCGATCGATCACGAGGTTGACGCGTCGCTCCCGCTCCGCGCCGAGCATCAGCCCCGCCGCTGCTACAATGCCGCACGCCACCGCCGCCAGCATGAGCACGATCCACCCCGGCAACCGTTGCCGTTGAAGCGATCGCCGGGCGGCGGGAGCATCATCGGGCCAGAGGTGAACAAACGGCACCGCCGTCTCGTCCCCTCGGCGGCGCATCAGCCAGATGGCGATCGCCGCACAGGGAATCAGAAGCAGAAGAAATAGGGGCGTTTGAAATACCATTCCACTGAATTGAGCAGACATTCAGTTGCTAGTGCTCCGGCATCACCAGCACCTTATCCAGCAGCACATAGTTGCGACCGTCGTACTCGGTAAGCATGCCGGTGATGCGAAAGCGAAGATCGCGGCTGCTTGATTTTACGGCGCTCTCGATCGCCATGAGTTTCAGGTTGGGCAGGATGATCACCGGCGGATCTTGCAGGGCTTTGCCGTCGGATTCGAAAATGAATTCTGTCGTGTGACCGTCGGCGGCGCGGGTGATTCGGCCGAGGCGGTCGATGATGAACGTGCCTTCGCGCTGAACCGCGATGGCTTCGGCGCCCGGCGCGATCGATTTGGCGCCGCTGGTGCGATCAATCGCCGGCGCGTCGGCAACGGGCCGAAGCGGGCGCGCCGAAGTCTGCCCCGCCGGGCGGAGCATCTGATCGAGCATCTGCCCCGCCGGCACGACGTTCGGCTGCGTGGTCGGCGGTTGCCCCGCCGGTTGGGTGGTCTGCGCGAACGAAGCGCTGCTGATAATGAGTAACGCGCCCAGGAGTGCGAACCGAAGCATGAATAACCTCGCGAACTAAAATCGCCACGGGCGGTCCAAGACTGGATGCCGCCGGTGGCGATGCTATCGTCGCGATTACTTTCAACAATTCAAAGATCGTTCGAGCCGCCGCCACGCCCTGTCATCCCGAAGGGTACTGTTCAGGATGCCAGCCTCTCGCTATCGCGCGCCTCGTTATTCCGCCAGGGTCAAAAGCTTCTTTGGCTCGGCCCACAGTTTCTTCTCAAGCATATCCTTCGGCACCACGAGCACCGGGCGTTCGTTGATGCGCGCCGGGCGATTCCATGCTCTGATCTCAATCGTGCCCGGGGCGGCGAAGCGCTGCCATTGCGCCGGCACCACAAACCCCCGGCCGTCACGCTGGGCGCTGTGGAGCATATCGATTTTACGGAAGTACAGCGGGATGCTGTTCATGGCTTCATTGCGGGCATCGTTGGCGGTGAAGCCGTGAACGAATGCGTTGCGAATGCCCAGCGCGTCGGTGAACGTGCGCGTACGCTCGGTTGCCACTTCGCGATGCGTATGGACGTTGCCGCTGGTGAACGCAAAGCCGTTGTGCCGGCCCCAATTCGTTCCAGGCGCGCTAGGCCATGCCGCGGCTTCGTGAATGCGCGGGTCGGCCCCGCCGTAGTAATAGGTGTTCTGCCCGCCGTATTGGTAGCGAACAGGTTCGTAAACCACCTGTGCCACCGCCGGCAGGGCCATCAACGCCACCATCAAGCCAAAAACCAAACGCATTTTCGGGTACTCCTAAAATCGCCGAGAGGCAATGATTGCGAGGTTACCCATGAGTGCTCCTCCGGTTCAATGCGCAATCCGCCTCGGCGATTCGCAATCAACCGAGGGTCGCCGCTACAATCGGAATAGATGCAACTGCCTTACCTCACGCGTGAATTTCCCGGAATCGGCGGGTCGATCAAAGACCGGCCGGAAGATTTCTTTGTTCAAGAGATGCCCCTGTACGAACCGAGCGGCGAGGGAGAACACGTCTATACCGAGATTCAGAAAGTCGGCCTGACGACCTTCGCCGCAATCGACCGCATCGCGCGCACCCACAACGTGCACCCGCGCGATATTGGTTACGCCGGCTTAAAAGATGCTCGCGCCATCACCCGGCAGGTAATCAGCATTCCGCGCGTGACCGAAGAAGCGGTGATGACCACCAAAGTCGACGGCGTGGAATTTCTCTGGGCCGCCAAACACCTGAACAAGATTCGCCTTGGCCATCTCGCGGGCAACCGGTTTGCGATCAAGATTCGCGAAGTCAACCCGACCGATGTCATCAAGCTCAAGCCGATGATCGACATCGTGCAGAAGCGCGGCCTGCCCAATTTCTTCGGCGAACAGCGCTTCGGCATGCGCGGCAACAACCACGTGCTGGGCGCGTGCCTCATCCGCGGAAGACCGGAAGAGTTGCTGCATCAGCTGCTCGGTTCGCCCAGCTCCGATCTGGACGACGGCGATATCTTCGACGCCCGACGTAAGTTTGATGAAGGCAACTACGTTCACTCGCTCGACCGATGGCCCAGAAAATGCGGCATGGAACGCCGCACGCTCGCGCGGCTGATGAAAAGCAAAGAAGCCGGCGATGCGGTGCGATCGATCGACGAGAAAATCCGCCGCCTGTGGGTCAGCGCGCTGCAGAGCCATTTGTTTAACCAGGTGTTGATCAAACGGATTGAGACGCTCGATAAAATCATTCCCGGCGATTTCGCCTACAAGCACGAGAACGGCGCGTGCTTCCAAGTGACCGATCCCGCAACAGAGCAGCCGCGGGCGGACAATTGGGAGATCAGTCCGACAGGCCCAATTGTCGGCTATCGCATGAGTTTGCCCGAAGGCGAGGCGCTGGCCATCGAGCAGGTGGTGATGAAAGAAAACGGCCTGACCCCCGGCCACTTCAAGCAAGAAGGCCGCGAGCAGGCCAAGGGCACGCGCCGGCCGCTGCGCGTGCAGCCCAAGGATGTAGAAATCGCCGCGGGGGTGGATGACTTTGGTTCACACATCACGGTCGCGTTCACCCTGCCGGCGGGATGTTTTGCGACGGTGTTGTTACGAGAGTTGATGAAGAATGAGGAGCAGACTCCTGAGGCGGCCGCGGACACAATCACCGAGGATGCCGAGCCATCCGAGGCGGGCAATCAGGCGCCGGCTTAGTGGCATCGAGACAACCCGACACCTTCAGACAATAATCCACGGCTTAGGCCCACGTAAAACCACCGCAGCGAGTAGTCGGACGGTATCAAGTTTGCGGTCGCCTGTCACCGGATCGATGTTATAATGATGAAATGGCAACACAGGATGAACTCCTTCGTCGCATCACGAGCGACCCACAGTTCTTCGCGGGCAAGCCCGTGATCCGCGGGCGTCGCTTGGCAGTGGAACACGTCCTGGGCCTGCTGGCCGCCGGCGATACTCAGGCAGATGTACTGGCAGCCTATCCGTTTCTGGAGCCGGACGACATCCGCGCGTGCATGCTCTACGCGTACAAGCTGGTGGCGCATGAGCGCGTTGATCCGTTTCCAGGAATATCGGTGGAATCTGCCGCATGAAAGTGCTGCTGGACAGTTGCATTGCGGGAATCGCAGCCGAAACAGTCCGACTCGCCGGGCACGAAACTGTCTGGGCGGGCGACTGGTCTAAAGATCCGGGGGACCAAATGATCCTGCTCACCGCCGCGAATGAGCGGCGCGTCCTCGTCACCATTGACAAAGACTTTGGAGAATTGGTTCTCGCACGCGGCATGATGCACGCCGGTTTAACTCGGCTGGTAGGCCTTCGCGCGCGACTAGGGACCGACGATCAACACCTTGTTAGCCAAGTACGCAGGCGAACTTGAGAGCGGTGCGATCCTGACTGCCGAGCCATGGCGCGTGCGCGTCCGGCTGCCCTCAATTTGGCGTTAACCGCCGCGCCCTTCGCGCATCGATGAATGATTTCACGCACAGTCCAATGTACGGCAGCAGCAATACCGCCATCCCCGCCTGCACCTGCGACGCCACCGGGCGGATTTTCTTGCCGCCGGCAAGAAGCACCTGATCGTCTTTCACGTCCATCGCGAGGCGTTGTTCCTGCGACAACTGCTGCGTTCCCTGTGTGGTGAGTTTGATCAGGTTGATCACGCCGGGCACCGAACCCGCGAACCCGATGATGGCGATCAGCACCGCGCCGTGCATCGCGGGCATGCGCAGGCTCGGCTTCAACGCGACGAGACCGCAGACCAGCAGCAGAGCGCCGGCGAACGAAGGAATGAGCGCCGTAAACGACCGCATGCCGGTCGCGAAGTACGCTGCCGCGCCCAGGATAATCAAGGCCGCCGAGAAACCAATTGTCATTTTCGCCAAAGTGAAAACTCCTTCAAAGTAAGTGGTTAAGTGTAGGCGATGTTCCGCTTGGCACCCCGCGACCGCCGCCGCCGCGACAAGCACCGCAATAAAACGGGAGGCTCCCATCTCCAACTACGAATACCCACGAAACCTGAAATCGCGTCATCACTCTCCCTCCATGTACCCAAGGCCGGGGCGGGGGGATAGTCGCAGGCGGTAGGCGCATTTCGCGCTCGCCCTCCCCCTTGCCCCCTCCCGGAGTACCAAGAGGGGGAGTTTCCATCCTTGTTCATAGGTGGTTCAAATTCGCCATGCCGCTTGATTCGCCCCGACACATCGTTATGGTGCAAAGCATCCGCAGGCGGCATGTGCCCGCCCTGCTCGGCCGGATGCCGGGTTGGGGCGAAGGGAAGTCGGTTAGATTCCGACGCGGACGCGCCGCTGTAAGGGACCATTTATCAATCGCTTCGGCCAATAAGCCACTGTTTCGCCAATTTCGGCGCGACGGGAAGGCCGCCGAAGCGAGGTCCTGAGCCAGAAGACCTGCTTGCGGAGACGTGATGATCGGCTGAATTCGTCAGCCCGGTCGTCACACTCGTTTCGTCCTCGCGACTTTGGGACGGCCGGGAATCTCCGCGTGTTCGATTGCATTCGCGCCGGCCTCTTACGGCCGTTGGCGCAGGTGTTACACGGCGTGGACTTTTCCTTCCGCCCATCCCAAAGAATATCGTTGCGAGGATGACTGTTTTCTGTCGCGCCGCGCGAATCGGCGCAGAAGGATCATGTCATGTCTCGATGGGTCTGCGGCTTTGCCGCCGGTGTCGCTCTTTGCACCACTGTTTCATCGTCGGCCTTCGCGGCCGTTCCGGTTTCTTCCGCTGAGAACTATGTCGCCGGCACGGGTGCCGGCGGTTACACCACCGCTTCTTCGGCCACGGGGGCGGCGGACGGGCTTACGGGGGAAAGCATCGGCTTTCCCAATATTCTTTCGCCGTTCAGCCCCGCGTTTGAGGTCGATGAGCTAACGGGCATCGGCGCCGGCGGGAAGATTACGTTGAAGTTCGCCGCTCCGATCAACTTAATCACCGGAAGCGACTTCGGCGTGTTTACAAATGTGGGCCTGATGGATGGCGATTTCCCCAACGGAACCAACACCAACCCCGCAAGCACGTTCTCCGGGGTTCGGAAGGCCGATGTTGAAGTGAGCCTCAACGGCGTCAACTTTTTTTCGATCGGTCGTGTCACCTTTGATAATCCCTCCAACTACTTCGCCAACGCCGCCGGCCCATTCCTCACTTCCGCGCCGGCTGATCCTGTCCTGGCCGACTACGGTCAACCGTTCGCCGGTTCCCTCAACGACTTCTCAGGGCTGAACTGGAACGCCACGCTCGGTCTCCTCAACGGCAGCGCCGGCGGAACTTGGATTGACGCCGACGCCGCCGTGCCGCTGCTCGGACAGGCGTCGCTGCAATACGTTCGGCTGTCGATTCCCACCGGCGGAATTGCGGGCACCGACGGCAAGCTGTTCATCGACACCCTGTACGCCGCCAACGCCGCCGTGCCGGAACCAGCCTCGATCGCATGCGCTGCCGTGCTGGCAGGCCTCGTTCTTCGTCGACGATAACGCCATGGGCATCCTCGCATCATCCCTGCTGCTCGCGTCGGCGGTCTCCGCGCACATACGTAGCGTGGCGCCCGCCGTGCGCTTGGGCGACGGTGCCCACTCTTCGCTTATCTACGTCGACTTCGGCCCGCGCACGTTCTGGTTCGATGTGCGGTATGAAAACTCGATCACCGGCTTTGCTGCGCTGCAGTTGATTGATGACCAAACCCCGCTGGAGATGGAATCGATCGCGTTCGGCAGTAGCCAATTCGTCACGTCGCTTTCTACCGATGGCTATTTGCAAACCGGGCAAGGAATCGCCGGCAACGATTATTGGAGCTATTGGCGGCGCGATAGCGCCGCGTGGTCGCTGTCGGGCGCCGGCGCGAGCGTTCGCACGCTGCACAACGGCCAAAGCGACGGCTGGGTCTGGACGGCGGCGCAAACGTCGCCGCCGGATGCGCCGACCTATGGCAACTACGATCGCATCGATGCGGCATTGGCCGGCGATGCAATCGCCCGGCGCGCCAGGCCGGCGGTTCCTGAACCGACGTGCGCGACGATGGCGCTGGGGGGATTGTGGCTTTTTATCGTGCAGCGGCGGCGGTCGACCCGAGAGGCGCCGGGACAGGCGCACAGGCCCATGACTGCGCAAAAGAACCCTCGCCCCGGCTCCCTCCCTGGGTACATGGAGGGGGAGGCGCGCGGCGCGTTTACGCTGGTCGAACTGCTGGTCGTTATCGGCATCATCGCCGTACTTATCGCCATGCTCTTACCGGCGTTAAAGGGCGCATCCGAGCAATCGCGTTCTGTACACTGCCTCAGCAACCTCCGCCAAATGATGCTCGCCACGGAAATGTATCAACAATCCAACGGGGGGCGTTTTGCGATGGCGACATACTCGATCTATCGCGCGCCGATTCGAACCACTTACGACTGGGACTACATTCGCATCACCAACACCGCGACGAACGAAAAACGCATCGAGCCGGGGCTGCTCTGGTGGGCGAGCGCGACGAAAAAAGTCCAGCAGTGTCCCAGCTTCGATCGCCAATCACAGGGTTACTTGGATGACCCGTTCACCGGCTACAACTACAACACCAGTTACCTCGGCGGCGAGCAGCAGGCGGCGACGGGATTCATCGCGCCGCCGGCAAAACTGTCGCAGGTGCGAAAGCCGACGCAAACCGCGGTGTTCGGCGACGGCGAATATTCCGGCGGCGCCAACAAATTCATGCGCTCGCCGTTTCGTTCGCCGGCCGAGTTGTTCGATTTCGGTCGATACGCCGGCACGCAGGGCTTTCGCCACCGCTCGGCAACCAACGTGGCATTCGCCGACGGTCACGCCGAAACGATGCGGCAGCGCTTCACCGCAACCTACGCGCCCGATCAATCACAACTCACGCCGCGCACTGGCTTCCTCTCGGCCGACAATTCACTTTACGACTTGGACTGACACGACCTGAACTGACGGCGGCAACGCCAATTGACATGACGCCCCCGCCGAAACAAACCGACACCCCGCCGCCGCTCGTTGCAGGCGTCGACTATTACATCGAAGCCGGCCGCTGGGTTTTCACGTCGACCTTTCATCTCAAGCGAGGCTCATGCTGCAATTCCGGCTGCCGCCACTGCCCTTACGACCACGCCCCCGCCGACGGGCTCGATCGCATTGAACGCCGGGCTTCGTTTGATTGATCCTTGTTCGCGCATAGACTTGTCTGCGTCCATAACGGTGAATCACTTAAGTTCCAATGCACAGGTGAACAGTGTCCCACGGCGACGTCGATCGAATCCGCCAGAATATTCAGAAAGTTTTCCTAGGCCATCCACGCGCCATCGATCTGCTGCTGACGGGTTTGATCGCCCGCGGGCATGTGCTGATTGAAGACGTGCCCGGCGTGGGAAAGACCGTGCTCGCCAAGGCATTGGCGAAAAGTATCGATTGCAAATTCAGCCGAATCCAGCTCACGCCCGATATGCTCCCCGGCGATGTGCTGGGCGTGGCGGTCTACAACAGCAAGGCCGGCTCGTTTGATTTTAAGCCTGGGCCGATCTTCGCCAACATCGTCCTGGCCGACGAAATCAACCGCACCACCCCGCGCACGCAGTCGGCGTTGCTCGAAGCGATGAGCGAAGAGCAGGTGAGCATCGAAAATGAAACGCGCAAGCTTGCGCGGCCGTTCATGGTCGTGGCGACGCAGAACCCGTTCGAATTCGAAGGCACGTATCTACTTCCCGAAAACCAGCTCGACCGGTTTCTGCTCCGTATCAGCGTCGGCTATCCCGATCGCGCGTCGGAACAGAAAATTCTTACACAACAGCCGTCGCGCGGCGCGCTAGAACAGCTCACGCCCGTTATTCACGCTGACGACGTCGTCAAGCTGCAGGATTTGGTGCCGCAGGTTCGGCTGGATGCGTCGGTGGTTGATTACATTCTCGATCTGGTCGATGCCACCCGCGATCACGAGCAGTTGCACTTGGGTGTTTCGCCACGCGGCTCGATCGCGCTCACGAACACCTGTCAGGCGTGGGCGGTCATCAACGGGCGAGATTTCGTCACGCCGGATGACGTGAAACTGCTGTTCGTTTCCGTGTGCGCACACCGCGTGATCAGCAAAACGTTCCTTCACAACGGCGACGCCGACGCCACCGCGCGCGTGTTGCAACAGATTTTGGATACCGTGCCGATTCGGAGATGACCTTTATTCCCTCTCCCGGTACTCCGGGAGAGGGAGACGTAAGATGCTTTTCAAACGAAAGCGCCAACTTGCCGTTGAAACCACGCCGGTTCGGCGGCGGCCGTCTATGGATCTTTCGTTGACGGGGTTGATCTACCTGTCGCTCATGATGTTCATGGGTCTGGCCGCCATTAACACACAAGCCAATCTGCTTTTCGGCGTGTTCGGCCTCATGATCGGAATCGTGCTGGTGAGTTACTGGATCAGCGGCGCGGTGCTGCGCAAGCTCGATCTGGCCCGGCGGCTTCCCGATCATGCGACGGTGGGTGAACCGACGAGCGTTGCTTACGATTTTCAAAATAAGAAGCGATTCTGGCCGAGCGTGTCGATTACCGTTTCCGAACTTGAAGGTGTCGAAGGTTTCTTAAAGCAGCCGCAGGGCTACCTGCTCCACGCCGCCGCCGGGCGGACGGCTTCGATTCCGGTGGAACTCGTCCCCAAGCGCCGCGGCCGGCACACGCTGGGCAAGCATCAGATCAGCACCAGTTTTCCGTTCGGATTCATCAAGCGCGCGGTCGAGCGAACGAAGGGGGATGTGCTGATGGTGTATCCGCCTATCGGGCAGGTCGATCCGAAGCTGCTGCAACTGGCACGGTCGGCGGAAACGGTGGGCCCGAGCGTGCGCCCTCGTCGCGGGGGGATGGATGAATTTTACGGGCTGAAAGAGTATCGGGAAGGGGAAAGCCCGCGGTTTATTTATTGGCGTCGGTCGGCGCGCACGGGCACGCTGGTCAGCCGGGAGATGACGCACGTTTCTCCCCCGCGCCTGATCTTGGTCGTTGATACCTACATCCCCAACCGCAACCCCGCCGCCCACGCCGATGTTGAAATGTGCATTGCAATGGCCGCCTCGCTGGCGAGTCACGCCATCGAGGCCGATCTGCCGGTGGGCTTGGTCGCCTGGAACGACGGGTTCACCCTCGTCGCGCCGGCGCGGGGCAAGCGGCATCGGCGTGAGATTTTGTCTCTGCTGGCCGCGTTGCCTTTGAACACACGTCGCGGGACCGACGACCTCATCGCCGCCGCCTACGAAAAGATGGATGCCGCCGCCACACCTGTGCTGTTTTCGCCATCGGCCGGTGGCCGCGGGCTGGCCGGCGAAACCAGTGGCTCGTCGATGCTGGTGATTCGCCCGCACACCCCGCAGGCGCTGCGGTGGTTCCGGTTCGATGCGCGGATCGATTTTGCCCACACGATGCCGGTCGAGCAGCAGCCGCCACTTTTTCAAGGGTTTCCGGTGGACGACACAGTGTAGAATGTGATGGCGTAGAGTGAACTGGATAAGACGATGGCTTCGACTGAGCCATCAATAGCGTGCCAGCGGCTGCGCCGACTGATAGAGCGACGTTTATGTACGACATTCGCCAGTTTCGACCCACGTTGTACCTGCTCCTCTTCCTGGGCTTTAGCGCATTCGCGATCGCGGCGGGATCGGTTGAGGCGTGGGTGCTATCGGTCGGCGCGCTGACGCTGCACGGTTGGCTGGTGCGCACCAAGCGCTTCACCCCCATGCCACGGTGGCTCGCCGGGCTGGTGACGACGGTGCTGTTTCTCTACACCGCGCTGTCTCTTTACGACCAGATTCAAAGCCGCGCGGTCTTCATTCTGGGTCAGTTTCTCATCTTCCTTCAACTGGTGAAATTATTCGAGGTCCGCGGGAACCGCGATTACGCGCAGTTGCTGGTTCTCAGCGTGCTGCTGGTGGTTGCCGCCGCCATCAACTCGGCCAGTCTGGTTTTTGGCCTGGTGTTGATCGCCCACATTCTTGTCGCGCTTTACGCGTGTCTGTTGTTCCATCTCAAACTGGAGACCGACCAGGCGAAAGCGCTGCTGGGCCTCAGTGAAGACAACGTGCCGCCAGAAACGCTTCGGCAGGATCAGCGTTACCTCGGCCGATCCATGCGCCGGCTGACGGTGCTGGTGTCGGTCGCGTCGATCACGATGGCGGTGCTGGTATTTTTGTTTTTCCCCCGAGGCAGTGGAGCCAACGTCTTTTCGCCGTTGCAGTCGCGAGGGACCCAGAGCCTGACGGGCTTTAGCGACGAAGTGTCCTTCCAGAACATCGCCCGCATTACGCAGAACACCGAGAAGGTGGCGTATGCGCGCGTTTTTCATAACGGCCAGCTCGTCGCCGGCACCATGCCCCTGCTGCTCCGCGGTCGGACTTACAACGCTTACAGCGGCAACGAAGGCGCTTCCCGCGCCGCCTGGCAGTGGAGCAACGAACTGCCGCTGCCCAATGACGACAAATCGCTTGTGGCCGTGCGGCAGGATGAAACGCAAAACCTGCTGGATTACGACGGCGACGACACTTGGCGGCAGCAAATTACGCTCGACCCCAATGGCAGCCGCGCGCTGTTCGCCATTGCCGGGGTGACCGCCGTGAGCCTCGGGCGCGAGCGTGCGATTTTCTATCACCCCAGCGACGAAACACTGGAGCTGCAGGACCCGCTCTCGTCCACACTGCGTTATGAAGTAACCTCACGAAGGCGACTTGATCGGCTGCCGCTGGATCGGTCGGTGCGGTCGGTGACTCGGCCGGCGCGCGACCTTGTCGGCCGGTTCCGTGAAGCCGCCGGGCAGATGCGCCGGCAGGTCAAAGGCTCGGTCATCGCGCCCGAAGTGGCTCAGTTCGTGCGCCAACCGGACGTTTCCGGTTCCAACGCCGCCGGCCCGCTCGCAAATCAGTTCAACCCCAATATGCCGCCGTCGGAAGTGGATTTGGAGATCGCGCGCAACGTGGAAACGTATCTGCGCAGCAACTTCCAATACACGCTGGACCTGACCGACATCTCATCGATCAAAGACCGCGACCCGGTCGTCGTGTTTCTGACCGAATCAAAGAAAGGCCATTGCGAGTTTTTCGCCGGAGCGATGGTGCTGGCGCTGCAATCGCTTGGCATTGACGCGCGCATGGTCACCGGTTTTCGCAGCGACGAATACAATAACTGGGGCGACGGTTACTACATCGTGCGCCAAAGCCACGCCCACGCATGGGTGGAAGTACGCGGGCCCGATGGCTGGGAAACCTTCGACCCCACCAGCAGCCGAATGGCCGACGGCGCGGCCGCCGTCCAGACTGCCTGGCAGAATTTCATGCACGCGTTCAATTACCTTGAATACATGTGGGCCGAATCGGTGGTGGCCTACGACCGCGATTCGCGCACCAACTTAATCAACGCCGCCGACACCGCGCTGGTCAACACCGCCGGACAAACCTCCGGCGCGCTCACGGCGCTCAAGCAACGGCTGAAAAACCCCACGTTGTTCTATTCCGTGAGCGCCCGGGTGCTCACCGGGCTGGTGTTTCTCATGATCGGCTTCACGCTGGCCGCACTGGGCTGGTTCGTGTTTGAACGATGGCGGCTCTGGCAACGCGCGCGGCGGATCGGGCTGGATTCGCTGCCAAAATCTGACCAGCTCCGCCTGGCGCGCCAGTTGGAGTTTTATGATCGCCTTTCGCAGATGCTCGAAAAGCGAGGAATGCGCCGGCCGGCGCACGCCACCCCGATGGAATTTGCGCAGTCGATCTCGTTTCTGCCGCCCGGTGCGTACGACGTCGTCCATCGCCTGACCGATGTTTTTTACCGTGTTCGCTACGGCGATCATCAGATCAGCGCCTCGCAACAGCGCCGCTTGCTCAAAACGGTGGATGGGTTGCAGTCCACCCTGAATTGAATCAACTTCAACCCCGCGCGTTAAAAACTTATGCGAGCAAGCATCCTCTCCATCGGCGACGAACTCGTTCTCGGCCAAACGCTCGACACCAACACCCAATGGCTCGCGCAGCAACTGGCGTCGGTGGGGTGCGATATCGCGGAACATCGAACCGTCGGCGACGACCAGGCCGCCATTGAAGCGGCCATCGCTTCTGCGGCGGCAGGGTGTGACGTGCTGCTGATCTCCGGCGGGCTTGGGCCGACCGATGATGACCTCACGCGCCAAGCCGTCGCCAAGGTGCTGGGCGTGCAACTGCAGCTCAATCAGGTTTGGCTGGATCGCATGACCGCCCTCTTCAAAGCACGCAATCGTCCAATGGTCGATCGCAACAAGATTCAAGCCTACCTTCCCGCCGGTGCAGAGATGCTTGATAACCCCGTCGGCACCGCCTGCGGATTCTGGCTCACTCTCCCCAGTTCCCGCCTCTACGCCATGCCCGGCGTGCCCAAAGAAATGATGCCGATGTTTATGAACTACGCCCTCCCGTGGATCAGGCAATCCGCCGGCGGCGCGGTGATTCTACAGAAGACGGTTCACACGTTCGGCGTTGGCGAAAGCCAGTTGGCGGAAATGCTCGGCGACCTGATGGACCGCAAACGCAATCCATCCGTTGGCACCGCGGTTAGCAACAATGTGGTCTCGCTGAGAATCAACGCCCGGTTCGCGACCGCCACCGAAGGCGCTGCAGCATTGCGCGAAACCGTTGACGCATGCAAAGCGAAGCTCAACGATGTAATCTATGGAGAAGGCGAAGAATCGCTAGCAATCGCGGTATCGCGTCTGTTGAACCCCTGTAGCGGCGTGGTCACTTCAGTGACCACGGCAGAAAGCTGCACGGGAGGCTTAGTCGCCAAATACCTGACCGACGTCCCCGGTTCCAGCGCCTATTTCAAACAAGGCTTCATCGTCTACAGCAACCAGACCAAAACCGAGCGCCTCGGCGTGAGCGAGAACATCATCAACGTGCACGGCGCGGTGAGCGAACCGGTGGTGATTGCGATGGCCAAACACGCCCGACGGCTCGCCAAAGCCGACTACGCCTTGGCCGTCAGCGGCATCGCCGGGCCCGATGGCGGCACGCCAACCAAGCCCGTTGGCACCGTGTGCATCGCCTTAGCGCATCTGCCCAAAGCGCCGAGACCCGGCATGAAAAACGTCGACCGAGAAGATGAAGTGTTCGTCCTGGCGCGCACGTTTAATTTCCCCGGCGACCGCGAAGGCATCCGAGACCGCGCCGCGAAGATGGCGCTGGCGATGCTGCGGTTCAAGCTGCTGGATGTGCCGCTGCCTTTTTGATGCGCAACTCCGCTTAAAGAGTGTTATCATCGTCGTGTGTCAAGTCGCGAAGTGATCGCCCTGATGGAGCGCCACGGCTGGATCGAAGTGCGGCAGCGTGGATCGCATAAGCAATACAAACATTCGGTTAAGCCGGGTCTGGTAACGGTTCCGCACCCGAAGCGCGATTTGCCAAATCGGAATACTTCGGAGCATCTTCAGGCAAGCAGGAGTGCAATGGACGCGACGCTGATCTTCCCATTAGTGATACACAAAGATCGACGATCCGACTACGGCGTGACCGTGCCCGATCTGCCGGGATGTTTCTCGGCCGGCCGTACGATTGAGGAAGCGATTCATCTGGCTCGTGAGGCAATCGTGCTGCACCTTGACGGGCTCCGCCAGGAAGGATTGCTGATTCCGCATCCAAAACCCATCGCGACACACCGACGTATCAAAGACTATGCACGGGCGGTTTGGGCCATCGTCTTAGTACCTGCGCCGAAGCAGAAGCGCGCGGTTCAAAGATCGCGGTCGGCTGCATGATCGAAACCCTGCCATCCTGACAGTTAGATCGCTCCACGCGATCGAATTTGACAGCCCGCACTCGACCGCTCACCCCCCGACCATTCTCTAAGCTCTTACCCTGCAATTACTTGCATTTTACAGTATGTCGGCACGCCAGTTGTTAATCGCCCATTAGCACATGCCCGACGTTCTAGACCCTAACCGCTTCACCGTCCTCTTCGCTAATTCCAGCGATCCGTGGCGGTCGACGGTGGATGGGTTGCTCGGGCCGATGGGCGTGAAGACCTTGTCCGTCCGCACCGGCCGAGACGCGTTGGATCTGATCGAACACAATCAGGTTCACGTAGCGGTGCTGGATGTGGATATGCCCGGCTTGGGCGGGTTACAGGTGATCAAACGCATGCAAAAGCTCACCGCCGCCCCGCCGGCGATATTGCTGGCCAGGCAGCTTTCGGCCCAGCTTCTTCACGAGGCATTGGGCATGAAGGTGTTCAGCGTGCTGGGCAAGCCGGTTGATTTCAACCTGCTGCTCGACGCGCTGGCGAGGGTCATGCGGCGTCACTACGAAGGGCGCTGGCCGGTGTAGATAAAACAGTTGCCGGTCGTCAGTTGCCAGTTGCCAGGACTGATCGACCGGATGAATGATTTCTCTGGCAACTAACAACTGGCAACCAACAACTCCCACGGAGGTTCGTTATGGCTAAGCTTCGCCCCCTCGGCGACAAGATTCTTGTGAAACGCGTTGAGGCCGAGACCAAGACCAAATCTGGTATCGTCCTTCCCGACAGCGCAAAAGAAAAACCCAAACGCGGCAAGATCCTCGCCATCGGCGACGGCAAACGCCTCGATAACGGCGAACGCGCCCCGTTCAGCGTGAAGAAAGGCGACGAAGTCATCTTCACCAGCTACGCCGGCACCGAAATCAAACTCGACGGCGAAGAAATCATCATCATGAGCGAGGACGATGTGTTGGCTGTTGTGGAATAGCTCGATCCTGCGTTCTGGTTAATCGTCAATCGTTAATCGTCACCCCGTCGTAACGATTGACGATTGACGATTAAGAAAACGCGCAATACGTCATCAATAATCTGGAGAATAATCATGGCAGCAAAAAAAATCGCATTTGATCAGGAAGCGCGCGAAGCAATTCGTCGCGGTGTCGCCAAGCTGGCGCGGGCCGTCAAGATCACCCTCGGCCCCAGCGGACGCAATGTTGTGCTCGAAAAATCCTTCGGCTCCCCCACCGTCACCAAGGACGGCGTGACCGTCGCCAAGGAAATCGAGCTTGAAGACCCCTACGAAAACATGGGCGCGCAGATGGTCAAGGAAGTTGCTTCCAAGACCAGCAGCGTCGCCGGCGATGGCACCACCACCGCGACCATTCTCGCCGAAGCCATCTTCACCGAAGGCCTCAAGAACGTCGCCAGCGGCGCCAATCCCACGCAAATTCAGCGTGGTATTAACGCCGCCGTCACCGCGATCGTGGATGAACTGGCCAAGCAGAGCAAGAAGGTCGATTCCAGCAAGGAAATCGCCCAGGTCGGCACCTGCAGCGCCAACCACGATGAACAAATTGGCAAGATGATCGCCGACGCGATGGATAAAGTCGGCAAAGACGGCGTGATCACCGTGGAAGAAGGCAAGAGCCTTGATACCACGATCGAACTCGTCGAAGGCATGCAGTTTGATAAGGGGTTCCTCAGCCCGCACTTCATCACCGATGCCACTACGCAGGAAGCCATTCTTGACGACGCCTACATCCTCATCCACGAAAAGAAACTCAGCAGCGCCCGCGACCTTGTTCCGATCCTGAGCAAGGCCGCCGAAGCCGGCAAGCCCATGCTCATCATCGCCGAAGAAATCGAAGGCGAAGCCCTCGCCACCCTGGTGGTGAACAAGCTGCGCGGCACAATCAAGGTCGCCGCCGTCAAGGCGCCGGGCTTTGGCGATCGTCGCAAGGCGATGCTGGAAGACATTGCCACCGTCACCGGCGGCAAGGCCATCATGGAAGAACTGGGCGAGAAGCTCGAAAATGTGGAGCTTGCCAAGCTCGGCCGGGCTAAGAAAATCCGCATCGATAAAGATAACACCACGATCATCGAAGGCGCCGGCAACGATAAAGCCATCAAGGGCCGCATCGATTCAATCAAGAACGAGATCGACAGCACCACCAGCGACTACGACAAGGAAAAGCTACAGGAACGCCTAGCCAAACTGGCCGGCGGCGTGGCGCAGATTTACGTCGGTGCTGCGACCGAAGTGGCCATGAAGGAAAAGAAGGCGCGAGTGGAAGACGCCCTGCACGCCTGCCGAGCCGCTGTCGAAGAAGGAATCCTCCCCGGCGGCGGCGTGGCGATCGTCCGCGCGGCGGCCAAGGTCCTCGACGGCGTGAAGAGGAAGTGCGCCAACGAAGACCAGCAGGTGGGCGTGGAAATCGTTCGCCGGGCGGTTGAATCTCCGCTGAAACAGATCGTCGAGAACGCCGGCGTGGATGGCAGCGTGGTCACCCAGAAGATCAAGGAAAACAAGGATGTTTCCTTCGGCTACAACGCCTTAACCCACGAGTACGGCGACATGATCAAGATGGGCATCCTCGTCCCCACCAAGGTCGAACGCACCGCGTTGCAAAACGCCGCCAGCATCGCTGCGCTGCTCCTGACGACCGACGCGATCGTCAGCGAAATCAAGGAAGATAAACCCGAACCCGCAGGAGCGGGCGCGGGGGGTGGGATGTACTAAGCATCGCTCCCTCGCCCGGTACACCGGGAGAGGGTTGGGGTGAGGTTTCTTTAACGATGAATCAGCGGGCTCGAAAGCACAAACAGCTTTCGAGCCCGCCTTCATTTCTGGTAACATCGATTTAAGATGATGTGTGGCGCATGACAGAATCGCAGGCACAATGGCCGGAATGGTGGAGATGGGATTTAGATTGTTCCAACCCACATCTCGCCAAGCGAATGATTGATCGCTCATTCAGTGAAACGGACCTCCGTGTCATGTTGGAATCGGCTACCGGCTATCGTGCCGATCCGCTCCCCGGTCGGTGGTCTATAGAAACCTCTCACAACGGCCTTCCGTGGGAAGTGATCGTTGAGTTGGACGACGACATGGAACTGCTGGTTGTGGTTACCGCATTCCCGATTGGTTGATTTTATGAGCAGACCTTACCTCGAAGTTACTTATCGCCAGGGCAAGCCGTTCGCGGCCTATCTGTACCTCGACCGCCAAACGGGCGATAAAGGCGTGCGCACCCAGCGCCACGGTTCCGCGGTGATAGATTTCGGCGCTGACGGCCGGATCATCGGCGTCGAGTTCACCACTGTCGCGGCAATCGATCTGGCGATTCTAAATCAGTTGCTGGCGGCGAATGGGCAGGCCGTGATCTCGGGTTCCGATCTCGCGCCGTTAAGGGCGGCGTAGGTGCAACCATGAACGTCGACCCGATCGTCGAAGAAATTCACAAGATCCGAGAGCAACTCCTCGCGGAGTACAACGGCGACCTCGTGGCATTCATGAAAGCCGCCCAAAAACGAACTGAAGAAGCAACCCGCGCCGGCCGCCCAGTCTATTCCCCAGCCCGCCGCCCGGTCGAACCACAACCACCGGCGAAGAAGGCGGGACAGCCACAACGTTAACGGCATTAAATCAACTGGCGTCGTCCGACAGACGATTTCATTGCAATTGCTTCCCCGCTTTTGCCGCCTCCCGCGCCGCCTTGATGGTTCCGCCGAGGCTTCTCAATGATCGCATCGCGATTCTCACACTGCCTGTAATCGTGTAAGACCAGACGGCCTTGTCGACATAGCGCCATCTGGCATAGCCGGAAACGATCAGACGTTCTGCGCGGGTTCGATCGTGTTCAAGCAAGTCGCGAACCACGCTATTTGGGTCGAAAGGAACGCCGGCAAACCCGACCTCGGAGAGTCGAAGAAGGTGCTGCGCCAGCGCCTGATCCATTGTCCCGCGACACTGCGCCTCGATGCGGAGATCGCTCAGGTTGGGTTCACCGGCAATCTCGCTTGTAATGAGCCACCGGGCGTCCGAAAGTTTGCTCATTAATTTGAACTTTCCCGCGATGCCAGGGGGAAACCGAGACCAACACACGATCGTTGGGCGACAGCAACGAAGTAACGTAACTACTCTTGACCCCTTCGCGATCAAGGAAGTATCCGATCGACTTCAAGCCCAACGCCTCGGCGGCGTGAAGCCAAGCACCGGCCCTGCCGCTTTGATGCCCTGGCGCGTCGGACCCGGCGCGCGAGAGCGCGATCAGCTTTCTCTTTTCGAAGTAGGCTGCAAGAAAAAACAGAGAAACCAATCCGACGACCGCAGCGACCATCGTCGCTGCGATGCTGATCTTAATCCATAGAGCCCAATCGAGTTCCATCCAGGCAAGATACTCGGCGGGTGCAGCTTTGGCGCGGGATCGCCACGCTCTTTATCGCTGCAAGGGGCACACCGCAGGACAAGTGACGGAACGATGGCACGGATCGTTTAGTGCATCTTACCCGCTTACTCCTTCACGCTCGACGACCGATCGGTCTCGCTCGCCAGGGTATGCAACGCCTGCGCCGTGACGTTCAGGTAAGCGTCGCTGCGGTTTTCCGGCCATTTTTCTTTTTCGGATTGTCGGGCGACCTGCTGCATGCTCTTGGTCATGCGCCCGCCGAAGTTGTTGGGGGTTACGGTGTCGGGGAGGAGGATGCGCCAATCGTTGGTTCCTTCGCGTACGAGGCGAATATCGAAACTGCTTCGGCCGCCTTGTGCGGGAAATTGCACGGTGGCGCGTTCGCGGCCTTGGTCGTCGCGGGAGCGTTCGATTCCCAGATTCTTCATGGCCTGTTTGTTTTCAGACGCATCAAAGTTGTGATTGTACTTCTCGCGCCACAGCCGGGCGACCTCATCGGCGGCGGCGATAAACGTCTGGTTTTCGGTGTTATCCAGCGTGCGCCCGACGCGTTCTCGGTCGGCCTTGGCAACCAATTCCAGAATTGACCCCAAACCCTTACCGTTGAACGCGCGATCGGTCGCATCCGAAAGCAGCGTGACGATTTGTTCCCGGTCCTGCGATTCAACATTCTTGGTGGGAACCAACGGATCGTGTGCGGCAAACGCGGGCGTTAGCACAGTATTTGCAAACAACAGTACGGAACTGGCGGCGAGAATGATGGTTCGTGATGGTTTTGGCATAATGGTCCTCTACTACGAATGAGTAACGACAGGTCCGGGTAAACGGAACAATTGATAGTGGTGTGAATTTAGCGTCGCGCCGCACCCGTGTCAGTCGGGCTGACGCTGAAGACCGCATAGGGCTTCCCACGATGAACCATCAACGCAGCTTCGTCCGCCGCGTTTCAATCCGACAACTCTTGTGTGATCAATAGATCGCTGATCCATTTCGTCCCCGCCCCGATACCGCTGACGCCACCCTCTGATTTATCATTCTCTTCTTACAAATTCCA